>Ga0364887_10379_pt3 | contig 10934 bp, 10 predicted proteins | sample ExccelJu500001D4_4_FD_206924 | JGI IMG/M metagenome (GOLD analysis project Ga0364887, IMG submission 206924) | Enriched cells from Trout Bog Lake Hypolimnion, Wisconsin, USA - BchlTB.July23.5000.01.D4 | ecosystem: Environmental > Aquatic > Freshwater > Lake > Hypolimnion/Profundal zone | place...
GTAGCTCTTCTTCTCATTACAGGTTCTTGTTTTTGTAAAAAAGAGCCCTCTCCCGCAATGACGCCTCCCGATTGGATGAAAAAGCAGATCCATAGCGATCTGGCGCAATTTCGTAACCGGCCTATTTCTCAAAAAGCGATGAAGTCGCACTTTTCCCAAAAATTGAAGTCAAATCAGATAGTGGAAGTGCAGATCAAAAAAAATAAGATCCATAAATTTGTGATTCCGGAGATAAAAAATAGCTGGATCTGTTACCGATTTGACGTAGTCTATTCAGCGCTTAAGGAGCTGGCTAAATCATATCCCCTTCCCGATGTTACCTTTTATCTTCATCTCTGGGATTCCTATGAACAGGACTCAAAATTTCCTCTCCTTGTTTTTGCAAAAAATAGGAAATTTTCTGGGCAAATTATGATTCCCGATTTTTCTGCCTTAGCCTCTGGCTATCAGGTTCTTTCGGGATTAGATCTAGAAAAAACTCCCATTCCCTGGGAAGGGCGAAATAACAAACTGACCTGGAGAGGCTCTACTTCTCAGGCGGGGCTCTTTCTCACCCATGAAAACTTCAAAACGCTATCTCGCGTGACTCTATGCGAACTATCAAAACAGTATCCTCATTTGCTGGACGCAGGATTTACTCTCTATTTTCAAGGTGCAGAAAAAATTCCCGAATTGGAGCTTTATAGAAAAGAGCATCTTGCCTTTGAAGAGTTAGTCAAAAGCAAGTACCAGCTCTGGATCGATGGAAATAGCGCCTCCTACTCTGATTCTGGATGGCGCTTCTTCACAAGTAGCGTTGTTTTGAAACCAGATTCCGAAAATATTCAATGGTATTATCAAGCTCTAGAGCCCCATAAGCACTATATCCCAATAAAGGAAAATCTAGAAAATCTCATCAAGACCGTTGAATATTTGCAAAACAACGATGCTTATGCGCAAGAAATCGCTCAAAATGGAAGGGAATTTGCCCTCACCCACCTGACTTATTCCGAATCTCTAAAGTATCTCTACAATCTCATTTGGGAATATAGTCGTATCCCTAACGACTAATTTTTCTAGTTACGATCGGTACAGGGTTTGGCCATACTTATCGATGTGCTCTGAAATTGGGCCTGGCAAATCTTCATAGACTACTATATCAAACTTGTATGGGAGCGGAAGACGCTGGTTTAGTTCGATTGTGATATGACTCAGAGTCTCTGGATTGAGCTTACCTTTTAATGCAATATCAACATCAGATCCTGATTTGTAGTTCCCCATGGCTCTTGAACCAAAGATAATCGCCTCTTTTACATCAGGGTGTTGCTGCAATACGGACAAAATTAAGGCAATATCTGAATCTTTTAAGCCGAACATCGTTTTTTGAGCTCTAAGTAGAGTTGTTCTAGAGCTGAGTAATACCGCATCTTGATCAATTGAACCGCTTCGGTTGCTCTTTTTCTATTATATGTATGGGAAAGTATATTTCGTTTCTCAAGCATTTCGATCCAGAGGTGACCATCTTTGATGATTTGGGCGGCAAAAGCTTCTTTGATAGCATCGCGAGCAGAGTCAACATTTGTTCCTGTATACTCCAGAAGATCTTTTAGAGTTTTCCAAGAAAGTTCAAAAGCAAATTCGAAACTCTGAATGATTCCTGCTTCTTGAAAGGGATCTGGTGTTTTGATATTGAGCCCTTCTTTGAGGAATAGAAAAGCATTCTCAAGGTTGCTAAATCGTTGACGCCAGCGAATATTCTTGTCCATATGGCGCTGAGAATAAGAAATAGAAGTCAATTAGTCAAACGTTATACCGCTTAAGCAAATTCTTTAAGCCAAGCATCGGGAGAAAGGGACGCTCCCGTCACATGTTGAACAAGCCTGCTCCAATCCATCCGGTTACCTGGGGCAAATAACTTTTCTTGCAAAAAGGCGCCTGCCTGAAGTGTATCAAGCCTTGGACTTCCTATTTCTCGCTCTAAAGCCTGCCCTATCGCCGAGGCAAACATCTCTCCGAGAAGGTAGCTGTAGTAGTAAACAGGGGCAAGACCGATGTGATACTTCGTTGCCCAGTCCCACTTCCCTTTCCTATCTTGTGGAGGTTGTATCTTCTGGTATTTTTCAACAAGCGACCACCAAAGACTATTTAGGTCCTGATGCGGATCTTTGTAAAGTTTGCTTTCAAAAGCAGTCATCACAAGAACCCAACGACTAAAAATCAGCTGCCGTCTTTTACAACTCAAATCAGAAAGTTTTAGCAGCCTCTCCTCTTTTGAGCCCACAAGCTGTTTCAGCGAGGCATAGGAGTAAGCTTGTCTTCCGGCAATGAGAGCCATCGCCTCAGTTGTGATCATATGAGGCGGCTCTTTGAGTAGCCAAGGAAGCGATGCATCATACCCCAGATCATAGATCGCATGGCCAAATTCATGGAGAACCGTTTCAAGCCACTTGATTGTCGGTCTTACATTGTTGAGCGTTCGCACATCTGTTGCGCGATCCATGCTGACGCAAAACGCATGCTGACTCTTCCCTGGTCGCTCAAACATATCACTTCGTTTTAAAACCGGCTCGACATTGATCCCCATTCTCTCATAAAAACTGAGGCTGCTCTTAACGATATCAACCCCTTCAAGCAATCGGTCTAGATCACGAGCATCCAGAGGATCCTCCTGACAAAAAGGATCACTCCAAGCCCAAGGCCCAAGCTCCTCTTTTTTCACCTGAAAACGATTGCACTGCGCCTCTTCAATCTCTTTTATAAGCTTTCCATAAGCTTGATCTGACTTTTCTGATAGCTCGTCCAATGTCTTTAAAAGCCATTTCTCATTGATCTCTTGCAAATCCAGTTGCATCTGAAAATAATCAGAATAGCCTGCTTGCTTTGCTACCTCATTTCTCAATTGAACAAGCGCCAATATCTGGGGCGCAAGCTCCTTTCCAATCTCTTTAGACGCTTCCCAAATCCTTTTTCTTTTTACAGGATCATTTTCGTTTTTCAAAGCATCGCGCACATCGTTTTCACTTAAGGTTTTTCCGTCCAATTTGGGGCGAAAATTTCCATAACTCATCGAAATAGCAGCTTCTTGCCGAGAGATTTTTTCCAAAAGAGATTCTGGAACCTGATTCTGTTTGAATGCGCGGATTAAGCAATTAAGCTGCCTTTTCAAAAGCGGATCGTGCACCTCTTTTTCCCACCCAAGCAGCTTTTCATAACTCTTTGAATCGCTGAATTGCAGTCTCAATTCAGCATCAAGAGTTGCCTTCAACTCGGCCGCATCTTCCGATCCAGTTGTCTCTAAAATCCAGATCGCCTGATTGACCTGCTTGCTCTTCCGAGCCAACTTTGGGACAAATTTCTCAAGAAACAGGCTAAAATCCATACAAAATCCTCTCAACTTGAAGAAATCATAAAACATTTATTTTGCCAGAACAAGAGCAAATTTGACTGGAAAAAACTTGGGAGAAAAGAGTATAATATTTTCTTGAATTTTCCTGGATGATTATGGATTTTCACGAACTCTTCAACCTGTTGCAAAACAGCGACGAATCAAACCAGATGCTCAAGAGCTTCGTTACAATTCGGACCGATATTGCCACAATACTTGAAAGGCATCCAAAATATATTCGCGAGCACTATCTAAATGATATGATTAAGCGTCAAGAGCTTGAACATCTATTCATTGGAGGTACCCTTCCTGAAAATATCCCTCCAGCTGAGCCGATCAACCCCGGGCAATGGCTCTAGCGAGTCCCCGAAAGATGGACAAGTGAAACGGGAGCAGGGCGTACCAATAGAGGCGGCCGAAGAGGCCTTTCGGGCGAAATGTGGCCGTCTGGTGAAGCGTTTGGTCTACGATCTTGAGCTCAAGCCAAGCCTCCCCTGGTAATTTCATCTCTGCGTAGAGAAGCAATCTACTGGTTTGTTTATCTGCGACCAGCACGCGCCAGAAATCGAGCGCTTCGCCTGCGGTAAGCTCTTTTTCATGGGTTCTACCACGGCGTAGCCCTACCCCGCCGATAAGACGGTCGATGAAGCCCCGAATACTCCACGCCCAGTCCATGTAGTACCACCCATTTCTCCCACCAATTGTCCATATCTTCCCTCGGACCTGCTCTATACTGCCCGTGATTGGAACAACTCTTTTGTCAGCATAAACTCCAAAATGAGGAACCTCAAGATAGATGGAAAAATTTGGATTGAGGTGCGAACTGCCGAGTGCATCGCGCCAGCTCGAGGGAACGTTATCCTGCTCAAGCCTTTCAAAGGCGCGTGTGACTGCGGCGTCAAAGGTCAAAAGTTTTTTTGGAAAGATCTGTTCAATTTTGTGCTCGGTGCAGAAGGCATTATTTTTTAAACTCTCAACAAGCGATCTTGCCAGGGAGAAATTGACAGAAGTTATGAGATAAAGCCAGTAAGAAGAGAGTTTCGGAGTCAAAAATGGGACACTGATAATGAGTCTCCTTAACCCTCGGATTTTCGCAAATCGGAGCAGCAGCTCTTTGTACGAGTAGACATCAGGCCCGCCAATCTCAAAGCGCTCACCTATGCATTTTGGATTGCCTAGGACCAAAGTGAGATAATCCATCACGTCGCGAATCGAGATGGGCTCCACTAGATTGCGCGTCCATTTTGGGGCAATCATAATAGGTAGTTTCTCGACAAGATCGCGAATAATTTCAAATGAGGCGCTTCCAGACCCGATGATGATGGCTGCCATGAGGGTGGTCACGGGAACCTTTCCAGTTCGTAAAATATTCTCCACATTTTTTCGCGACTGAAAGTGGGGGGAAAAAGAGGTTCCGTAAGTCAGGCCACTGAGATAGATAATCTGTTTTGCGCTCGTCTGATTCAGACGGTCTACAAAATTTTTTGCAGAGGTGGCCTCTAATTCAGAGAACCTGCTGACGCTCATGCCCATTGAGTGAACTAAATAGTAGGCTGCGTCGATCTCATCGGGAATCTTCTCAAGCGATTTCCGATCGAGAAGATCTCCCACAATGATCTTCACCTGATTTTTGAATCGATCGGGAACATCGAGACGAATCGAGCCCCTCACAAACGGATAGACAAAATGGCCATCTTCCAAAAGTCGCAAGAATAGGCGCCCTCCGATGTATCCGTTAGCGCCTGTCAAAAGAACTTTCATTTAAAAATCAAACCGAAAATCTACAGTTAATCCCTGAAGAATCAGCGATGTATCTGCTATGATGCTGCTATGTTGATTTTGGAAAAACCAAACTTGCGCTTCCCAGCCAGCTCTTACTAGAAAATGGTACTGATCTCGAATCACCCAGTCCGATTGCACCCCAAGCTCAAGTTCCATTACAGGACTCAGCGTATAAAAAGAATTAAATTGGTTTGCAATTAAGACATCCTTGTAAGAACTAAAATTTGTATCGTATGACTTCCCTCTACTTTTAAACTGTCCCCACAATGCGGAAAAAGCTGTATTGGCAAATAAACCTATGTGTTTATAACACTTCCAATCAGTGTCAAATCCAGCTCTAGGCCCAACACCCCAAAAATCTTGATGAAAAGTCACTTGATTATTTCCTAGTGGGGTCACAGGAGTAGTGAATGAACTCACATCATAGTTCACACTCAAATGCTGCGTTTGCCATGAAGTTTGTAGGCCAAAATGGGCGTGCAGGCACAAAATCGCACTTAAAGTGGTTGGAAAAACTTTCCCAAGCTCTACATTCATATTATTGAAATGCAAATACCAATTTGAATTTGCTTTGGACACAAATCCAGTTGCTCCAGACTCAAAAGTAGTCTGAGCTAAGATCGAATTATTTGGCGAATAGATAAAGGTTGGAATAATTCCTGCATTCAGATTATTTGACTGAACAGATCCTGACGCTTTGCTGTGAAGAAACGTATATTTTGCAAAAAGATCCCATCCCCCATACTCGAGGTTTACACCAATACCCGCTTTAAATCCGGGCGCCATTTGTGTATCAGGAGAATAGACATTTCCACTATGAAGAGCGCCTGGTATCAGAGCTGTATTTGGATCCGTTGTTCCAGGTACAGTAATAGCTGCCCCTGTTGCTGCGTAATTATTCCCTTCTTGCTTGGCGAGCCAATAGATAAAATCGGTTTCAACAAATACATTGTTTTCATATTGCAAGGATGAGCATACAGGTTCCATATTGGATTGGTTTCTTTCATCGCGTCTATTTTTAGTTTTTGTCTCGTTACAGACAGGATCTGTAACAAAATCATTGGCTGACGCAAAAAGAGCCCCTAGAGAAAATATTGCTAACAATAAAGAAGTACGCATTGACACTCCTGCCTGCTTGTAATTATTTTTTGAATTTAGTAGAATCCTTCATTTATTTCAAATGCATAGAGGGGAAATCGTATGTTTAAGAAACTTTTGCTAAGCGTGTTGATCGGGGCCTATTCTTTACATGCAGGATTGTTTACACCATCAAACACACCAGCTGGAGGAATACGCAACTATGCCGTTCTATCAAATCAAGCAGCAGTTACTGATGGCGAAAAGATTGTCTGGTCATCCAGCTCCAATGTCGCAACGCCTCACGTTGTTCTGCATGATTCAGGCGATATCAGCCTTCTTATCCCCGGCGAGTACCTGGTCCAATACACTGTTCGATTAACCAAGACCCCCTTTTCTGGAACAGCTACTGTTGTTACACAACTTCAACAGACCGTTTCAGGAGTCTCTTCGAACATATCTCAATCTGCTGTTACAACAAATAGTGCCATAGATGGAATAACAGATAGCGGACCCTCATCACAGACGCAGATCACAGGCTTTGCTGTAATCAGCACAACCTCGAGTTTGGACAACACCATCAATCTAACTGTCGCAATTACGGGAGAAAATCTCACAATCCCTGTAACAACCGATTTAGATGCGAATGCGCAGTTGATGATATTGCAACTTCGTTAACATTAGGATTATCCGGTAAACAACTCCTGCCTAAAGGCAGAAGCTTTATGGTCAGCTACTAGCTGCCACCTACGTGCAGTTTACAGTGCACGTTGCCCGACCAATAGACTGGGCAAACTTACAGAGATTTCGACTTGCATTCAAGTCGCTGTGCTGCCAGTTTCCACAGGAGCATCTAAATAGGTGGCGATTGCGCTCACCTAGTTGATCGCAAAGAGAGCATGTTTGACTTGAGTAGGCTGGATTAACGTAAAGGACTTTAAGACCGTGGCTTTCGGCTTTATATTGAATCAGGGTTTGGAACTGCTGGAAAGACCATCTGTGAAGACGGCTCCGTACCTTTTTCCCTGCCCGTATCCGCTTCCGGATGTCCGTCAAATCTTCCATGACAATCGTACCTACTTGTGTAGCTATAGCCTCCTGAATAATTTGTTTGCTCACTTTATGATTTATATGCTTAATACGACGAGCCTCTTTACCAGAGATTTTCTTCAGCAGTTGTTTTGCCGACTGAGAACCGTTGGATTGCAAGCAGCGCCGCTTGGACAAAAATTTATCTCGCTCGTGGCGGATGTTTCCTCCACCAAAGAGCTTTCCACTGCTCAACGCAGCAAGAACATTTTCACCGATATCTACGCCCATTATACCGCTATTTGCGCAAATGGGCTGATCAGGCAGATCCAAAACCAAATTGAAATACCATTCACCCTTTTTACAGATCAATTCAGCTTCTTTAGGAATTCCCTGATCAAAATGCGTCTGTTGAAACAGGCCCATTTTCATTTCAACGCAAATTCTTCCTTGCAAGGTGTAAAGGGAAAGAAATTTTCCCTTAATCGTGTAAGTTCTTTTATCAAAATGGATACTCCCATTTTTGTGAAAATGGATCGCTGGAACAGGCTCGCTTTTAAGAATGGATCTGCTCTTGTAAGCCTTGCAGACAGAAAAAATAGCGTTACAAACCATTTGGGAGCCGAGTTGCGAAGAGCTCCTTATTTTGGTATAACTAAGATTATGCAAAGCTACCCGATTCCAGCATCGATGTTCAACAGCAAACGGAACAATACTATTGCATGCCATCAGAAAAGCGTTTTGCAAGTTCGAGAGCAGTTGCGACTGGTCTTTAGTTGTCTTAAGCTTTATGCTAATGGTACGTTTCATAGAGCGAAAAACTATGCCAATATATTATTTTATTTACAACCCCGCTTAGAGGAGCGGCGCTTCCTCCCAGTCCTAAAGGACCGGGTATCCGCGCCGTCAAAAGGATGAAGAGAATTATAAATCTGCTGACTGTAGCTTTCTTACTCGCTATTCCTATAGCCAGTCAGTCTGAAATTATTGGCTTTAGCCCCTCCATTGCAGGACAGCCACTGATTTTTCAGATTAACTCAATGCAGCTATCTCAATTTTCAGCTGTTACATGGGCGCAGATTGAGAATAGTTTAATCATTCAATCAACTTACTCAAATCACCAGGAAAACTTATTCTATAGGAAGTGCTGTGGAAATTGGAATGTCTGGGCAGATGGAATAGGCCAGTGGCTACATCAGGATATAGAGGCTGATGAGCAATTTGGGTATAGGGATTTTACCGGCGGCTTTACACTAGGGACAGACTATTGCTACAAAAATTTTCTTATAGGTGGAGCGTTTAGCTATACAAATACAAATCTTGATTGGGAAGAGTCTGCAGGCAATTGCCAAATTAACAGTTACTATGGCGGAGTTTATGGAGGCTGGAATAACGGTCTTTTCTATGTCAATGGTTCTGCAATAGGCACATTTAATGATTATCATGTATCGCGCCACTTCAAAACAGGACCAACTGAACGTCAGGCGAACTCAAACCATAATGGCGGGGAATTTTTAGCAGCTGTTGAATCTGGCGTAATGTTAAAAAAACTGTTCTGCAAAGTCGATCTTGTTCCTTTTGCAAGCGTCGATTACGTTTATTTATCCCAGCAAGGCTATAGCGAAGATAACGCGGGCCTCTCAGATTTTCATGTAGAAAACCGTGACGATCAACTGCTTCAAAGTGAGATAGGCCTTAAATTCATACGTCCTATTCCTTGTGGAAATTGGATCATCGCCCCCAATCTATCCTTAAGCTATATCAACCAGACTCCTTTAACGGGAAAATCCTATGACGTTACAGTCATAAGCCTTGCCCATGAATTTACCGTGGACGGATGGGATTTTGAACGCAATTTAGGCGCACTTGCCTTTTCTTTAAATTTCCTAGATTGCAAAGGAATTACAAGCTTTGAGCTTCGTTATGATGGTCAGTATGGCGGAAATTATTGGACTCAAACAGGTAGTCTTACAGTGAATTTGCGTTTCTAAACTATAAAGAGTGAGAATATGAATAAAATCGCCTCGTTTTTCTTTTTCATTATAGCTGGCTTACAAGCAACGAGCCCGAACTATCCATTCCCCACCTACGCGACCAACACTTATTATACTGGCGTTATACTGCCTAGTAATGTCACTCAAAGTGCGATGGCTACGAAAATTGGAACGCTTTATACGCAATGGAAACAAGAATATCTCAAAACTGTACCCGACGCGCCCAACCAGACTTACGTTTATTATAATGAAGACCATACCTCATACCCTGCCAATGCTGTAAGTGTATCTGAGGGGCAAGGATATGGAATGATGCTTGCTGCCTATATGGCAGGATATGATTCCCAAGCACAAACAATTTTCGATAGCTTATATCGCTTTTGTCTGGCTTTTCCAAGCGTTAATTATGACTCTTTGGTCGGTTGGCAACAAGTAGAAGAAGATGGACAGATCGTTTATTATCCCTTTGGTGGATTTAATTCGGCAACAGATGGGGACATGGATGTTGCCTATGCATTACTTTTAGCCGACAAACAGTGGGGAAGTAGTGGGAATATCAACTACTTAGAGCGTGCAAACACGATGCTGTCTGAGATGATTACAGCAGATGTTAACTTAACAAAATTTTCCCTAAAGATAGGTGACTGGGTAAAAAATAATGATCTAAAATATGGCAAAGGAACCCGTATTTCTGATTTCATGTTAAATCACTTAAGAAATTTTGCAGCAGCTGCAGAAGATTCTAGATGGGAATCAGTCCAAGACAAAGCCTATGCAATTATCAATGAATTATACAGCAATTTTGCTCCCGATACAGGACTCTTACCTGATTTTGCAGAATTAATAAATGGTGCCTATGTTCCTGCAGAGGATTTTTTAGAAAGGGATATAGATAACTGTTATAGCTGGAATTCCTGCAGGGCGCCCTGGCGTATTGCTACCGACTATATTTTGACGGGAGACTCAAGAGCTTTAAACCAACTGACCCAATTAAATAGTTGGATTCGCAGTGCCACAAACGGTCTTGCCTCTGATATTAACGCAGGATATGAGCTCGATGGCACGCTTTTGCCGGACGAAGAGGGTCTCTACTATGATGATTTAGCCTTTACAACCCCTTTTGCAGTAAGCGCCATGATTAGCTCCACCAATCAAGCCTGGCTCAATGCCTTGTGGAGCTATACAAGCAACTACCCAACAGATGAGGCAAACTATTTTGCAAATACATTGCGTTTGCTCTCCTTGCTAGTTGTTTCAGGAAACTGGTGGTCACCTCTGAATTTGCCAGGTCCCTAGCGCAAAGCTGCGTTTTGTCTCCTAGTGTTGGGGCTTTCCATCATCAAAACCAGAACTCCTTCAGCCCATCTATCGAAAAATGAGGATAAATTTATGAATATATATCGTGGGATTATTCTTTCTATAATCGTCTGCCAAGCAAATTTTATTCATAGCACAGAATCTAATGCTGAATCGTCAAATTATCCTAAAGTATGGTGTCCAGCTAACAAAATAACCGTGCAATTTGTAAAAGATACGCAACCCAAAGTTTACGCAGAATTTGGTATTGCCTATGGCAACACAGCTTTTGAGGTGGCAAAAGTTTTACCACAAAATGGCACAATTTATTTATTTGACTATTACGACAAGGTTGAAAGCATCAAACAGCAATTACACGATCGTGGATTTAA
>Ga0364887_10889_pt1 | contig 10827 bp, 10 predicted proteins | sample ExccelJu500001D4_4_FD_206924 | JGI IMG/M metagenome (GOLD analysis project Ga0364887, IMG submission 206924) | Enriched cells from Trout Bog Lake Hypolimnion, Wisconsin, USA - BchlTB.July23.5000.01.D4 | ecosystem: Environmental > Aquatic > Freshwater > Lake > Hypolimnion/Profundal zone | place...
AATCTTCATAAAGAAGATCTCTTCATGAAAAACGTTCATTTCGGACAGATTGTTACATTTAAAGTAAAATGGAATCAGATAAATATCACAAAAGATTGGTTTAGTACAAAAAATTAGCCCCGATGGAAATCGGGGCCGCAACCAAAACTAACTGCTTATGAGAAAAATTTACTACTTGAAAATCTATATCTTTATTAAAACAAATTGCTTGCCAGATTTTTGATCAAATGTTAATGAATCCTTATTTGCTTTTGAACACTTATCTGTATAATCCTTCACTAACACAGTACAAAGTTGAAGTATTAAATTGAAAAAAAATGTCAAAGCTTTGAAAACAAATTGTTAACGATGACAGGGAATAGATTCGCCTGCAGCATTGAAAGAAGGACTGATATAGGGAATTCCGAGATTCATTCCCCTCAGTATTAATAATATTGCTATTGCAGCCATAAAATAGGGAACCGCTTTACGGATTTTATTTCTCAAAGAAATATTAATTATAAAGCCAAAATAAGATAATAGCATCATTAAAGGAAAAGTCCCAAGTCCAAATGAAGCCATAAATAAAACCCCATGCACTACACTTCCTGCAGCCAAAGCCCCTGCTATGGCAAAATAAACCATTCCACAGGGCAATAATCCATTCGCAGCGCCAATTAAAAACATTCCGTACAATTGTTTTTTCTGGATATATGCCGCAATGAATTTTTGTATTTTAATATTAGCCCTATCTAAAAACCCAACCCTTATATACGATTTTCGTATAGCTGAATACAATAATAATGCTAAGATTACCAAGCCTAAAATCATAGAGAACCACCTTGCAAAGCCCTGCAAATAAATCAATCTGCCAATAAACCCAAATATTAATCCCAGGAATGCATACATAGAAATCCTTCCTGCATTATACAGAAAAACCCCCAGTGCTTTCTGGTGTGTCTTCAGATAATGTACGGGTAATGAAAAAGCAATCGGGCCGCACATTCCAATACAATGGAAACTGCTGATCAGCCCGATTGACAATCCTGATAAAAATATCTGCCAGTGCATTTATTTTTTTACAATAAATTCATTCTGAGAATAATAGCTGCTCTTTTCAGTTTTGTAAGTAACCTTAACCTGATATTGGGTATATTTAAGGTCTTTTTTAGCAATTATTTGCCTTCCGCTGGTATCTGCATGAATAGGAAATTTAACATCATTGGCTTCTTCTTTGGGGCAATAAAAAAATATTTCGCCTTCAATTTTAGAGCCTTTTAATTCTGCAGGTAACTGCAGTGTAACCGTAGTTGCATCCTGCGTAATAGCAATATCGCTTATTTTAGAAGCATTATTCATCCCATCTATTTTGTCCTGATATCGCAATTCATCCTTATAATATTCATTACTTACCAGATCCAGTTTAGTACTGGAGGCTTTATATGCCAATGTACCCATCCCCAGTGCAAATAAGCAAAACACCCCAATTAACCCCTTGCCCCAGTTCATTTTAAAGTTCATAATGATAATTTTAATGATTGAAATAAATTAATCCGTAACTTTTATTGGACCCAGGAAATTAGTTTTAGCTGTTGCAATTTTTTTATCCCCCTGGTACAAACCCAATACAATATGTGTGGAACGTTCTTTTATTGCTGTTTTAGGTAAAATTACAAAAAATGAACCGGACCCCTGCCCTTCTTTCACAACATTTATATAGGAAAAACCAACAGTTTGAATTCTGCCAATCCCGTCTTCCAGCTTTAAAGTAAGGGGTACATCCTGCAAAGTTTTATTAATAGCCTTTAAGTTATATAAATTAGCAATACTGTCAGTGCCCATTTCCTGATACATAATTCCGGGTGTTCGCATAATTGTTACATCAACATCCTTTCTTGTTAATAATAAGAAACTAAGAATAGAAACTACAACAAATAATAAAAGGGTATACATTTTCATACGTACAGTATACTTTAATGTTTCCCCACTCTCAATGCTGTTCTCAGAAGCATATCTTATCAAACCCTTTGGTTTGCCAATTTTATCCATAATATTATCACAGGCATCAATACAGGCAGTGCAACCTACACATTCCATTTGTACCCCGTTGCGGATATCAATACCAGTAGGGCAAACCCTTACACAATGATTACAATCAATACAATCTCCGGCTTGAACGCTATCTTCCTGATTCTTTTTAAGATGCCCCCTGGGTTCCCCTCTTTTATAATCATAGGCAACAATCATTGAATTCCTGTCCAGTAATACACTTTGCAATCTACCATACGGACAAACCACAATACATGCCTGTTCTCTGAAAAAAGCATACACAGCATAGAATACTGCACTAAATACCATAATGGCAGATAAACCTCCAATATGTTTAGTAAAAGGCTCTGTAATGATCTTCTCAAGGTCTTTCATGCCGATAATATAAGCAAGAAAGAAGTTAGCAATCACAAATGATAAAGCATAAAAAACAATATGCTTAATTGAATATTTAAAAATTTTATTCCCGTCCCAGGGTGCTTTAGCTAACTGTTTTTGTGCTGCAGCATCTCCAAGTATCCAGAATTCAATCTTACGGAACATCATCTCCATAAAATTGGTTTGAGGACAAGCCCATCCACAAAACAATCTACCAAATGCAGCAGTAAACAAAATAATAAAGAAAATAAATGTAACCATGGTTAATCCAAAAATGAAAAAGTCCTGCGGCCAGAATAAAACGGGCTTCCGGTACATTAAACAGAAAAAGGGGCCTTCCTCCTATTTCAATAAATGGCAAACCAAAGAATATTACAAAGTAAAATATACTCAAAAATGTTCTGATACTATAAAATTTACCTTTAGGCTTATAGGCATATACCCATTTACGGTTCCCCTTTTCATCAACAGTTCCTATTCTATCCCGGAATGCTTCTGTCAGTGGTTCATTAAGATGTTCTATTTCTTCGGACATATAACTATTTTTTGAATGGAAGATTGAATTAACATGCAAACCTATCTACTGTTTGGCTAAATTCTGTGATGTTTGTTACATTAGTGAATGATATTTCTCAGCCTGCATATTTATTACAGCAAATACAATCCAACCAGAAATTCAGCTATTCCATAAAAACAGTCAGAAAAATTAAAAGCAGTAATCACTTTCAATTTTTCTGACCAATATAAAATCAAGATATTTAATTTACCCCCATTACTTTTTAGCCGCAGTATCTACTTTTGCTTTTGTTGAATCTGCAGTAGCAACCTTGGTATCGCCTCCGGTTACTAAAACACCCTGTGGTGCTTTAGGATTTGGCGGATTAGTACCATGTATGCTTTTTATATAACTGGCAATCTGTGCTATCTGTTTAGGAGAATAATTGTCTTTCCAGCTTTGCATTCCTTTATCGGGCCAGCCATATTTAATGGTTTTAAATATTTCATTAATACTACCACCATGTAACCAATAATCATCTGTCAGGTTTGGCCCAATTAACCCACCACCATCAGGACGGTGACAGGCGGCACAAATAGTAGTAAATACTTTTTTGCCTTCTGCCAGATCTGCAGGATCAGTTAATAATTTAACAGTATTTTCATCAATACTGTTACCAGCCTTTTTCAGGTATTCCTGTTTTTCAATTTCAGCTTTATCCATTGAAATCTGCAGTTCTTCCTTACTCAAAGGTGCACTATGTGCCACATGATACCTGTATAAATAAATACCAGCAAAAAGTATACAGGCATAAAACCCATATAACCACCAGCCCGGTAATTTATTATCCAGTTCACGGATACCATCATAATTATGACCCAGATCTATATTTGCTTCTTCTTTAATTGGTTTAAAACTGTTAAACTTTTCCCACCACTGGATAAATGAACTGGAAGTAGCAGGGGCCTGATCAGTGCCTGCCAGTGCAATGGTTTCCTTAGTTAATAATGCCTTCAGGTTATATAATAAAACCAGCAGGATAATTATTTCCAGAAATATTACAGATAATAAAGTGTAAAAAGAAGTAGAAGATAATCCTGCAATTGTGGAATCATCAGCAGCAGCAACTGCAGCAGGTGCATCAGCAGCAAAAGCCATAGTACTTAAAAAGCACAATGCAATGATAGTTGCAACTTTAGCAGCATTTCTGCCTTTTTCTTCCACATAACGTTGCAGATTTACTTTTGCTGCACCAATTACTACATTGGCCAACACTGCAATTACTAACAATAATCCGATAATAATAGTTAATAGTACAATAGCCAGTGGGTTGGAAAGTTCAGACGGTTTAGGAGGTCCTGCAGCAAATACACTTGCAGGAACAAACAAAACAGTCATGATCATCACCTTCCATTTCAACCAATTGTTTTTGTTTATAAGATTTTTCATTATAAATAATTTTATGAGTTTGTCTTAGTTTTCTAAGGGAATTTGACTTATTTCATTAATCATCTTTTTATCAGCTTTCCACGCCCACAAAACCATCACTATAAAAAAAGTGAAAAAGATGCCGAAAGATGTTAAAGCATAAATGTCAACACCTGTAATTTTTTCTAAATAGTTTATAAATTTCATAAACTTGTCTTTTAAAAGCACATTACTTTAAAGAAGCAACTTGTTTTGGAGCTGCCTTAATATCAGTACCTACTCTTTGCAGATATGCTATTAATGCTACTATTTCAACGTTGCCTGGTGTTTCTATCTTATCTTTTTTCAAATTCTCCTGAATACTCTTAGCCTGAGTAACCAGATCATCATTGGCAATTTTATCATAATCCTTAGGATAAGGAACTCCTAAAGTAATCATCGCCCTGATCTTGGCTCCGGTAAGTGCTGTATCAATTTTATTATCAAATAACCAGGTATATTGAGGCATAATAGAACCCGGACTTATAGAACGCGGATCCCACATATGGTTATAATGCCATGCATTAGGGTATTTACCACCGATACGTGCTAAATCCGGACCAGTTCTTTTACTCCCCCACTGGAATGGATGGTCATATACAAACTCACCTGCTTTACTGTATTCGCCATAACGTGCTACTTCATCACGGAAAGGACGGATCATCTGAGAATGGCATAAATAACAGCCTTCCCGGATATAAACGTCTCTACCCTGCAATTCTAATGGAGTATAAGGCTTTACAGAAGAAATGGTAGGTATATTACTCTTGATTAAAAAAGTAGGAACCATTTCAATAATACCACCAATAGCTACAGCCACCAAACTTACAATCAGCATTTGAATTGGCCTTGCTTCAATCCATCTGTGCCAATATTGTTTACCATGTGTTTCAGGAACTTTAGGTAAGGCTGGTGCTTCTGCTTCTTCATCACCTATAAAGGAACCTGCTGCAATGGTTTTACCTAAATTATATACCATAATAAATACTCCGGTTAAGTATAATAAACCCCCAATACTACGGGTAATATACATGGGTATAATATGGGTAACTGTTTCCAGGAAAGTATATTTCAACTGACCTTCTTCTGTAAATTGTTTCCACATTTCAGCCTGGGTAAATCCAGCCCAATATAATGGGATCGCATATAAAACAATACCAATAGTGCCAATCCAGAAGTGATTGGTAGCTAATTTTTTGGAATATAAAGGTGTATTAAACAATTTTGGGGTTAGATAATACAACATACCAAAAGTGAGGAATCCATTCCAGCCCAATGCACCAATATGAACGTGTCCTATTGTCCAGTCCGTAAAGTGCGAAATAGCATTTACAGTTTTTAAACTTAACAGCGGCCCTTCAAAAGTTGCCATACCATAACAGGTTACTGCAACAACCATGAATTTTAATACAGGTTCTTCCCTTACTTTATCCCACGCACCACGCAACGTAAACAAACCATTCAGCATACCACCCCAGCTTGGAGCAATCAGCATAATGCTGAATACAGTACCCAAACTTTGTGCCCAATCAGGCAATGCAGTATATAATAAATGGTGTGGTCCTGCCCATATATAAATAAAAATCAAAGCCCAGAAATGCACAATAGACAAGCGGTAACTATATACCGGCCTGTTAGATGCTTTGGGTATAAAATAATACATCAAACCCAGATAAGGAGTAGTCAGGAAAAATGCAACCGCATTATGCCCATACCACCATTGTACCAATGCATCCTGTACCCCTGCATAAAAGCTGTAACTCTTCATCCAGGAAAAAGGAACTTCAAAAGAGTTTACAATATGCAACATGGCTACAGTAACCCAGGTAGCAATGAAAAACCAGATAGCCACATACAAATGACTTTCTCTCCTGGTAATAATAGTACCAAACATATTGATACCGAAAACCACCCAGATTAAAGTGATCAGGATATCAATCGGCCATTCCAACTCTGCATATTCTTTACCGGAAGTATATCCGGATAGTAAGGTAACAGCTGCCAGTACAATAATCAGCTGCCATCCCCAGAAATGGATTTTACTGAGAACGTCACTGAACATTCTCGCTTTACATAAACGTTGGAGCGAATAATAAACGCCCATAAAAATACCGTTACCCACAAATGCAAATATTACTGCATTGGTGTGAACGGGCCTTACGCGGCCAAAAGTGGTAAAGGGCAAATTAAAATTAGCAGCAGGCAAATAAATCTGCACTGCTATTAATAAACCTGCCAACATGCCTACTACACCCCATAACACGGTGGCATAGCCAAACATTCTTACACTCTTGTTGTCATAATAGAATTTTTCTACTTGCATACATTACAGTTTGAGGTTGGTTGTTTATAACATTGAATTGTTAGGTATATGAGAATCGTTAGTTTTAAAATAGTTAAGGCTTATACTTTTTCGGTTGGTATATTTTCTTTATGTACAGCAGGCTTATTATCATCAAACAGCATACGCAACGGAGGGCTCACTTCGTCATCGTACTGGCCTGACTTCACACTCCAGAGGAATCCGGCCAGAAACAGTGATGCTACTGTTACGCTTGCTATTAATAAAACAATAATCACACTCATTCTACAATTATTTATAATACAATTTTAACATTTTATGAAAGCGCTAACATCCTTATAAAAGCTAAAATAAAAGATGACTTTTGTCATATTTTGGCACAAAGATTCTCTGTGCAAACACCGGTAATGGTTGTATGCCTGAATATCTTCAATTGTTAGCTTTATTTCAGTTTCATCTTCCATGCGGAAAGATTACTAAACCCAAATGTTATTAATAATATACTTAAACTGCTTATTGGCATCAATATCGCTGCCCGCATAGGGGACAAAAGTCCCTGTACAGCAAAATAATTGCCAAATATGTTATATAATATCGAAACTATAAATGCTCCCATCACTATCCTTTTATTGGCTTTGCAAAGCCGTATAAAACGGATTAACTGGGGTAATTGTGCTGCTTCCAGAATACCATCACTGGCAGGCGTAAAATTATTGGTATCTTCTGCAATAGCAATTCCGGTATCAGCCTGTTTTAAAGCACCGGCATCATTCAAACCATCCCCGATCATCATCACTTTCCTACCGTCATGCTGCAATTTTTGGATCACCGCAAGCTTATCTTCGGGTTTCTGATGAAATAGTATATTAGCATCACATCCCAGCAATTCCTGTAAGTATCTTTTTTCACCGGCATTATCTCCGCTCAGCACTGCTAAATCATACTTGTTTCGTAATTTTTTAATTAATTGAGGAATCTTATCCCTGTATTTATTTCTGAAAATAAACTTGCCTGTAACATCCCCATCAACTGAAAGATAAACGGCAGATTCAGTATCCTCTGATTTACTTCCGGTAACAAAGGATCTGGATCCGAGGGTAATCAACTCCCCGTCTACAATGCCTTCTATCCCTTTCCCAGGTATTTCTTCAAAAGCAGTTATTTTGAAATGATCCGGTACCTGATTGGTCCATCCTGCTATCGCACGGCTCATTGGATGTGTGGATTGGCTGGACAGGGCGGCTATTTTACTTTTCATTTCCCTGCTCAGGTGACTGCCTTCGTAGTTTATATCCTGATAACGGCCGGTAGTTAAAGTACCTGTTTTATCAAAAACTATATAATCAATATTGGCAATATCCTCAATGGTCTGTGCGCTGCGCAGGTATAAATGGTTTCGGCCCAATATTCTTAAAATATTCCCATTGGTAAATGTATTACTCAATAAAAGTGCACAGGGGCAGGCAACAATTAATACAGCAGTTGCTGCACTCCACATTCTCGAAGGATCATGAAAATACCAGTACATTGCCGAACTGAACGAAAGGAATAATACAATCCAGGTAAAAAATCTTGCAAGCAGGTGCACAAAAGAACGCTCTTCATCCTGTTTAATGGCTTTCAATTCATCCCTGTTCCACAACTTGGTTAAATAGCTTTGTGCTACTTCTTTTATAACCAGCATTTCAATATTACTACCAATCTGTTTGCCCCCGGCATAAATAATTTCGCCCATTTCTTTTTCCACCGGTATACTTTCTCCTGTTACAAAACTATAATCAATCACTGCTTTCCCACGGGTAAGTATCCCATCTGCTGGTATTAATTCCTGGTTATGAATTAGTAAAGTATTATTTAATTCTATATCTGGTAAGGATACCGTTTGATGAATATTGTCTTTTATACGGGTTACCGCAATGGGGAAATAAGAAGTATAATCACGTTCAAAACTTAATTCTTCATAGGTTTTATCCTGTAAAACCCTGCCCACCAGCATAAAAAATACTATTCCACTCATACTGTCAAAATATCCACTCCCTGTATTTGTAAATATCTCATATAAACTTCTGCAAAAGGTTACAAAAATAGCCAGTACAATCGGTGCATCAATATTCAGAAACCTGTGTTTAAGGCTTTTCCAGGCGCTGATATAAAATTCAGAGGAAGAATAAAAGAATACCGGTAAACTTAATATTACATTCAGGTAACGGAATGCATTTAAAATACTTTGTTCCTTTGAGTCAATTCCCAGATATTCAGGAAAACTAAGTAACATGATGTTGGCAAAGCAAAAACCTGCTACGCCCATTTTATATATTTTGGACTTGTTAAACCTGGGTTTTACATTCCGCGCATCACTTAAACTGATATAGGGTTCATACCCCACTGAAGTTAATAATTCTGCCACTTTTCTAACAGAAACATCTTTCTGGTTAAATACAATATCCGCTTCCTTCCTTGTAAAATTTACTTTACTGCTGATAATATTTGGATTAAGCCGGTGCAGGTTTTCCAGTAGCCATAAACAACTGCTGCAATGCATTTGCGGCAGGTAAAAAGTTATATGGGTCTGGTTCTCGTCTCTATAGGTAATTAATGCCTGTTGTATCTTATCATCATCCAGAAAAGAAAATTTATTTTCCCTAACCCTGATCTTCTGATTAATTCCCGGATTATTACTAATGTTGTAATAATCACACATACCGCTTTCATTCAGTATTTCATACACCATTTTGCAGCCCTCGCAGCAAAAATCCTTCTCATGTATATGTATAGGTTTGTCTTTACAATCTTCACCACAGTGATAGCATTTCTGCTTTGTTGTAGAGGTTTCAGGTGTACTCATGTAAAAAAAGAAAAGTTAGTTAAGATTTGGGCTGCTATTAAATTGATTGGATTTGTTTTGCTGAACAATCTGCTGGGCACTATAATGATGCACCCCCTTCCTGTGTCTTACAATTACTTTAGGATATAACAGATTTTGCTCAACATGAATCCATTGTAATATTTTATTTTCAAGGATAAACATTTCATTGATACATAATTTCCATTCACGGCTCCAATTAGGCTTTACCACGTAATTATTTAACAATTGCCTGATTTTCTGGGTCAACCCGATAATTACATTATGAGTGCCATGTACAGTTTCAAATACCTTGGAATCCAGACAGGTTCCCAGCAAATTTACAGTGCCATGAAAGTTTTTCCGGATACAGGGAAAAACAATTCCGGTCTCTTTAAGAAAAAGATGCGTTAATTCATCTTCCAGCTTACTGAATAACAATTGTGTTAATTCAGAGACTGATAATGGTAATTCTTTAATGTATGGATGCAATAAAAAATATTTTCCAATTTCAGTACAGGAAGCCAGAATTTCAGGCTGATACTCCAATTGAATCAAATTACACAAACCTTCAGGTGTCAGCGCTTCCCGGGAATAATTATCCAGTCTATTAAGGTACATAATCACCTATTTCTTGCAAGATAGATGACCACTTAATTTTTTTATATGATGTTACTCAAGCAATAATATGATTTTTATCATATTAAAAACTCAAGTTTAGATATGTATTATATTATATAAATAATTTAATCCTGCAGATTGGCAGTTCGGACGAGTTTCTTCTGATTGATGATTTTAATCTTTTTCCCATCCAGTTCTACCATATTATCTTTTTTAAATTCAGATAACAGCCTGATAGTTGATTCAGTAGCAGTTCCAACCAGGTTGGCAATTTCTTCCCTGGATAAACGCACATTCAGTGTGATGCCATCCTCTTCAAAACCATAGGTTTCTTTGATAAAAAGAAGCGTTTCTGCCAATCTTTCACGAACTGGTTTCTGTGCCAGGTGGGTTAATTTCATTTCAGTCCGATGCAGTTCATCACTTAGTAATTTCATCATCTCAAACGCCAGAGATGCATCATTTTTTAAAATATTGGCAAACAATTCTTTAGGAATAAAACAAACCTGCGTGTCTTCCAGGGCAACTGCACTGGCACTGTACCTGTCTCCACTTAGTAAAGCCCTGTAACCAATCACATCTCCGCCCTTTAATAAACGGATAATTTGCTCTTTACCATCATCACCCAGATGGGCCAGTTTAACTTTACCGGTGTTTATACAGTAAACACCAAAAGGATGGGAACCTTCATTA
>Ga0364887_10145_pt2 | contig 10826 bp, 5 predicted proteins | sample ExccelJu500001D4_4_FD_206924 | JGI IMG/M metagenome (GOLD analysis project Ga0364887, IMG submission 206924) | Enriched cells from Trout Bog Lake Hypolimnion, Wisconsin, USA - BchlTB.July23.5000.01.D4 | ecosystem: Environmental > Aquatic > Freshwater > Lake > Hypolimnion/Profundal zone | place...
ACTACAATAAAGTTAACACCTTTTTCAGTGTTGACACTGGTAGCGGGGCCGAGTTATGCGAATTATACAACATCGGTTCCAAATACAACAAGCAGTGTAACGGTTACAGCGACGGCACAGGATCCAACGGCTACTATACGGGTGAATGGTACAATTGTGGCATCAGGCGCAGCATCAGCGCCGATCTCTCTGGCAGTAGGCAGCAATGTAATTAATACGGTAGTAACGGCCCAGGACGGTATAACCACTAAAACCTATACCATAACTGTGACCCGGGGGCCATCGACTAACGCTATTTTAACTACAATAAAGTTAACACCTTTTTCAGTGTTGACACTGGTAGCGGGGCCGAGTTATGCGAATTATACAACATCGGTTCCAAATACAACAAGCAGCGTAACGGTTACAGCAACAACACAGGATGCAACAGCTACCATACAGGTGAATGGCACAACTGTGGCATCAGGTGCGGCATCAGGGCCAATCGCTTTGATGGTAGGCAGCAATATTATTAATACGGTAGTAACGGCCCAGGACGGTATAACCACTAAAACCTATACGATAACGGTGATCAGAGGGGCGTCAACAGACGCAATTTTAACCAGTATAAAGTTAATGCCTTTTTCAGTGTTGACACTGGTAGCGGGGCCGGGTTATGCGAATTATACAACATCGGTTCCAAATACAACAAGCAGCGTAACGGTTACAGCAACAACACAGGATGCAACAGCTACCATACAGGTGAATGGCACAACTGTGGCATCAGGTGCGGCATCAGGGCCAATCGCTTTGATGGTAGGCAGCAATGTTATTAATACGGTGGTAACTGCCCAGGATGGCGTGACCACTAAAACCTATACCATAACAGTAACCAGAACCGCAGGATCGGCGACAAGCTTTACGTGGACGGGGTCCGGTTCAAATACCAATTGGAGCAACTCATTTAATTGGTCGCCGTCATCAGGCTATCCGGTCGCTGGCGATGTTGCAACTATAGGTACAACGGCAAATTTACCCACAGTTGATGTGCCTTCGGCATGTTCATCTCTTATCATATCAGGTACAACTACAATAACCTTAGCGGCAACACTTAATGTGAGCGGAAGTGTTAGTTTGAACGCGCCATTAACAACAACAGGTGCGGCGGGAAGCGTTACGGCAAATAGTCTGGCCATTAATTCCGGCGGAGGGCTCAGCAATTCGGGCACTTTTAATGTGAACAGCGGCAACATATCATTGGCTGCAAACACTTATTTAAATAATTTAGCTTCGGGTACATTTAATGCAACTGGTTCACCTCTTATTGATCTGCTGAATCAATCAACTATCACAAACGCCGGTATTTTTAATATCAGCGGTGCTGTTGTTGAAATAGGCAATACCGGTTTTATTAATAATGCGTCAGGCGGTACATTTACGATCAACGGAGGAAGTACAATTGATTTTGCAACAAACTCTGCTACTTCCGGCTATGTTCAAAATAATGGCACTTTTTACGCAGGGACATCAAACTCTGCCTGCACTATTAATCTGAACTTTACAGGCGTTTCTCTGCAGAACAGCAGTACCTTTTATTTAGGATCAACTTCTGTTATTAACCTGACAGGTTCAGGAACCTCCGTACAAAATACTGGCACCTTCACTTTGCAGTCGGATGTGAACGGAGCAGCAACAATTGGTAATATTTCAGGCGCCGGGGCAACATGCACCGGAGTTTACAATGTGCAACGGTATGTAACAGGGGGCAGCCTTCCGTATCGGGGTTACCGTTTACTATCATCGCCGGTAAATGCCGGTATAGTTGGTGGCAATACTGTTTATAGCTTAAATTATGTACAGTTATCATCGTACATAACAGGCACTACTGCCACCGCCGGCGGGTTTGATAATACCGGGCCGGGCAACCCAACTTTATATTTATTCCGCGAAAATATTGCGGTGTCAAATGCATCATTTACCAGTGGTAATTACAGAGGGATCAATAATATAACTACAGCCCCAACTTATAGTCTGGATGGAGACGGCAGCGGATTTAATATCCCAGTGGGTGACGGATTCTTTTTCTTTTTCAGAGGCGACCGAAGCCTCGCTTCATTTGCGACAGAAACAACCACAACTTATGTGCCCACAAGTACAACGTTTACTGCAACCGGCGCTTTAAACCAGGGCCAGATAACCGCAAAAGACTGGTACACGCCTGCATCTTCAAATTTAGGATATACCAACACTGCCGGTAACAGTTCCGTTCAGGGATTTAACCTGGTTGGTAATCCTTATGCGAGCTCGATTGATTGGGATACCTTTAATTCAACCTCTACAACTACGGGTATTTACGGGAATAGTTTGAGTCCTTTTATATACGTGCTTGATGGTGTAACTAAAAATTATAACGTGTACGGTGCAGGAAACGGCGGTGTGGGTACAATTGCCACCAGCAATTCCAATATTATTCCCAGCGGACAAGGCTTTTATGTGGTAGCAACAAGCGCATCGGCCCAATTGATTTTTAATGAATCGGCAAAAACAAACGGTCAGGCTACAGCTGCAAATGGCAACTTATTCCTTGGTACACCTCCGCCGACGGCAATTGCCCAGCATTTACGGTTGCAAATGGCTAAAGATTCCATTAATACCGATGATACCTATATAGGGTTCGGGGCTGGTTTTAAAACACAATATGTGTTCAATGAAGACGCTCCATATTTACCGGGAGAAGGTAAAGTTGGTATCTGCAGTATTTCAAGTGATAATATTCCTCTTGCTATCAATAAGCTGCCATTACCCGGCCAGCAAAGCCTTACCATAAAATTGAAGGTGAAAGCTACAGAAGACGGAAATTATAGTTTAAACATGACCGAAGAAGTAGCAATACCACAGCTTTATGATATCTGGCTGATGGATGCCTATAAAAAAGATTCATTGGATATGCGCGCTAACAAGACATACGCATTTAATCTTATTAAAGCCGATACCAATAGTTACGGTTCAAATCGCTTTAGCCTGGTAATCCGTCAAAATCCGGCTTTAGGGGTACATTTATTAAATTTTGCCGCAACAAAGGCTGCCACTGGCGCACGAGTGACATGGACAACAGAAAACGAACAGAACTACACCAATTTTACTGTTGAAAGAAGTGTCAATAGTGGCGCCACTTTTGAAGCCCTGGGCGGTTTTGTCTCCACCGCCGCAGGCACCTATAGTTTTTCTGATAATAACCCGCCGGCTGCTGTTGATCAATACCGGCTAAAGATCGAAGATTTGAACGGCAGTATCAGCTATTCTAATATAATTACCCTTATTTACGGCAACTCAACTAACGCTGTTACCAGTAATATCAGTGTATATCCAAACCCGTCTACCGGCGTAATTAACCTTGCCATCAATTCATCGGGTGGAAATGGCTCAGCGTATGCATTTTCGCCATTACAGACCGGAGCTTTAACAGCGTCGCTGGCAGCCACTCAACCAAACGTCACACAAGCAAATGCCACGCAATCTTACGGTATTAAAATATTAAATGCGACAGGGTCAGTAGTAAAAACCGCTACATCTTCCCAACCTAACTGGCAGGACAATGTTAGTAATCTTATACCTGGCACCTATATTATACAGGTGGTAAATAACACAAATAATAAAATGGTTGGCAAAAGCACATTTATAAAATTGTAGGCGAGTTTTTCTTAGAAATCATTTGACAGGCATATAACCATCGGCAGATGGAATTGCTATTCTATATATTAAATTTAGCTTCAACCAGTAAATTGTGTTGTAGTGAAATTAAATGTTTTACAAATGAAACAGGTAGTCTTAGATTGCTTTTAGTTAAATTTACTTGTGGATATCCATCAAACTCTGTTAATTAAATCTCCTTTAATTAATCAGACGGAATTCATTATTTCCCATTTGAGGAAAAATTTACCTTGGTCTCAAAATAATAGTCAACAATTTCCCGGTATTGGGGAAACATAATCTTATACTATAGAAAGTGTTGCCGCAATTAAAAAAATATAATTCAGGTATAATGTTAATACCTTATAATTAACAGTTAATAATTAATCCGTTTAACGAAAAAATATCGTATTTATCCTCCGGATGTTTATTTTACTTTCGCCTTTTCGCAGTTTGGCTTCCCCTTTTAGCACAATTGTTGCACCGTGTTGTAAAGTTTGATAAATTATTGATTGAAAAATTGAGAACAAGAATACTAGTTTTTTTTATCGTTTGGACATCAGCATTCGCCGGAAAAGCATATGCAGGAGCAGTTTCATGGACAGGGGGTAGCAGCATAAATTGGAGCGATGCAGGGAACTGGAGCTCCGGAAAAACGCCAACCAATGGAGATGATGTAACAATTAGTGGGGGCACAACCTTTGCCCCTTTAGTCGATATCGCTTTTAGCATTAAATCATTAACCGTAACAAGTACGGTTACACTTACCTTATCAGCAGCGCTAAAAGTGAATAAAACCTTGTTGGTAAGTGGAGGCACACTGACACTTGCCGGGACAAACTCAGCTACTTTTGGCGGAACCGGGACAATAAACAATACATGTGCCTTAACAACAGGCACAAACACTACGACAACATTTAATGGGTTATTATCTGTATTGGCAGGCAGCGCTTTAACCAATAATGGCACACTTGATATAAATGCGGGACTAACAGCCGCAGGCTATCCATCCCCGATAAACAACACCGGTACTATTACAGTTTCGGGGTCGGCATTAACTGTTGCTGCAGGTGGCTCAATAACAAATACAGGCATCATTACCACTAACTCAGGTTCAACCGTCGCGCTAACCGGCAATCCCGCTCCAATAAATAATAACCTGGGCGGCATCTTCACTTCAGCGTCAACAACATTTACCATGGCTGCAGGATCTTCCATAACAAACACCGGTGGCACATTTGCGGCATCATCATCAACCATCACCTGTAATGGCAACCCCACGGCTATCTTAAATCAAAACAGCGGCTCAACAACCGGTCTTTTTACATTGAACGGAACATCGGTTTCCTTTAACGGCACCAATACAATTACCAATTACGGACTTTTTACTGCAAATAGCGGAACAGCGATTACTACTACAAGCTCAGCAAATAGTTGCTCCATTACAAATTATGGCACCTTTTACGCGGGCACTTCAAATTCATCATGTACCATTACTTATGGCCTTGGCAGCATACTGTCTATCAGCAATTCAAGTACAACGGTTGGAGGAACGACATATAATGGTACTTTATTTTTAGGTTCAACGTCAATTATTTATCCTTCGGTAGCAAATAGCTCCATAACCAATAGCACCAATTGCACATTTACGCTTCAATCTGATATTTACGGATCAGCTTCTATCGGAGCCTTATCAGGTACCATTACAGGTTTATACAATGTGCAACGTTATTTAAGGGGTGGTAGCAGTACTTATCGCAGCTATAGGGAATTATCGTCGCCTGTTTACGAAACTACAGTAAGCGGCAACAACGTATATAGCATTAATTACCTAAAATTGTCTGCATTGCTGACAGGCTCCGGCGGTACTGCCGGAGGTTTTGATAAAACCGGCAATCCCAGCCTTTATTTATACCGGGATAATACCCCCTTTTCAAACGCAACTTTTACGGGAGGTAATTTTAGGAGCCTGGCCAATATCAGCGCCGACCCAAGTTATACCATTGATAATGACGGCAGCGGTTTTAATATCCCGGTGGGTAATGGCTTTTTGTTTTTTGACCGTGGCGACCGTACAACAAATCTTACCGGTAAATATACACCGGGTACCAGCGCCGAAAGTATTACGTTAACTGCAAATGGAACGATGAATACAGGGAAAATAACGGTTAAATTATGGTTCACACCATCGTCATCAAATTTAGATTATACTGCAGTAACCGGCAATGCGGCTGTGTTGGGGTTTGCATTAGTGGGCAATCCGTATGCCAGCTCCATTGATTGGGATACTTACAGTACATCAACATCAACAGCGGGGGTTTACGCCCCTAATGTGAGTAAATTCATATATATACTTGATCCTGTAAGTAAAAATTATAGTGTTTATGGCGCCGGGAATGGAGGTGTCGGTACCATAGCGGGGACTAATGCCAATGTGATTCCAAGCGGGCAGGGTTTTTTTGTGCAGGCTGGCGGAGGTTCTTCACCTTTTCCGCAATTAATTTTTAACGAAGCGGCAAAAACAAACAAACAGGCAACACCGGGCGTTGGTAACTTATTTATGGGGCCACCACCACAGGCTGCTGTAACCCAATACCTGCACCTGAAACTATTGCAGGATAGTGTTAATGCCGATGGTACAATAATCTGCTTTAGCAACAATGCTAAGAAAAACTACGTTTTAGGCGAAGACGCGTTGTACAAATTGGGCAACGGATCAGCGAGGTTAGCAACAATATCCGCTGATAGCGTCAATTTGGCAATCAATTCATTACCATTGCCCAACCAAAACCCAACAATGATTCGGTTGAAAGTAAATGCCTCACAGGATGGTATTTACAAGTTAAATTTAGACGCAATTAAAAGTATCCCCGAGTTATTTGATATATGGTTATTTGATGCTTATAAAAATGATTCACTTGATATTAAACACAACCCAACGTATAGTTTTAATGTTTACGAAAGCGATGCCAATAGCTATGGTTCAAAACGCTTTAGCCTGGTTGTTCGTCAAAACCCTGCATTGATGGTCCATTTGCTAAACTTTAATGAAACAAAAGCTGTTACCGGTGCACGATTGACCTGGAAAACCGAAAACGAGGAAAACTATACCAACTTTACCGTTGAGAGAAGTACTGATGGCGGTGTAACTTATGATGTTTTGGGAGGATTTGCTTCCAATGCGCTGGGAACTTACAGTTTGCTTGATAAAAATCCTTTAAATGCAGCAAATCAATACCGCCTGAAACTGGAAGACCTTAACGGCGCCATCAGCTATTCAAATGTGATTACACTTATTTATGGCAACGGGGACAATAGTTTCGCAGGAAACCTTAATGTTTACCCTAACCCTTCAACAGACGTCATTCATTTGGCAATACCATTTAATGGCGGCTTGAACTCCTCTTCCAATTTACCAGTTTTGCAAACTATAGCAACCACTCCTGGTTTGGTTTCAACGTCTTCGGGCAGCACATCATCTTATGATATAAAAATCATAAGCAGCTCGGGTGCTGTAGTGAAAACGGGAACATCGTCTTCAACAAACTGGGAGGGTAGTGTAAATGGCCTGATGCCAGGCACTTATATTATCCAGGTTATAAACAATGCCAACAAAAAACTGGTAGGCAGAAATACGTTTGTAAAACTTTAACGACATTTTTGCGGCCTAACCGGCATATTTCTCTTTATTTCTGGTGTTTGGTCATTGTTGGGAAGATTTTACCCAAAAACTGATCTGGGAAGCCGTTAGTAATGTTCCCCAATCCGGGGCATTAGCGTTGGGACTATGTGGAAAACTTTTCTTTGACCTGCTTGAAGCTGACTTTGATATTAATTAATGTTTAATTTCATATTGCTATTAATTAAAAATATTATCTGGTTAAATAAAAATAATAGATAATTGACGATTTAGTGTATTGACGGTGAATTAATTAGATATCAACATTCTTTAGCATTGTTATTGTATAATATTAATTCGGGTAAACTATTAATGAAATAAATAAATCAGGTTTCTCAATTGGTAAATATTAAATTTTTAAAAAGGGCCTTATTGTGAAAAAACATTTACTTCTTCTATTTATCGGTTTAATAATCGCCGGAAACAGCATTTTGGCTGCTGGTCCGGTAATCCGCCTTGATCGCGTAAAGCATCAGCCTTTTTTCACAATGAAGACAGCTCATCCTTTTTTTAAAGTGCAGGGGATCAGACATCTGTCCTTTGATAACCATTTAGCTGATACAGTGCCACATTTGCGTTTACAATTGTATATGGATTCCCTTATGACCGATGATACCTATATAGGTTTTGTAGCCGGCGCCAGTACAAAATATGTGATAGACCAGGATGCGAAATATTTTCAGGGCTATGGGGCAATTAGTTTAGCCAGCATTTCGAGTGATAATATTAAACTTGCTATTAACAGGGTTCCCTTGCCTGCCCAAAGCGAGACGATAAGGATCTACGTGAGTGCTAAGGCGGATGGCCCCTACAAGTTAAACATGACTGAAAATGAAGGCATCCCAGTGTTATATGAAGTTTGGCTGATGGATGCTTACAAAAATGACTCGTTGGATATGCGCCGGAACCCCACCTATGCTTTTAATATTTTGAAAGCGGATACCAATAGTTTTGGCTCAAGCCGGTTTAGCCTGGTAATCCGGAAAAATCCGGCGCTTGCATTTCATTTAATAGATTTTACAGCTGTGAAAGCAGCCGATGGTGCTCAAATTTCATGGAAAACTGAAAATGAGCAGGGTTATACTAATTTTACCGTCGAAAGAAGTATTGATGGCGGGCAAACATATGATACTATAGATAGTTTATTATCTGCCAGCCTTGGCGATTACAGCTACCTGGATAAAAGCCCCGCCAATGCTACGGACCAATACCGTTTAAAGATAAGGGATTTGAACGGAGGCATAAGTTACTCAAATGTGATTGAGCTGATGTACACAACTGCCAGTGTTGCCCATATTAGTATCAATACGTACCCTAACCCTGCCAGGGGGATAGTTAATTTTGAAATGGTTTCGGGGGATGGTCCGGGTAGCAGCCTGCCAAACGCTCAAAAAACGGAACCTGGATCTTACAATATCAAGATCATAAACCTATCGGGACTGGTCATAAAAACCGGCACAACCAATACCCAAAACTGGCAAACTGATGTCAGCAATCTTTTGCCGGGGACTTATATCGTACAGATGGTTAAGAACAATGATAGCAGTGAAGTTGGGAAAACCACTTTTATTAAATTGTAGGTCGATTATTACCGTAAAAAAGAAACAATAAATCCAACTCAATTTATAGAAATCAAAGATCAATTCACCATTAACCACTCACTGTTCTACCTGCTTACCATAAATTCCAGTTCCTGCCAATCGGGAAGTTCCATTTTGCCTGATGTTTTGTCAAACACCATAGCCTGTTTGGTTGCAGTATTATATTTTGGCCACGACGGCAAACCCTTGCGGTTAGGGTTACCATTGGTTATAAAGTTTATCCAATAGGACGACATCAGGCTGGCCAGTTGGTGGTCGGCAGCCTCCCAGGGGCGGTGCAGGAACTTTAAATTGTTCATCACATAAGCAACCTCGCCGGTATGGAATGCGCCGTATTTTACATAATCAGCCGTGGCGGGCAGCTTTCGCGAAAAATAATAAACATAAACCGGCGATTTGCCCTGTGAACTTTGTAAGCCTGCCCATTTATAGCCGGATGTGGCAAAAATCATATCCCTGCTTAATTTAACCTGTGAGCGTGCAGCCTCTTCATCGGTATTTGCCGGATAAAGCTGTAAAAACTTTTCAGCATCATTTCCATATTGATCTTTAGCCTGCTGAATAAAAGCTTCTTTCTTTTTAAAGCCTTGCACAAAGCTCTCATCAGCATTCCAGCCTGTTAGTACCGGCACATTATTTTGTTTTCTTTCGGCAAATATTTGGGAAACGGGTTCAGGCAGCACATAGCCGTCAACTATAGGCGAATATCGGCCCGGAAATTTCATTAAATCATCGGCGGATACTTTTCTTAATTCTTCCAGTGTTGATGCATGAACTGCCGCTGCCAGTTTAATGCCCTGTTGTTCGGCTACGTCGAGGTTATTGGCTTTTATCATCGGGTTGGCTATCATCAGCGAACCACTTTCGGCAATAGCTTTGTTAAAAAGGCCTTTTGCTGCAGGCGATGCCACAAGGCAGTTTACACTCATTGAACCAGCGGACTGGCCGTCAATAGTAACATTATCGGGATTGCCGCCAAAAGCTGCAATGTTTTGCTTTACCCATTTTAAGGCTGCGATCTGGTCTGACAGGCCGTAATTCCCTGAAGCTTTATCCGGTGATTCTTTAGTAAGATCGGGATGCGCCAGGAAGCCGAAAACACCCACCCGGTAATTAACCGAAACAAAAATAATTCCCTTTTTTGCCATGGCTTCGCCATCATAAATAGGTACTGCCGTTCCGCCGCTGGTAAAACCGCCGCCATATATCCAAACAAAAACGGGCCTCTTGTCGCCCTTATGCGCTTTTGTCCAAACATTAAGATAAAGGCAATCCTCACTTATCGGCTTTTCCGGGATAAGAAACTCCGGCGTATAAACTGCAAATGGGATCGGTTTGCCCTGCATGGGACTTGGACCAAAGTCATCACATTTTTTTACGCCACTCCATGGCTGCACAGGCTGCGGCGTTTTCCAACGTAAATCGCCAACCGGTGGTGCAGCGAACGGAATGCCCTTAAAAGCCACAACGCCGCTTAATTTGCTTTTAATACCCGAAATCATCCCCGGTTCTATCCGAACTGTATCAGGATTTTTACTATTGGTATTTCGCGTTTGGAATGAATAAAACAGGACCGACACGCTCGCTAAAACCAAGCAAACGACCAATGCAGATAGCTTTTTCATGAAAATTGATTTATAATGTGTCTTTAGGACGCAATATAATAATTATTAAATGACGATTTTGTAAACAAACACTTTTTAATATTATTTAAAAAGTATAATTTGCATGCTGTTTCTTTGCATGTAAACCTCTTTAATAATTCCTGAAATGAAAAAATTTGTATTACTGACCTATTGCTGTTTTTTGGCTTTTTTATCCTTTGGACAGGCCAACAAAACCACGTTGTCGATTATTCCGGAACCTGTAAAAACAAT
>Ga0364887_10548_pt2 | contig 10787 bp, 6 predicted proteins | sample ExccelJu500001D4_4_FD_206924 | JGI IMG/M metagenome (GOLD analysis project Ga0364887, IMG submission 206924) | Enriched cells from Trout Bog Lake Hypolimnion, Wisconsin, USA - BchlTB.July23.5000.01.D4 | ecosystem: Environmental > Aquatic > Freshwater > Lake > Hypolimnion/Profundal zone | place...
ATGCACGGTTACTTTGTAGTAGTTTATTTGTTTTTCTTGTAGTATAAATGAAATTGGCAAAATCTATAACTTCCAATTTAGTATTTCGGGCAATGAAGTTTCTTCACCTCTTTATTTTTAACCTCAACATATTATTAAAAACCAATGCTACCAACACTGACGATAACAATAAATGCAAGGGTTGTGCTGCTTTTGGGAAATCTAGATAAACCAATATTATCCCTACCAAAATTTCTGAGATGACTATCAATAGAACCCTTCTTGCCAAGAACTCAGTTTGACTATTTCCTTTGGATTTGATATAAATGTACCCAGCCAATGCCGCTACTACCAACGAAAAGCTGCGGTGTACATAAAACCAACTGTTCAGTTGTGCAGCCCATCCGCTGCGGTCTATGTAAACGGAAAGTTCGGTAAGTGCATCCACTTGTCCTCGCACTTGTGTGCCCATAGTTATTTGTATCAATACTAAAATGCCTAAAATAATATTGGCTGTTACTACGTTTTTGGAGGCAGTTACCTTTTGTTTTCCATTAACCAAAAACAAAATATAGATGCTTAAAAACACCATTGCCAATGCACCAAACATGTGCAGGGTTATTTTTATCAGTTCCAAATTGCTGTCCACTACTGTTTTGCCGAGCCAAGCCTGAAAGCCTGTCAGTAGTACCAACCCAAAACTTAGCCAGACGATACTGTTGAGTTGTTTATATTTAACCAAACTCCACGCAACTTGTACAAATATCAATAAGCCAAGCAATGCCCCCAACAATCGGTTGAGATATTCTATCCAAGTATTTATCACGGCAAACTTTGCATAGTTGTGTTTTTCGTATTGTTTCCAGTTGTTGGCGTTATAAGCATTCTCACTTGTGAATTTTAGACGGGCATATTTCAGGCTGTCGTTGTAAATGATGAATTGTCCCTTTTTGTAGTTATGGTTAGGCTGAAACACCACTTGCGCAGAATCAGTAGGCGGAATAGCACTCCCAAAACAGGTAGGCCAATCGGGGCATCCCATACCGCTTTGGGTGGTACGAACCACACTGCCAGCAACTATAACCAAGAAAATAGTAACCAACACTACCCACACATACCTTGTAAAAGCTCTAGAAGCATTCATTGTTTATTTAATTGATAATGTGCAAATGTAAGAAGGGGTTGGGAATGAGAAATAAGTCGTAAACAATCTGCTTTACGTTTGTTTAGCCTCTTTTATTATGCCCCAAAGCAAGGAATTAGTTTTTTTTCCTTCCTCCGAGTATATCCAAATGACTTTGCCAGAGATCTGCCTGATCTATTTGGATAACCCGATTATCCATTCGGATATTCGAATTGCCCAAAGGGATGTTCAAAGTACTTTGCCAGATGTCCCGTCAACCTATTTAGATATTGGTTTTGTTTAGTCAGATATCCAAGAACCGTTCTCGGATATATAAATTGGAAGTTATTTTATTCATTATTTCTCCTCGATACGCTTTTTATCTATTGTTGTTGTTGAATAGTGACTTTTTTAATTAAAATCAATTAGTGTAATGACCCGCTTTCTAACTCTATTTTGTAACAACGTAATGAACTCGATTCATTAAAAAACTTGAAAACGTTTTTTAAAATACTTATTCTTGTATTTAATCGTATTATAGCTTTGCCTAACGAAAATGTTGATTTGTATATGAAAAGACTTTCTATTATAACTGTGTCTATTTGTCTGTTTGTGAGTTTTTTTATACGTTGTTCCAAAAGCGGCGGATCGAATATGTACGATTATTACAACCCAGATACCTCGGTTAAGAAACCCACAGTTTATGTTGGCAAAAAAGGATTTGGACTGAACGAAACCATTGGCTTTAATTACACCCAATTAAATTTATTAAGCGTAAACTGGTATTATAATTGGGGGCTGACCACAAAGGCCAATTCAAATAAAAGTTTTATACCGATGGTGTTTTCTGGTAGCAGGGTTGCTGGGTTAACATTTTGTGATACTTTATTGGGGTTTAACGAACCAGACAATGCGTCACAATCAAATATGCCTGTTTCGTCTGCCATTGGCTATTGGCCCAGCTTGGTTAGCAATTCAAATTACTTGGGCAGCCCTTCTATGGCTGGGAATCCAGTTACAAGTTCGTGGTTTATACCTTTTATGCAATCAAAAACCAAGGTCGATTTTATTACTTTTCATTGGTATAAAGGGGCTGATACAGCAAAGTTTTATTCGGACGTGCAAAGCTTTTACAGTACCTACAAAAAACCTATTTGGGTAACTGAGTATGCTTGCCAAACCGAAGCTGAAAGCACTGCAAAACCCAATGCCTACACTCAAAATCAAGTGAATCAATTTATAATTGCTACCACCCGCTGGATGAATAACCAAAGTTTTATTCAAAAATATGCTTGGCACGATTCAAAGGTTGGAACTTCTGCATTTTTCGATTCTATTGGTCATCTAACTGCTTCCGGACAAACCTATGCGGGTGTACAATAGTGGCAGATAAATCACTAATGTCGTTTAAGGTAATGGCAAATAATAAAACCAACTTACTTTTACGCCACAATGCACATAGTCGTAAACAGTATTTATCCGCAAGGTTACTATCCAGATAACGCCTCTTTTACAGAGCAACTATTTGGGTATCTAGCAATTAATCATTCTGAACACCATTTTTATTTTTTGATTAATAAAGGAAGCAATCACCAATTCTCAACAGCTTCGAATGCAACGATTATCCCCATAAATAATGCTGTCACAAACATTGCGTCGCTAAAGATTTGGGGTAATGTACAGGTGCCTTTATTGTTAAAAAAACTAAAAGCTACCGTGTTGGTGCAGCCTTACGGATTTTGTAGCCTTACTACGAATGTGCCGCAATTGTTGCTTATTTCAGATTTATTATGGACAGATAAACCGCAATATCTACCCAATTCAATACGATTGTATCATCGCTTATTTGGTAAGCAAGGCATAAAGAAATCAGCAGGGATAATTACCTTTTCTGAATTTATTAAACAAGGATTAATCAATAAATATCCAATTGCCGCAGATAAGGTTTCGGTTGTTAGTGGAGCTGCTTCTCCTATTTTTCAACCCATTTCGCAGGAACAAAAACAGCAGGTAAAAGATGGTTATGCCGATGGAAGGGAGTATTTTTTATTTACCGGAGGGAATAATCCAAAGAATAATTTGGTAGGATTACTTAAGGCTTTCTCATTGTTTAAGAAGTGGCAGAAGAGTAATATGAAGTTGCTCATAGCCGGAGAGATTATTCAGCAAAAAGGGGATATACTAGAGAAATTGAGTAGCTATAAATACAAGGATGACGTGGTGTTATTAAAAGGAATCACTGAGCAAAAGTTGGCTATGATAACTGCGGCGGCTTACTCTTTTATATTTCCTTCGTTGCACGAAGGATTTACTACGCCAATACTTTCTGCAATGCAATGCGGCGTTCCGGTTATAGCAACTAATTTAAATACTAACACCGAAATTGGTGGAGAGGGTTGTTTATATGCCTCACCAAAAGATGTGGATGGAATGGCAAACCAGATGAAACTGTTGTACAGGGATGAATTGATGAGGGCTTCGTTGATAGAAAAAGGATTGCAGCAGGCCGCAATTCATAATTGGGAAAAGACAGCAAGGTTGTTTTGGGATGTTCTTTTGAAGACATCCCCTCCATATTCTTAAGGACGGCTATCTTCTATTTTGTTATGATAACTGTTGTCCCGATTGGAATCATCTGGTAAAGCTCTTCAATGTATTCGTTCTTGGTACAGATGCAACCGTTCGTCCAGTTTTGGTAAGTATCTACCACAAAATCTTGCTTGGGCCAAGTACCATGAATGCCAATTCCATCACCAATCTTGGCATTCTGTGGGATTAGTCCTTTTGCTTTACGTTCATTAAACTTAGCAATATCGCCTTGTGTGGGATAATCCAAACCAAAGTATTTATCCCATTTAGGATGTGGTTTCTTTATAACAATGTGATAAGTACCTTCTGGCGTGCGCCTGTCGCCTTGAGTCAATTTGTCTCCTTGGTCATCATTGCCAAAAACGCAGGGGTAAGTAGCCTTCCAATTATTATTGGCATCGTAAACCTTCATTTCATATTGACTTTTACTAACTACCAAATAAAGACCATCATCGGTTCCCTTTTTTTTGAAAGAGGTAATGTTAAATGAAACCAACATCAACACTAGATAGAAAACGTATTTGCGCATACTATTTTAAATTATTTTTTAGGTGATTTTTAAACAAAATCAATACTTGAATCACTCAACGCAATATTAGTAATAAATGACAAAATTTGATATTAAACCTTTATCCTAAATGGCTATCCATTGCTCATTAAATTACCCAAACGCTAGGTCAGTACTTGTTTATTCAATTTAATTATTATGAGAAAAATAATGCTTGTTGTTCTTTTTTTGACTATTTCATTACCATTTGTTGGGTTCTCCCAATCAAAAGCCTTGCTACAAAAAGATGAGTTGGAGCAAAACTTCCTTAATCCCCCAACTTTTGCAAAACCTTATGTTTGGTGGCATTGGATGGGCAGCAACTTCTCTAAATATGGCATCACCAAAGACTTGGAAGCCATGAAAGCCGCTGGCATTGGTGGGGCAACTATCTTCAACCTTACCTCTGCCGTTCAGGAATCGAATGCACCAACAGGAAAACTTCCTTGGCCAGAGCAAACTTACCGTAGTCCTGCCTATTGGGAGGCGGTACGATTTGCTGCTTCAGAAGCGGATAGATTAGGTTTGGAAATAGGGTTACACAACTCAGTTGGGTATTCTACTACTGGCGGCCCTTGGATTAAAGAAGAACAAGGAATGCAAAAGGTAGTGTGGACGAGTGTTGATGTGGAGGGCGGCAAAACAGTTTCTATTGATTTTCCTAAACCAATTCTAGCTAAAACAGAAAGTCTGGATAAAAGTATTGATAAGAGAGCAACCTTCTGTAAAGTAATAGCCATTCTCGCAGTACCAATAGCAGATAGTTTTGGGTTGAAGGATGAGGTAAACTTAACTTCTTTGGCAGATAAAGATGGTAACTTGAAATGGGATGCTCCTGCGGGTAATTGGAAAGTTTATCGTATTGGATACAGCCCTACAATGGTGCCCCCCCCACCCCATCCCTGAGGAATTAATTGGTAAAGCCCTTGAGGTTGATAAAATGAGTACCGAATTGAATGAATACCATTGGCATGTGGTAATAGATTCCATTAAACAACACCTTGGCGATTATGTGGGGAAGAGCTTCAAGCATTTATTGATTGATAGTTATGAGTCGGGTTATCAAAACTGGACAGCTAACTTTAGGGAGGAATTTATCAAGCGCAAAGGCTACGACCCAGTGCCTTGGTTGGTTTGTTTTGGCAAGCCTATTACCAATGCAAAGGACAATAAGCAACGTAAAATAATCAACTCAGAAGAAGAGACTAAGCGTTTTGAATGGGATTATACCGATGTAATCAATCGTTTATATAATGACAACGGATGGCAAGTGGGCAAAAAGATTTGTAATGAAAACAACCTTAAACTTAATTGGGAACCATACTCTGGACCGTTTGATATTGTAGAAGGTGCAGGCGTTCCCGACCTGCCAATGGGGGAGTTTTGGACGGGAGGCAAGGGTGGTATCAATGCTGCTATCCCTGCTGCTGCGCGTGCCGCTGGCAAAACAATTGTAGGTGCAGAATCCTTTACAGGCTGGCCAAACAACGCCAAGTTTACCGAAGACCCAGCCTTCTTGAAACCCTCCGCCGATGGCACTTATGCCTCTGGTGTAAACAGGCTTGTGCTACATCATTGGGTGCATCAACCCTTTGATGATAAGTACCAACCCGGCATGGGAATGGGTTGGTGGGGTACGCACTTTAGCCGACATCAAACTTGGTTTGAACCCGGCAAAGCTTTCTTTAGTTACCTAGCCCGCACGCAGGTATTGTTGCAATATGGAGAGCAGGTGGCGGATTATTTGTGTATTGACAAACAAGATGGCTTTAGCGATATGATTGCTACGAATGATTTTTTGGTGAGGGATATTAAGGTGGAGAATCATCAAATAGTATTACCGTCTGGGAGGAAGTATGCCTTTATTGCTATCCCAAATGGCGGTACTATGTTGCCAGCCGTTGCGGAAAAAGTAAAGCAATTGGTGGCTGATGGCGCACACATTGTTTCGCCAAAACCAATGGCATCGCCTAGTTTGCAGGACTATCCCAATGCGGATATTAAGCTGAAAGCAATTGGCGATGAAGTTTGGGGTAATAACACAGAACATAACTATGGCAAGGGTTGGGTGACAACAAACATTAAGAATGCCATTGCAAAATGTAACATCACCCCAGATTGTATCGTTGAAAAGGCAGATACGGCTAAATACATCAAGTATGTGCATCGTCAGAAGGGTAATACACATTTATTCTTTATCGCAAATACAGATAATCAACCAGAACAAATCACGCTTTCTTTTAGGGTAAAGGGATTGCAACCAGAGTTTTGGCACGCAGGAAGCGGACACACGGAGCCAGCAAGTGTTTGGAAGGAAGAAAGTGGGAGGACGTATGTTCAGTTGTTTATGAAAGGTAACCAATCAATATTTGTTGTGTTTAGGAAGCCAGTAACGCAAACCAATTATGCTACGTCCATCGCTTTCAATGCCCCTGCTGATGACTGCAAACTTGCTTTCATTAATAATAAACCTTCTTTTATTGCCTACAAAGATGCAGTGGCAACGGTGAGTCTTTCTGATGGTAGCGAGCATAGGATTGAGATAAAATCATCTTCTCCAAAAGAGATAACGGGTAGTTGGCACGTGGCTTTCAATCCTAAGCTAAACAAACCATTCGAATTGAATCTCCCTGAGCTGATTGATTTTAGTAAGAGTGATAATCCTGATGTGAAATATTTTGCGGGAACTGCCCATTATACCAAAGCAATAAATATTACTGCCAATGAATTAGCCAACGGCAAACGAATAATGCTCGATTTGGGTACGGTAAATAACATTGTGCAGCTTTCCATTAACCAAAAAGACCTTGGTGTGCTTTGGTATCCTCCTTATAAAATTGATATTACTAATGCCTTGAAGGTTGGCGAGAACGCATTGGATATTGCCGTTACAACCAATTGGGCAAACCGATTGATAGGCGATGAACAAGAGCCGCAAGACTTTATTTTAGGGGCAGACAGAACACTAAAAGGTGTAGATGTAGGAAGCCCTTTGAAAGAATATCCCGATTGGTTTATCAAGAACCAACCACGTCCTTCGCAAGGGAGAAAAGCATTTACCAACTGGTATTATTATAAAAAGGATAGTCCATTGCAGCCCGCAGGGTTGGCAGGGCCAGTGAAGTTGCAGTTTGGGGAGGCGGTAGTGTTGTAGATAGATAAGTTCCTAACCCTTACAGGAGAAACATAGGGCAAGTCGCGTCACTTGCCACACGAGTGACGCGAAACATAGGGCGAGGCACCCTAATGACCAATATCTCATATCTACCAACTGTTCATCCTCCTAATGATGCTTTTGTTACTCAAAAAATAGGGTCTAAAAAGATAGTTTTATTGGACTAAAACGCAAACTATACACTTCTCGAGACAAAACGTACACTTCTCGAGGCAAAACGTACGTTTCTTCCCGAGAAATGGTGCTTTCTCCCCTCAAAACGTACGTTTCTTCTCGAGAAATGGTGCTTTCTCCTCGTAAAACGTACGTTTTGTCTCGCAAAGTGTAGTCTTTGTGTCGTAAAGTGTAGTCTTTCACTCGAGAAATGCCCGTTTTGTCTGGAGAAGTGTATGTTTTGAACAAAAGAGCTATTTAAGCAAGCTTTTTCACATTAATTTTTATTAAACAATAAGAAACATACCCTCACCGATTTTTTATAATTAGTCGTAAATGAACGATTTAGCTTGCCTGCTTTCTAACTAACACATCAAAGAAAGCTTATGTATAAATATTACTTTTTATCAATCCTACTGCTTTTTTCCATCGCCTCTTTTGCTCAGAGAGGATCGGTAAAAGGCAAGCTTATAGATAGTGCCGGTGGTCAATCGCTAAGGTCGGCATCCATTACTGTTCTGGATGCGCAAGACTCTACATTGGAGGTATTTGGACTATCTGACGATGATGGTTTTTTCAATTTAAAAGGTATCTCCCAAGGGCAGTTTCTGGTGAAAATAACTTATGAAGGCTACAAGACTGTTCGGCGAAGAATAACCATCAGTAAAGATAAATTTAATGTGGACCTTGGCAATATTTACATGAAAGTAAGGGCTAAAGAGCTTGAAGAAGTTGTGGTGGAAGCAACCCCGATTGTGATAAAGAAAGATACCATTGAATATAATGCCAGCAGCTTTAAGACTAAACCCAACTCGGTTGTGGAAGACCTATTGAAGAAACTACCGGGTGTGGATGTTGATAAAAAAGGAAACGTGACAGCCCAAGGCGAAACGGTGCAACAAGTATTGGTTGATGGCAAAAAATTTTTTGGTAATGACCCTAAGATGGCAACAAGAAACCTGCCTCCGGATATAGTTGATAAGATTCAAGTGTACGATGCCATGAGTGACCAGAGTGTGTTCAGTGGATTTGATGATGGCACCCGTACTAAAACTATAAACATTACTACCAAAAAAGATAAACGTGCTGGTGTTTTTGGTAAAGCTTATGCCGGTGCTGGCGATGACGACCGTTATGAAAGCAGCGTGACCCTCAACCGCTTTAAGAATACGCAACAAATGAGTTTTGTGTCGGAAGCAAACGATGTAAATAAGCAAGCATTTAGTGTGCAAGATTTTCTGGGCGCAGTGGGTCGTGGTGGTGGAAGTGGCACAAGTGGCTTGGGCGGCGGAAACAGTAGTACTGGTATCACAACGGTGTGGGCAGCAGGGCTGAATTACAGGGATGAATGGGGCAAGAATAAAAACACCGATGCGTACGGTAGTTATTTTTACAACAATGTGGACATAAACAATGTGACCAATAGCCTGACACAGAGGTTTACAGCAGACACTACACAGGATGCAACTGCTTTGAGTAATTCTATTAATAAAAATCAGAACCACCGATTCAATTTCAATATCGAAATGCCTTTTGACAGTGCCAATTCGATGATATTCAGACCCAATATCAGCTATCAACAAAGTACAGTGAATACACAAACTGGTACAAACACAACCTTGGGCAACACAACGCAGACTCAATTGAGCAATGTGAACCAGAACTTATTTACAGATAATAGTGGGTTCAATAACTCGTTTGATTTACTGCTTAGGCATCGTTTCAAAGCTGCCGGACATACCCTTTCATTGGATATAAGTGGCGGTAACAGTAGCAATGATGGTAACGGAACCAATTATTCCACAACCAGTTATGCGGATACAAGCTTGCAAAGAATTGTGAACCAAGCCAACAATAGCGGAAGTAATTCGGAGAATGTGGGAACTACACTTTCCTACACGCACCCCATCACCAAAAACCAGATACTTCAACTGAGCGGTAATTATAGCTACAACCTCGGTTTGTCTGACCAAAATACTTTTGCTCCAAACGGAACTGGCGGCTACACGATTCCTGTAGATAGTCTTACCAATAATTTTAAGAATACAAATGAAAGCGAAAGGGTAACATTGGGATACCGGATGCAAAGTAGCAAGTTAAACTTTGGTGTTTCTAGCGGTGTACTGTTCACCGATTTGAATAGTATCAACAGAACCGATGATTCGATGCCGATTGTCAAGCATTATGTAAACTTATATCCAACAGCTAATTTGATGTACAATTTTACCCGTACTACCAATATCCGTATCAATTACAATGGTCGTACAAGTGCGCCAAGTTTATCTCAGTTGGAACCAGTGATTAACAATAGCAATCAAACAAATATCACTACTGGTAATCCCAATTTGTCACAATCATTCACTAACTCATTGCGGATATTCTTCACATCATTTGACGTATTTAAGTTGCGGAATATTTTTGCTGTTATCAATGCCAGCAATACTTTGAATGGCATAGTTAGTAACATTACCCAATATAGTTCTGGCGCAAAAGCTGGTACACAGCGTACTACTTACGTAAATAAAAGTGGTGCTTATAGTGTAAATGGTTATTTCAATTATGGTTTCCAATTGGATAATCCTAAGAGTAACCTGAACTTTAGTACCAATTTAAGCAATAGCAGAAGCTTGAGTTTGATTAATGGGGCTACAGATAATACCTACAACTCTACACTAGGCGAAACAATTGGCTGGACGATGAACCTAAACGAGAAGTTGGATATGAACCTGCACTCTACTTCCACTTACAACATTGTGAAGAATACAATTAATACCCAAACCAATTCTAACTATTATACCCAGAGTTTTTGGTTCGAGCCAACCTATACCTTTAATGGTGGTTGGGTGTTCAGCAACGATTTTACCTACACTTACTACACCGGGCGAAGCAATGGTTTCAATGTGTCTGTGCCTTTGTGGAATGCTTATGTAAGCAAATTGTTGTTTAAGAAACAAAATGGTGAATTGAAGTTTGCTGTTTACGACATATTGAATAAAAACGAAAGCATCACCCGTTCTACAAGCAACAACAGCGTTTCGGACGTGCAGAACAATGTATTGAAACAATACTTCTGCCTTACGTTCACCTTCAACCTACGCAAGTTTGCTGGTCAACAAACTACTACTATCCCTCCTGCATTTAGGGGCATGAGAGGAATGGGCGGTGGAAGTGGTAGAGGTGGTAGAAATTAATGATTTCTTAAAGCTTACTTTTCTTTTAAA
>Ga0364887_10894_pt1 | contig 10730 bp, 11 predicted proteins | sample ExccelJu500001D4_4_FD_206924 | JGI IMG/M metagenome (GOLD analysis project Ga0364887, IMG submission 206924) | Enriched cells from Trout Bog Lake Hypolimnion, Wisconsin, USA - BchlTB.July23.5000.01.D4 | ecosystem: Environmental > Aquatic > Freshwater > Lake > Hypolimnion/Profundal zone | place...
ATTCACCATACCTATTGAATATTTAATGCAACAGGATTAGAGTTATATTAAAGTATATTAACCTTAATTATTTTAAACCCCAACGATACAAGTAAAGGATTGCCATGAAACTTTTTTTACTATGTGGAGTTTTTTTCTGCTTAACGGTTGCGTTGGTCAGTACGGAAGTGTCAACTCTTTATGTGATCCAAAAATATCGCCAATTGGTCCTGATACTTATTTAGCCGAAGATAAGTGTGGTGGTGTATATGAGTTAAGTAGTGCGCGTGTATTTTGCAATAGAATGGGTATGCAGGTTACAGCAACAAAGAGAATTGGAAGTAATGAAGCTAACAACTTAAGCTCATCAACAACGTTTCAATGTATAGGTTCGAAGTAAGCTAAACAAGGCTTTAGAATATCGCCTAGAACTATATCTATAGTTAAAATAGCATTTGACTCTGAATGCTAAAATTGATTTTATTGTTTAGTTTTTTATCTAGAGCTTCAATAATCGTGACACTATCAACCTATGTGATAGTCAAATAAATTTCATTACACAACTTTTTCGATAATTAACTGATTTGCCTTACCGCCAAAGTTAGACGACTATAAAAATGTAATGGCACTTGTACTCTGGAAATGTTTTTAATTATGTTGTGAATATTACATTCAAAAAAATGAAAATAGTTTTTGTCATTATCTCAAAGATAATGGTTATTAATTTATTTTTATTTATTACTTCTATGGGGTTGTTCTAGCCAAAAGATTGTTCGAGAGACGCCAACTATAGATCTAACAAAAGCGCAAGCTTCATTGGTTTCTAAATATGGTAATGATGCAATGCCAAGCTTTATAGCTTGGCAGTCTATGATGAATGCAATTGTAGATAAGTCTGAATATGACAAAATTAAGCGTGTTAATGAGTTCATTAATCGTCGCATTCTTTGGGGTGATGATCAATCAATATGGGGGCAAGTTGATTTTTGGGCAACGCCAATGGATACCCTTGGGAAAGGTGCAGGAGATTGCGAAGATTTTGTAATCATCAAATACTATACCTTGATTTCACTTCGCATTCAGATCCCCAAGCTAAGATTAGTTTATGTTGAAGCAAAAAATGCTAACGTAATTACTGGTGGGAACCAAGCGCATATGGTTTTAGCATACTATGCTTCTCCAGATGCAGAACCGATGATTATGGATAATCTTATTACTGAGATTAGGCCTGTTTCTAGAAGGCCTGATTTAGTCCCCTTGTTTAGTTTTAATAGTGAAGGTGTTTTTCTAGGTACTCAAGTTAAGGCCGGCTTCGCTGAAAACGCACGATTATCGAAATGGCAAGATTTAATCAAAAGAGCTAAAGCAGAAGGGTTCTGAAAAAGATATTCTGTCCTTGGTGATAGCCTAAGGACCTGTCGAAAAAATTGAACCTTAAATTTATGACTAATGAAAAAAATTAGCTTTTTTTATTTTTTGAATTAAGTATTAAATAATTTGTCGTAGAATAGATTTATAGTAAAACCAATTATAAAAAATTAATAAGGGATCACATGACTAAAATTTATTCAGCTTGCGTGGTGTTAATGATGTTTTTTGCGAGTCTTTGTTTTGCAGGAGAATTTGATAACAACTGCACATTTAGTTTGTCTGAAAGCCGCATATTTAAAACCCATTGCTTAATCAGTGCAGACTTTGAAAGTAAAACATATTGCTTTGGTACTGAAGCGAGCAAAGATGCGTTTCTAGAAAATCCTCAGGCAACTATTTCAAAGGCTAAATCTTTTTACGAAAAGCTAACCGATGCTTCTGTTACAACAGATGCTGATGGACGTGTAAAAATTACTCAAGCTGATGCATTAGCGCAAATAAAGAGTAATAAATGCGACTTATCTAATAAAGATGCTGGTTATTTGCAATTTGATGGTATGGATCTGCGCCATTGTAAGATGACTAATACCAGTTTCTTCGGAGCATATTTGCGTGGTGCTAATTTAAGTGGCGCTAATCTTGAAGGTGCCTATCTCAACCTTGCTAGACTTGAAAATACAGATTTAAGTAATGCTAACCTTAAAAATGCCACAATTTTTCAAGCAATTTTTGATAAAACTAACTTCAAAGGCGCTAACCTTGCAAACGCTCGCATGATCGGCACTCTAGGAAATGTTGATATGAGTAACGCTGACATCACTAAAGGCCGTTTTGGATTAGATCTTGGTAACCAGCCGATGGGAGCTATGCGTTTTGATGCCATTGGTGGACATTTTGCTAATACAAACTTTGAAGGGGCTGACATTAATCGATCTAATTTATCTTTTGCTGATTTAAGAGGTGCCAACTTACGTAATACCAATTTATTTAGAGCTGACTTTAGTAAGGCAGATCTAACAGGTGCTGATATTACGGGTGCTGATCTAAATGAAGCCACGCTTGATGGCACAATAATGACAAACGTTAAAGGTATTGAAGCAATTAAAGGTTATGACACTAAAAAAGGTCTATGTGTGAATTGTGGTAGTTAAGAGTCTTGTAAGTTAAATTTAAATAGACACCTTTATCTAGGTGTCTTTTTTTTGTTGCGAGTAACTGCTAATTTTCCGCGCTTTTTTAATGTCAGTTTAACAGTGGCATGTTTTTGAAGTTTTTCGTCATGAATGCACCATTAAGAGAATTTGGCTTTCCGCTGCTATTAATGGGTATCCGTATTTCATGATTGAAATGGCCTAAATCTCACCATTTTCAATCATGGATACTAGTGTTGATAATCCACCACGTAGTAGATTTTAGTTTTTTCTTAAAGAGGGTTTGCCGCTGGTCATGGCCTGGATGCTGTAGTCGAAAGACGAGAGCCAGGAGACCCCAGCGGGTTCGCCCTTAGAACCCCTGTCTTTAGACATGGGGAGGTTTAGGATGAATGACGTGTTGCAATACTTGGTTAAACAACTATTGATTGAAAGCTGCGTTGAAGTTTAGGATCAATATCTCTCATTTGACTGACGAAATTAACATGCATATTAGCCCCAGACACTTCGATTAACGATTCGTTAATTTCATAACTTTTACTTGCCTTGAACCAATTTAAAACTTTGAACAAGTGCCAAAGAGCAATACTGCCTTCGTGTATTGGAGTAGGAAAAGCGGACTTGTTGTTTACTGCAATTTTCCTCATATTTTGACGACTAAAACCCAAAATATCAGCGATATCAGTTAATCCGACAAGATCAGGGGTGGCTTCAATTAGCGTCGCACCTGGAATCGCTTTTTTTACATCAATAATTGCACTTGAGATCGCATCAAAAGCAGAGTTACTCTGACGTATAAAGTTGAGTGCGATGCGTCCAGTCTGGCCGAGACCAACCGACGCATCATCACAGCCAGCTTCATAGAGAGCATCAACAAACTGTTCTGGGTCAGCGTCTTTTTCAGGAAGGTCAAACTTCAAAATAAAATCATAGTCGTTCATGGCTTTTTCCTATTACGCGTCACATTCTCATAAACGATATTTTCTTTATCGTCTTCATCTTTACATTTGTTAAAAATACAATTATCAACAACTCTTCGTATTAATTTTGCATGATTTTCTGGATTTTTTGGAGTGCTCCAAATACAATTTTTGCAAAACTCACCACACCGACAATCGCTACTGTTATGAGGACAATACATTTTTCCCCAAGCGTGCGATCCACCTACATCTATACGCCAACCATTGTCTTTTGCATATTGAATAGCTGCTGCAATTTCTTTATTTGGATGTGGCACGTTTAGTCACTTTCTTAACTTGATGAACATTATAATAATCTTACGTAAGGTTGTCAAGTGACAACTAAATTTCACCATTTTCAATCATGGATACCAGTGTTGATATGTCCACTCCATAGTTGATTTCAGTTTGCTGTGGTTGCTGTTGATATGCTGTGAAATCATCCACCCTGGCATAACCGATAGTTGCGTAATCAGGGGCATTGCGATGTTCAAATTTAGGCCGGATCAATTGCTTTTTAAACGCGCCTTCTGCAAAAAATATCTTCGCTCTCAACGCTTCAAAACTATAATCCCTGCTAATCTATCCATTACCCTGATTAAGCTGTTCAGCGACTCGGTATAAGCATTGGTGACAGGATGATCAAAGTAGTTAAATGTGAAAGTACTTTATCTAGAGCCACTTTAGGCATGAGCAAACTTAAAACTAAAAGTAAAGAGATTTGAAAATGAATAAATTAGAAAATCGGATTCCACCACCTATCTTAATGGTATTGGTAGCAATAATTATGTATTTTATTGCCATCATTACACCAACAATTTATATATCAAATCTTACAAGATGGGGGTTAACAGCTTTTTTAGTAATATTAGCCGGATTTTTTGGCCCTCCAGCTTTTAAAACTTTCCTTATGGCGAACACAACAACTGATCCAATTAACATAGACAAGACTTCTACATTAGTTACTTGGGGGGTTTACAGGTATTCAAGAAATCCTATGTACTTATCATTAACATTGCTACTTTGTGCATGGAATATATGGTTAGCAAGACCCATATTGATAACAGGTCCAATATTATTTGTAATTTTTATCAGTCGATTTCAAATAATTCCTGAAGAACTAATTTTATTAGAGCATTATGGTAGCCAATATTCAGATTATAAAAAATTAGTTAGGAGATGGTTATAATCCTTTAAGCAAATATAAAAGCTTAGACAATATTTATTACTCGAAGCTGACAACAATCTGTCTAGTACTATTTTTTTATTTAATTGATTGAGAATGATTTTAAGTTTTCATTTACTGAAGTACGAGGTAATTCCGTCGCTGTTGACTTAGGTAACCCTGCTGTGATCATTATTTAGTCTAGAATTTGTGTAAACACCAATAAAAAAGCCCCGCATCTCTGCAGGGCTTGTGTATCTTGGCTCCTCGACCTGGGCTCGAACCAGGGACACACGGATTAACAGTCCGTTGCTCTACCAACTGAGCTATCGAGGAATTGTTCTCTGAACAACGAGAAGCCAGCACTATACTGACTCTCAGGGTTAGTGTCAAACCTTTCGTGCACTTGAATTGTTAATATTTACACACTTAATTTGGCTAGCTAAAACAGTAGGCTAATCTGGATTTCTTCCACCCTTATTTTGAAGCTACAAGACCTAACCTCATATATTTTCGTTAATTAAGTGCTTGCTCTATTCGGTCTAAGGCATTGCGCAAATTTTCCATGGAAGTCGCAAATGAAATGCGGAAATAACCTTCAGCACCAAAAGCTGAGCCAGGTACTACAGCGACATCAAATTTTTCTAGTAAATATTCTGCGAAGGCCATATCGGTAGTAGTTTTGATTTTTCCTGCTTGAAATAAGCTTTGAATAGCTTCTCTTGCATCAGGAAAAGCATAAAATGCTCCGCCGGCCATTAGGCAGCTTAATCCAGACATTTTGTTAAAGCGGTTAACTACATAGTTATGACGTTCTTTAAAGGCTGTCACCATGGGTGTAATGCAGTCTTGAGAACCTTCTAGCGCTGCCTGCGCTGCGACTTGTGATATTGAAGTAGCATTGCTTGTAGATTGCGACTGTAGAATTTCCATCGCTTTAATAATGTAAGCAGGTCCTGCAGCATAACCTATACGCCAACCCGTCATTGAATAAGCTTTCGATACGCCATTTAACACAATACAACGGTCTTTAAGTGCTGGTGTTGCATTAAGAATATTATAAAACTTATCCCCAGTTAAATTAACATGTTCATACATATCATCGGTGGCGACTAATACGTGCGGGTACTTAAGTAATACTTCACCTAGTGCTTGCAACTCTTCTAACCCATACACTGCCCCAGTAGGGTTGGAAGGAGAATTAATCATAAAAATTTTGGTGTTAGTTGTAATTGCTGCTTCTAATTGTTGTGGTGTAAGCTTGAAGCCTTGCTCAATACCACATTCAATAATGACCGGTGTAGCTTCTGCCACCAATGCAATGTCAGCGTAAGAGACCCAGTAGGGAGCGGGGATAATAACTTCATCGCCTTTATTCAGCACGGCTAAGCAAAGGTTAAAAATGGTTTGCTTGCCACCAACGCCTACAATAACTTCATTAAGATTGTAATCGAAGCCATTTTCGTTTTTAAATTTATTAACTATGGCTTTTTTTAGTCCTGGAATACCTGCTACTGGTGTGTATTTAGTAAAGCCGTCATCAATCGCTTTTTTTGCAGCATCTTTAATGTGTTGTGGTGTATCAAAATCCGGTTCACCAGCAGCTAAACCAATAATGTCACGACCTTCAGCTCTGTATTTACCTGCCTTAGCGGTAATGGCAAGTGTGGGAGATTCTTTAATGGCTTGAACGCGTTTCGAAAGCACTAATTTTTGATGCGCAACTTGTGCCTGTAATTCTGATTGTACTGATGCCAAAATATGCTTCCTTAAAACAATTTCTATGCAAACGATCGATTGGCGACTATTTTACGCACAAAAATCATGATTAGGAACAAATTAGCAGAATATGGACAGTATTAAGCAGTAATTAACATAGCTTAAAACCAAGCGCTCTGACACATTACTATGACTTTATTTAGCATTGTGTGCCACATTCCATCATACGATCGAACTCTTCAGCCATATCTTTATCAACAAGAGCAATTGCAATCTTTATTTCATTCATTCCAGCCTTATCGTTGTTGCTGATAGCGATGCTCCCTAACCTAAATAAAGCATCAGTATTTTTTGAATCGAATTTTAAAGCTTGTTGATACGCGTTTTTTGCTTCCGTCATTTTGTTTAAGTTTTGTTGAGCAGTGCCAAGCTCAAACCAAGCATCCGAATTATTGGGGCTGGCCTCTATCCACTTTTGAGAAACCTCTGCAAGCTTTGTCCAGTCTTGATTAATTTCTGGTAAGGCCATTTGCATAAAGAATGGCTTTTTATCATCGTCTTCTTCCCAGAAGGCTTTTCCATCTATAGGGAACTCAGTTTCAATAGGTAGTTTTTCTAAATTTGCTAGCCATTCAATTGGTAGTGAGTAGTAGTAAGCCGGGCGGCCAGGTGTTTTGAAGGTATTGATACCGAGTAAATTGCCCTCAAGATCGAAAATACCGCTTCCACTAGCTCCCATTAGAAAAATAGCGCTACTTCTAATGATTTTCCCCTCGTCAAATGAATAGGTTGATTTGATATTACCTTCAGATATTAACGGTGCAGGGGTGCCATTTGAGTGACCAATAGCAACGACTTCTAGGCCCCGTTTTAGATCAAAGCCTTTGCCTAAAGGTGGTGCTTTAAATGGTAAATCGACGGTCGTAATTAAGCAGAGGTCATGCCAGCGGTCAGCTTGCACTGAAGCTATGGCAAATGAATCCTCTCCGCGAGATATCCAGGGTTGTTTCGTACTCCTAAAAATATGGCAATTGGTTAATACTTTATTTTTAGCTACAACCACACCAGATCCAGTGCCTAAACTACCGTTTGTATTATATGCGCGCACCATCACTACCGATTGCAATGATTCCATGATTTTAGATGAGTCTGAGGCTAATGCTAGTTGAATTGTACTTAATTGAATTGATGTAAGAAGTGCTGTAAGCAAAATTGAACTACGCATAGAAATCCTTATTAAATATTAATGGCTGAGTATCGCTAAAATTTACGAATTTTTTTATTGTAAAATTTTTTTGCAACATTAATTTAAGATGACACAATTATTTAAACAAAGTTCTTTAAATTATTTGTTAGCATTCCATATCCGGTTGTCTGTTAAAATCAAAAGATATATTTTGTTATGAAGAATAAAGTGTTTGTCACCTTCCCTAATAGTAAGTATCAACTGCATCAGCCTTTTCAGCCAGCCGGTGATCAGCCTCAGGCAATAGATAAGCTAACAAAAGGCATCAATGATGGCATGAAGTTTCAAACGTTACTGGGCGTCACTGGCTCCGGTAAAACGTTTACCATGGCTAATGTCATTGCACGTACGGGTCGTCCGGCGATTGTTATGGCTCCAAACAAAACGTTGGCCGCTCAGTTGTATAGTGAGTTTCGCGAGTTTTTCCCGAATAACTCTGTAGAGTATTTTGTCAGTTACTATGACTATTATCAACCTGAAGCTTATGTTCCCTCACGTGACTTGTTTATTGAAAAAGATTCTAGTATCAATGAACATATTGAGCAGATGCGACTTTCGGCTACTAAGGCTTTATTAGAGAGAGAAGACAGTATCATTGTGGCAACCGTATCAGCAATTTACGGTATCGGCGATCCTGTGGATTACCACGGCATGGTGTTGCATGTGCAACAAGGTGAAAAAATTGCCCATCGAGACATGATAGCCCGGTTGGTGGGTATGCAATATGATAGAAATGAATTTGATTTTTCACGAGGTACTTTTAGAGTACGTGGCGATGTAATTGACGTTTTTCCAGCTGAAAACAATGAAACTGCAGTTCGTATTTCCATGTTTGACGATGAAGTGGAGTCAATTACGTTATTTGATCCTCTTACTGGGCAAGTCTTTAACAAAATTCCACGTTACACGGTATATCCCTCCAGTCATTACGTTACACCTCGAGAAACGACGATTCGCGCAATGGAAAAGATTAAGCACGAACTAAAAGACCGTGTAGATTTTTACATTAAAACTGGGAAATTGGTAGAAGCTGCAAGGATAGAGCAGCGCACCCGATTCGACCTTGAGATGTTAAATGAAATTGGCTTTTGCAAGGGTATTGAAAACTACTCAAGACATTTATCTGGTCGCAATCCTGGTGACCCCCCTCCAACGCTGATTGATTACCTGCCAGATAACGCATTAATGATTATTGATGAAAGTCACGTCACTGTGCCTCAAGTGGGTGCCATGTTTAAAGGTGATCGGTCGCGTAAGGAGAACTTAGTGGATTATGGTTGGCGATTGCCTTCGGCCTTGGACAATCGCCCCCTCAAATTTGAGGAGTTCGAGCACATTATGCGTCAGTGCGTATTTGTTTCAGCCACACCTTCTGAATACGAAGCTAATCATCAGCAACAGGTGGTAGAAATGATTGCGAGGCCTACCGGACTCGTTGATCCGCCGATTGTAGTAAAACCTGCTGATACTCAGGTGGACGACTTGCTAGGTGAGATTAAGTTGCGAGTTGCTGTAGGTGAGCGCGTTTTGGCGACTACGTTAACCAAGCGCATGTCGGAAGATTTAACTGATTACTTAAGTGAGCATGGCGTTAAGGTGCGCTATTTACATAGCGATATTGATACAGTTGAACGGGTTGAGATTATCCGCGATTTGCGTTTAGGTGAGTTTGATGTGTTGGTGGGTATTAACTTGCTGCGAGAGGGGTTGGATATTCCAGAAGTGTCATTGGTTGCTGTTTTAGATGCCGACAAGGAGGGCTTCTTGCGTTCGGAGCGTTCGTTGATTCAAACCTCTGGTCGTGCCGCACGTAATATTAACGGCAAGGTCATTTTTTATGCTAATAAAATTACACGTAGCATGAAGGCTGCAATGGATGAAACGGAACGAAGACGGGGAGTGCAAATGGCCTTTAATGAAGCTAATGGCATTGTTCCAAAAGGTATTACTAAGCGAATAAAAGATATTATAGATGGTGTTTACGATAAAGATGAAGCTCTGCGCGAGAGAAAAGAATTACAAGACCAGGCTAGCTATGAATCTTTAAGTGAAAAACAAATTGCAAAAGAAATGAAGCGCTTAGAAAAAGCCATGCATGACAGCGCTAAAAATCTAGAGTTTGAAAAAGCTGGTGATTATAGAGACCAGCTTAAAAATCTCCGCATTAAATTCTTTGGTGCAGAGATGCCAGATTTAGTTTAACTTAGCGAATACAATAATATCGATTGATTTAACCCTCGCAAGTGTCTATAATCGCGCGCTTGCTTGATGTCATTATCAAGTAAATAAAAATTAACCTTGTCACACTGCAACTAATTGTGATGTGCGACTGAATTTAGTTGCGCATTTTGCAGGTGGCTTTAATCCATAAGGAGTACTAATGAGACATTATGAACTAGTGTTTATCGTCCATCCGGACCAAAGTGAGCAAGTGCCTGCAATGATTGAGCGTTATCGCACAGTGATTACAGCTAGTGGCGGTGCTGTTCATCGCTTAGAAGATTGGGGTCGTCGTCAACTTGCTTACCCAATCAAAAAAATCCATAAAGCTCACTATGTGTTAATGAACATTGAGTGTGGCCTAGAAGTATTGGCTGAACTTGAGCATGGCTTTAAATTTAATGATGCCGTTTTGCGTCATTTAATGATGGCTACAAAAACTGCAGTGACTGAACCATCACCAATGATGAAAGAAGAAAAATCTAGATCAGTATTGGGTAGAGATGGCGCTCCAGTTGAAACTGTAGCTGAGGTTGCAGTAGCTTAAGTAATAAAGTGAATACATTGGTGTTGAAATCGGAGGTTGTGCAAATTGAGCCCCTTCGTTACACGCCAGCAGGCATACCGTTGTTAAGTGTTGTTTTGCGTCATGTTTCCGAACAAGTTGAAGCGGGCATGAGGCGTAGGGTGGAATGTGAATTGAATGCGGTGACCTTAGGTGATCTAGCATTAAAAGGCCTGACATTAGGCTCTCACATTGTAGCGACTGGCTTTTTAGCTAAACGCAGCCTAAAAAGCACGCAATTGGTAATGCACATTAACCACATAGAGAAAATTTAGGAGTTCAACATGGCAAGAGAAATGTATAAACGTCGCCGTTACTGCCGTTTTTCAGCAGAAGGCATTAAAGAAGTAGACTA
>Ga0364887_10901_pt1 | contig 10675 bp, 11 predicted proteins | sample ExccelJu500001D4_4_FD_206924 | JGI IMG/M metagenome (GOLD analysis project Ga0364887, IMG submission 206924) | Enriched cells from Trout Bog Lake Hypolimnion, Wisconsin, USA - BchlTB.July23.5000.01.D4 | ecosystem: Environmental > Aquatic > Freshwater > Lake > Hypolimnion/Profundal zone | place...
TGGGCGCAGGAGAGAAAATATGAGCAGAGAAGAAGAGACCTTATTCCTTGCGCCATTTTTTGAAAAAGCAGCAAAAGGTGGCATTTTGGTTGTCGGTGAGATCAAGAAAGCATTGGATGAGCATCTGGGCCGGACCACAGCACTTGCCTCTGTATACAACCTTTTGCATCGGCACAATTGGAGAAAGCTTGCGCCAGACAAGAGTCACCCCAAATCAGATGCCGAAGTCCAGGAAGAATGGAAAAAAAATTCCCGGGACATCTCCGCCAGATAAACGACAATTGGCCGGGTTCTGGGCCGATCCGGGTGATGTTTCAAGACGAGGCACGATTTGGTCGCATCTCCGATACACGAAGATGCTGGTGCCCCAGACCGACCCGCCCACTTTGTCGGGCGATGGTAACTCAGGAATATTCCTACGCGTATGCTGCAGTTTCCGTAGCCGATGGAGTTCTTGACACACTGATACTTCCACATGTCAACAGCAGCTGCATGCAAGTGTTTCTTGACGAAGTATCTTCACGCCACCGTGAGGACAGAATCGTTATGATCCTTGATGGCGCTGGTTGGCATAAGGCCGGGATACTTGTTATTCCAGACAATATGAGACTGCTTTCCTTGCCGTCCTATGCGCCGGAGCTTAACCCGGTCGAGCATATTTGGGATGAGCTGCGCGAGAAGAGTTTCGGTAATCTTGTATTTGACAGCCTTGATGCTCTTGAAGACCATCTTGAAACATCACTTCGAGAAATGGAGGCTGACACGAAAAAAGTGCATTCAATTGTCGGATGGCCATGGATTATAAATTCACTTATGAATTAGAAATGGAATTACACGACAAAATGGCAGGAACTGGCGGTAGTAAAATCTGCTTGTTTGTGATCTCGTAAGAAATATGGAATTCAACTGGACACTCCTGATCGGATTAATGGCTGCAATTTGTACGACCATTTCATCTTTGCCTCAAGTTATCAAGATATTGAGATCCAAGAGGACTCATGACGTATCCTTCCTGATGTATGCGATCCTTACGACAGGATTGTTTCTCTGGCTGATTTATGGAATCATACTGGAGAATCTTCCATTAATCTTATCGAATGGTATCAGTTTCGCGCTCTCTCTATGCGTTCTCGTTCTCAAGATAAAGCATGGATGACGATGCCATTCGCCGAGCCGTTTGGCTATGGTTTCGTAGTTGGCTATAAAGGTAGGATGGATTAAGAGCGCTGGCCGTTAAATTTGCCTATTCCGATGGAGACGTGATCATGCACAATGGGCCAATTCTTATTGTCGATGACGACCCCCTAAATCTCACAGCCTTGCAACAGATTCTGTCAGGTGAATACCAACTGGTTTTTGCTCGTAGCGGCCAAGAAGCAGTCGATACTGTTTTAAAATACATGCCAACCCTGATCTTACTGGATGTCAGAATGGCTGGCATGAACGGTTATGCCGTGTGTCGGGCGATAAAAGCAGATAAGCGAACTGAAGGTATCCCATTAATATTCATAACAGACGTATATGATGTGAATGACGAAGCAGAGGGCTTTGCAATGGGAGCGGTCGATTATATACTCAGACCTTTTTCGCCACCGATAGTGAAGGCTCGCATACATATTCACCTTTCGTTAGTACGAGCGACTCTTCTGGAACAGAGCTACCGCGATGCTATTTTTATGCTGGGTGAGGCTGGCCACTATAATGATCAAGATACCGGCGTGCATATTTGGCGTATGGCTGCTTATGCCGGGGCACTCGCAACTGCCAGCGGATTAAATGCTGACGTTTGCCATCAGATTGAATTATCAGCACCGATGCACGATACCGGTAAGATAGGTATTCCACATGAGATCCTAAACAAGCCAGGCAAATTGGATGCTGTGGAAAGGGAAATCATGAAAACGCACTCTCAGATCGGATATGATATCCTCTCAAAAAGCGATGCACCGATATTCCGGATGGCATCAGAAATCGCTTTACGTCATCACGAAAGATACGATGGAAGCGGATACCCCGGAGGGTTGGAAGGTGATTCCATACCGGAATCAGCGCGTATAGTAGCTCTGGCAGATGTATTTGATGCTCTTTCAATGAAGAGACCGTACAAAGAGGCTTGGCCGCTCGACAAAGTTCTTCAAACTATTCAGGAACACGCTGGTAGCCATTTTGAACCACGGTTAGTAGATATTTTTATCTCAATACTGCCTCAGATAAAGGAAATAAAAGTCCAGAGCGATGCGCGTGAGTTATCTCTGATGCAAAAGGTCAATGCATAAATGATCTGATAATATCTCAGAATTTCCGCTTAGAGATATGCGAGTGTTTTAGGGACCATATTTACCATTGTGGTTGTCTAACCACTTTCACACAAGACCTGGGGACATGGTTTGAAACCTTCCTTTCCGGTATCGTCCAATGATACAAACAGTTGGATCTCTTTTCTCTTTCCACAGTAAAGGAAGATAAATTGCTCATGGCTGGTCTGGACAAGGTTAACAACAAATGGAAACGCGACACAACCCAGGGTTTTATCACGAAGAATGACGTAAATAACCGGTCAGCCATACTCTATCCGGTAGGGCCATAAACCGCCTGAATCTACGACAAAATGGCAAAGCCTGCCGATGCTAAAATCAATGATTCTGTAAACCCTTTTGCAAAAGTAGCTTATTCCGCAAATATGTTTTGACATTACTTGCCAGAATGATAGAACATCTTGACTGATGGTCATCACGATTATAGCGCAAGAATCATCAAACTTCCCTTTGGCTCAAATATATGAATAAATCAGAACTGATTGAAGCATTCACCGAAGAACTGAATCTCCCTTATGCAACAGGCCTGAGCATCATAAATACCATCCTTGATGCTATGACTGAAACTCTTGTGAGAGGTGAAAATATTGAGATCAGGGGATTCGGCACTTTTACCGTCAAACATTACGATTCCTATACTGGCAGGAACCCAAAAACCGGCGAAGAAACCAAGGTTAAGGAAAAGAAGCTCCCTGTCTTCAAGGTAGGAAAAGACCTTAGAGAAGCGGTGAATGCTGGTAGAAAGTAAAGCATGTAGCCATGCGAGAAAATCATACAGTTTTCTTGCTCTCTTGATAATTATAACAGCCGTTGCTCTTTTGGGATGTGCTGCTGTTCCTCCTCCTGCAGAGCAATTAACAGCACCTGAAATTGACAAGGATTTCCTTGAAGCGGTAAAGGGTGGCAATTTCCCTGAGGTCAAAAGCCTTCTCAGTAAAGGGGCCGACGTCAATGCCAGGGCGGATGACAGCTCAACAGCTTTGATGGTTGCCTCTGCTCATGGCCACAGGGATGTTGTGGGATTATTGCTTAAAAAGGGAGCCGACGTCAATGCCAGGACAAATAGCGGTGCAACTGCTTTGATGGTTGCCTCCGTTCATGGATATCTGAAGATCGTAAAGTTGCTCATAACCAACGGGGCTGACGTCAACGCCAGGATGAAAGGCGGGGTGACCGCTATTAAGGCTGCCTCAAGGAATGGCCATAGCGATGTGGTGGAATTATTGCGTCAGTGCGGGGCCACAGACAGGTAAACTGGGTGGGCATCAGGTAATCCTTTTGTTGTTGTGGCTTTTAAGTAGAGCCCTAGAAATCGCCTGATTACACGCCAAAATGGCAGGAGCAACCTATTGCAAAATCGATGAGATCGTAAAATGTGCGGAAGATATGCATTTGCATTGAGAGATACCGGCCGGTTTTCTCGTGTAATGCTTGATGTTCTTGAGGGAGTTGAGGATAACTACAACATCTCACCAACCTCAATAGTCCCGGTGTATTTACGAGACGGCTGGAAAATGATGCGCTGGGGCCTTATTCCAGCCTGGTCTAAAGAACCAACGTTGAAGTTTGCTACCTTTAACGCTCGTTCGGATTCCGTGATGCAGAAACCGACGTTCAGACCAGCCTGGAAACATGGTCAACGTTGTTTAATCCCGGCAACTGGATACTACGAATGGAAAAAACAGAGATTCAATAAAACGCCCTATTTCATAAAGTCTGTTCATGATGAACCACTTGTCTTCGCAGGGTTATGGGATAGATGGCATGAATTTGATGCAGAATTATTTTCTTGTACTATCATAACCTGTGAATCTGAGGGAGTCCTGAAAGAGATCCATAATCGGAGGCCACTGATGCTTGAGCCAGACCTGGCCGACATCTGGCTTCATGGCGATCGCGATGCTGCTCTGGGAATATTGGAGGGGGTGGCACTGCCAAAGGTGGTCTTTTATCCGGTCAGTCAGTTAATCGGAAACCCTAGAAACCATGGTGAAGCACTGATCCGACCAGTCGTTGACAATGCCTTTTAAAAGAGGGGGAGGGTGACTATACGCAAGAGCAATAAGACTCTATTAAAGACTGCTCTGAAGCCCGCTGGATCAGAGATTCCTGAACCGTATTTTTTATCTGTAAATCTTACCGATTACACTTCATTCCACTGGCCTTTTTCCCGCATAACCCCTCCATTACAGCCTGTCCAAGTTGCTCAATAGAATAGGGTTTTTTGATGAACCCCTCAGCCCCCAGCGCCTGCACCATCTGGACATCACTGCTTTCCGCGAAACCGCTGACTATACATGCCTTCTGGCCGGGGTGGAACTGGAGTATCTCTTCGAAAGTTTTCAGACCGCTTATCCCAGGAGACATAATCATATCCAGAAGCACCAGGTCGGCCTGCCCTGTTCGCATATAGGCAATGGCTTCCTCTCCGGAGTTCACGCAGTGGACACGGTAGTTAAGGGTCTGCAGGATTCGGCTGGCAATATCGAGTTGAAGAGGTTCGTCATCGACAATCAGGATGGATTCTCCATTTCCTTGCAACTGTTCCAAAGTCAACTGTGAATGCTGAATCTGAACCTCCTTGGGGGCGGCTGGAAAAAAGAGATGAAAGGCTGTTCCATCCTTGCTGGTCTCCACGGTAATACTGCCGCCATGATCCTGCATGCTGCTCCAGACGACGGCAAGTCCCAGGCCCGTCCCGCTCTTTCCCATGATCTTTTTGGTATAGAAGGGCTCAAAGATGTGCGGTAGATCCGCATCTTGTATACCATGACCGGTATCGGCAAGAGTCAGGACCACATAGTCTCCAGCCGGAACCTCTGTACTATTGATTTCCCCACCGGTGATCTTCCGGTTGCAGGTGGAGATGGTGACATCCCCCTCTACCTGGATGGCATCCATAGCGTTTATCATCAGATTCAGAATGCATTTTTTGATATGGATCGGCGAGCAGGAGATATGGGCGATGCCAGGGTCCAGGTCTTCCCTACAGGTAACCCGGTGGTGGGATGACTGGATCTCGCACTGCTCGGGAGACGCCAGGTATTCGATGATGAGGGTGTTGAGATTGGCTATCTCCCTGGTGCTGGCAACACCCCTGGCCACGGTGAGCAGGTCGGAGACCACTGCCGCTGCCCTTTGACCCGACTCCCGGATGACGTTGAGTGGCCGTCTCAGAGGGCTGTCTGGTGAAAGCTGAAGAAGCAGGAGTTCAGGGTAGCTGACGATTCCGGAGAGAATGTTATTAAGATCGTGAGCCACACCGCCTGCCAGCAGACCGATGGCCTCCATCTTCCGGGCACGCTCCAACTGGCCCTGCAGATTCCGCTTTTCGGTTGTATCTTGGAAGAATCCGATCCGGCAGGCCTTGTCAGCGTATTTAAATTCTCTGCCAAAGATATCAGCATAGAAGGTTGTGCCATTTTTCCTGAGGCAGAGAGTATCCTCGAGAAACCGTGTTTCTTGAGTTGTCTTTCTGATAGTGTCCCAATCCTGCTGCAGATGGATATCTGTAACATTTTTGCCTATAAGTTCTAAAGGATTGTCATATCCGAGCATCTTGGCGATTGATGGATTTGCATAGAGAAATTGCTGGTTTTCTTTGTCAGCGATCAAAATTCCCTGGGGTGTATTCTCGATAATGGTCCTGAACCGTTTCTCGCTTTCTATAAGTTTTGCGGTGCGTTCTTCAACCTTATGCTCCAGATTGTCCACAAGGCCCCGGATCTTGACGGCCATGGCATTGAAGGACCGGGCAAGGTCGCCAAGTTCATCGGGGCGGTCTTCCAGATCTGCAATGACATGCAGGTTTCCCTGTTGAAATTCCATGGCGGAATTGGTCAGGCTAATAATGTTTCTGGTAATGCTGTTGTTAAAAAGCCTGGCGATGATGGCGGCCAAGAACAGGCCGGTCAGGGTGATGACGGCCATGATGCCGACGGCAAAGGTATGGGCATGAGAAATGCGCAGTTGAGCACGCCCCACATCCTCCTTTGCCTGTGTGATCAGGGTGGCTGCGGCAGAATCGGTGGCCTCTGTCTGAAGGGAAAAATCGTTGATTATCCCCTTTATAGCAACATCTACCTCAATGATTTTCTCTGCAATCGCCCTCCATTGGGAGAGCGTTTCCAGGATTTTATTCTTTTCGGTCTCCTGTATGGCAGTATCCTTGACGATCTCCTTCTGCAAGATAGCCAGGGCATTGAACGATGCTTGCATGAAATGGCGTTGGTGGGTGATCAGGTAATCCTTGCTGGAAGAGGCCATGTGTTCGACAAGTTCTTTCGGGTATGCGTATGCTGCCGTCTCATGTTGTGCTGCAGCAGTGGCGAATTCAAACTGTACTTCAAGTCCATCCATGGGGTCTGCAAGTTGTTTGACCAACTCAACGGATTGAGCGGATGTATCGGAAAATCGTTTTGCCGATGCTATATACAGGTTTAGATCGACATGATTGTCTTTCCGGGCGGTCCGGTTGTTTGCATCGTCGAATACTTCCCTCAACCGGGAGCTGTTTGTGAGAACTGTGGCAATCTGCTTTGCCGATTGTTGGGCATAAAGGTCGTGCGCCCTGGTAAATCCGATGAGGGGATAATGGAGGAAGAAGTCTCCGTGGAGCCGGTGCGCCTTTTCCATGGCGTGCTCCATTTCAATAACGATTGTCTCTATCTCGGTGCTTGCCTGAATGGTCTTTTCTGCGGAACGGACATATTGCAGGGAGAGATACCCCGTAATAGCAATCATCATCAGGAGCACAAGAAACACCCCGAACCCAGCAGTGAATTTTGTCGTTATACGGAGGTTTTTCCAGAGTTGAGACATTGGCCAACAAATATTCAGTTATTGCCGGTGGACGTAATAGAACATGCCGGAATTATTTATCAGGAGAATAGAAAAAAACAATATTTGACAGCAGCCCCTCAATCCCAGCCTCCGGATTATCAAGGCGCAGGATATTAAAGGCCGGATAGCCACAGTCTCCGAAGGCGTCACAGGTCAAATTCCCGCTGATACCCGGAAAGCCGGTAATAGAGTGCACCGCATTCCGCAGAGCCTGGCGCCCGATATGCAGAGTTCCATTTTCTTCTTGAACGGCAGCATCTTCCATGGCCTTAAACAGGATATTTGCGGAATCATAGGCGCTGAGGAAATAGCTGGTCCCCGGCGGCAATGTGTATTTTTTCTCATATTTTCTGGTGAGGGCTTCAACTGCCTTGTTCTTGGGAAAAGAGGGGCCGACAAAATACAATCCCCTCCCTTTATCTTTCACGGCGTCAAGAAAGCTCCTCTGAATCAGGGAACCGTCGCTCATCAGAATGGTTTTATCCAGAGCGTGATCATTCCTTGCTTGAAGAAGGAGAATATTACCCTCGGGCTGAAACAGCGGAAAAAACAGCAACTCTGCCTGTGATGCCTCGACCGCGGCAAGAACTGGCTGCATCTGGCTACCACCTTTATTTATTGTGGCCGCCAGGACAATGTCTCCCCCCAGGCTTTTAAATTTCTGACTGAAGCCGTCGGTGAGCCCCTTGGTGTAAATATCTCCGTCATTGATTGTCGCGGCCTTGCGAATACCGAGCTTTTGAAAGGCAAAGACCGCTGCAGCCTTTCCCGAGAATTCCTCATTGGGGGCGGTGCGGAAATATACAGGGTAATGGTCCGGGGCGGCTTTGCCTCCGATAGAGGTCAGATAGGGTGCGCTGTTGTTTCCCGAAATCATGGTGAGCCCTGCCTTGGACATTTCCGCGGCAGCAGTCTTGGCCGAGGCGGAGCAGGTTGTTCCCAGTATGGCCACTGTCCGCGGATCGACGATAAGTTTCAGGGCAGCATTGGCGCCCCCCTCTTGCGAACAACCGGAATCCTCTGTCTCAAGGGTAAGACGCCTGTCGAGAACCTTGCCATTATGACTGTCAATGGCCAGTTCTATCCCCCGTATCTGCTCCTGTCCCAACGAAGCGACATCTCCTGTCATTGCCTGAAGGATCCCGATTTTAATGGGTTCCCCGGGTTGGATATCAACGCATCCCAGTTGGTCGGTGCACTGAAAAGATGGTGGGGGTTGACGGCAGGCGCTCAGCAAAGGAATCAAGGCGAGAAGTGCAAGCGGAAATCGCGAGAGTGTGATCATTTTCTACTTAACCAGCCTTTAAGAAAAGAACAGCTATACGATTCTCAGGGACAATTGCTGTATGACCAAAGATCCCGGCCTTGTTGACAATGTCTTCATTCTAGTAATGATGTCGTTTTGCTGAACACCCCGGCTTCCGGACGTTCGATGCAGCGCATTATCCAGGAAATGAAGAGACCGCATTAGTAATAGATTGAATTGTACTGCATCCAATCCGATACTTCAAACATTGGAACAGAAAACAGGATGGCAGGAAAAAGGTCTTGGTAGGAATGCCGGTCACCCGACACAACTCACGCAGAACCCAGCGTGCTGCATTAGTATTCCGTTTAGCGTCTCTTTTGGGTTTTTGCATCAAAACGGTACAAAAGTTACCCTCCTGGTATCGCTTGGTTCACAGCTGCAGTTGCTTATAACAGTGCGTTGAACACCCCATTCTCGCGAAGGATGTTCAGGCCGATCAGCCAGAGAACCAGCCCTCCGATAATCTCTGCCGACATGGAGAGCCAGGCGAGACGGGCTACTCGTTCGCCGAGGTGAATACCGACAATGGTAAAGCCTACAGCAACAATGCCGATAATGATTGCCGGTAAAAATATAGAAACATTGACCATCGACATAGACAATCCAACTGCCATAGCGTCGATGCTGGTCGCGGTAGAAAGGATAACAAGCCTCATCCCCTTGGTAGAATCTTTCGATACGTGGTCCTTGGTTTCTTCCGCATCTGCCTTCACGGCTTCTCTCAGCATATTAGACCCGACGAGCGCAAGCAGGACAAATGCCAGCCAGTGGGCATAAGCTTCAACGTATCTCTGCACAGAAGTGCCCAGCCACCAGCCTATGATTAGCATCAGAGCCTGGAAAAGTCCGAAATGCCAGGAAAGACGGAAAGCTTGACGAAAACTTATGTATTTGAGGTTTGCACCGGTTGCAATGGCAACGGCGAAGGCGTCCATAGCCAATGCTACGGCAAAACTGAGAATAGTTAGCAACTGCATATTCCGACTGGGGTGGAAGTTAAAGAAAATACGATATTTATCTGGGAAGATATAATCGCTTAAAGCGAAAATACTGCTCACGCCGATAGGTCTGGCCAATCCAAATGTTTCTTCCCAGCGCTAGTGGATAATCTGCTGCTGAATACCCGAGAATTGTCATAATCTCCAGGGAATAGTTCAGCCTCCAGAAAGTTGATCTGTATAAAAGTATACAGGACCTATCAAAATAACGCCAATGTCCCAGAATTAAAGCAAACTTCACTCGTATGAACGAAATATGTGGGATCGCTTCTTCAGATTCCGCCAAACTCGGTTTTGGGAATGGCATTCACAACAATCCATTTAAAAAGGAGTTCCACATCATGAGAAAGGTATCATATAAATCAACTTTAAAGGTTTTCCGTACTGTACGACAGATGGTGACGAATTCTCATTCATCGAAATCCTTTATACGCTTGTATCCATATGTAACAATATGGTTAGACAACATAAATGTGATTTTTGCAATATGCTGGTTTTGGAAATTATTTCTGGTAATCACCTGGATGGCGATTTTCTCCTAACGGGTTTCATCGTATTTTTAGCACATTGCCTCAGAGATAATAAAAGTGATTTAGCATATTTATGCGTTGGATGTCTCCAGGACACTGTCCAGCCTTCAAGAAACCCGATCTGTATGAAGAATACGGTAGCTGCCAAAATAGAGTTAATGGCCTTCCCTGAACCAAAGCATACTCCAGTCCTATGAATGAAATCTGTGGGATCGCTTTTTCATCTTTGCCGGATATGAGTGACTTATCCGTTTCTTCAGATTCTGCCAAACCCGGTTTTTGGAATGGCTTCAATAACCTCAACTTAACAAGGTGTTCCACATCATGAGAAAGGTCATAAAAGGGAGCACATACCACGGTTATACTTTGAATTCATCCTGGAAAAACCATCAAGGACATTACGCTGAAATTCTTCAACCTCTTGAGTCACTGTTAAATTACATGACTCAAAAACATAGAAGAATCTATTTTACTAGGTTTGATCTGACCTATCCAGCAAACTCAGCGTACCCCAATGATAATGTCCTGTTTTCAAGGTTTCTTGATACATTAACTCATTACTACAAATACAAGCAGTGCGATCCCAGATACTTGTGGGTCCGCGAGAAGTCCACAACTGGGCAGGTCCATTATCATTTGATTTTGGTTCTTAATCCAGAAAACATTTACAAGGCCTGGGGA
>Ga0364887_10727_pt1 | contig 10671 bp, 8 predicted proteins | sample ExccelJu500001D4_4_FD_206924 | JGI IMG/M metagenome (GOLD analysis project Ga0364887, IMG submission 206924) | Enriched cells from Trout Bog Lake Hypolimnion, Wisconsin, USA - BchlTB.July23.5000.01.D4 | ecosystem: Environmental > Aquatic > Freshwater > Lake > Hypolimnion/Profundal zone | place...
CCATCATTTTTAAAACGGCTGTATGATATCTGCAAATGTTGTTCTGCTCTTGTTAATGCCACATAAAATAAGCGCCGCAATTCTTCTGCATCTTTATGTTTGGCAACAGATGTGAACATGGTATCGGGAAAAGAATAACCGCCGCCGGGTTTCCTTTTCTTTTCCCAATTGTAGGCATTGCAACCGACAAAGAAAATATATTCAAATTCCAAACCTTTAGAACCATGTGCTGTTAAGAGGTTTACCCCATTTTCGCTGCCGCTGACCTGTATCAAAGGCAATGCAATATCTTCTTTCTCCATCAACTCAATGATATTGATCAGATCCTGCAAACGCATCGAGGGGTTGCGCCTTGTTTCTTCTTTTACAAAATCGAATAAACCTGTTAATACCTGTAAAAGCCAGTGTTTATCGGGATCCTGCATGATGAAATTCAGCACACCTGCATCACGGATAATGTTTTCAAATAAAGTTTGCAGCGTAACATTCGGCACATCTGCAATTAATTTTTCAATAACAGTACCGGCTTTTTTTAATCCTTCGCCGGAGCCCCGGCTGAATAAATCCTTCGCAGGGGCATTGATAGTTTGATAGATTAATTGACGCAATGAAATTTTATTATCACCGAATCTTTTATTTGCTACTTCAACAGTGAGCTTTGCAATTTCAATCGGCGGAATTTTGAACCAGTCAAAATGAAGTATCTCAAACAACATTTCATCACCACCATAAGGGATATCATGTTCTGCTGCGAGATATTTAAGGACCAATAATATTTTTTGTGCCAGCGGAATATCAAGAATATTCAAGCTTCTTTTACTGAAAGCGGGAAGGTTCTTCAATTTAAAATACTGTGTTAACTCTTCGCCGTATTTATTCTCTTTATAAATGATGCCGATCTTGCCTGGTGTAACGTTATGTTGCAATAATTTTTCAACCTGCAACACCACATCTATCATTTCCTGGTGTTGCGTTTCATATTCTTTCAGAATGGGTTTATGGATTAATTGGTTTATCTGTTTATTGGAGGATCGTAAATCTTTGCTTAATCCCGGTAACTGATTGACCAAACGCTCTTCATTTTTATCAATGATCGTTTTTGAAACATCCAATATGGGTTGCGTGCTTCGGTAGTTATCAGTAAGAACGATCGTCAACAGGTCTTTTTGATAATTGTCAGCGAAATTGATCATGTTCTCAATATTCGCTCCCTGAAAACGATAGATACTTTGATCATCATCACCCACTACAAAAACATTGGGAACATCCCAGTAATTGATCAATAACTCAACTAATTTATTTTGTGTGCCGCTGGTATCCTGATATTCATCAACCAGGATATAAAGGAACTGTTCCTGATAACGCTTAAGTAGATTCTTATTTTCTTGAAATGCCTCGATCACCCAATTGATCATATCATCAAAATCATAGCTGTTGCGGCTTCGCATCATTTGCTGAAAACGGTCAAATTCATTTATAGCTGCACGCAATTTTCCCATCTTTTCTTTTTCTTCATCGATCTTATCGGTGCGTACATCACCTTTTTTGAATTCTTTCGTGGCACGTTTGGCGATATATTCATCACGCTTTGGAAGGTCTGCAATGTATTCATCAATTTTAGTGATGATGAAGTCAGGTGTATAACCTTCACGCTTCATGGTGCTGAATAAATTCTTCAGGTTATTGATCTCAAAATAAACATCACCCCTGTATCTTTTCAGCGGATGATTTTTTGGGAAGCCATCTATCAATTGTTTGAACAGATCAATTCTTTCCAATTCGGAGATCGGGTCGAGGGCGGTTTTTTCAAACAAAGAAAGATTTTCTTGGATTACATCATTGCAAAAAGCATGGAAAGTATATATATTCACTTTATAGGCATCGCTGCCGATAAAATTGAATAACCTTTTGCGCATGGCCACCACACCTGCATCAGTATATGTAAGACATAAAATATTTTCGGGGGCAGTATCGGTATCCAATAAAATTTTCCCGATGCGTGCAGACAATATCTGCGTTTTACCTGTACCCGGTCCGGCAATTACCATCACTGGACCTTCAATCGTATCAACTGCAATGCGCTGCTGCTCATTGAGGCCTTCATAAATAACCTGAAATTTTTCTTTTTGTAATTGCTTACTTGCCATCTGCTAAAGGTAATTCTTGCAAAAGAAACTTTTAATCAACTTATCGGAAAAATAATTGTTATACTACAAACAGAATGAAATGAGTAAAGTCTATTCCATTAAAACAGTTCAGAAAATCCCCATCACATTAACAGAAGCATGGGCATTTTTCAGTAAACCCGATAATCTCAAACATATAACACCTACTGATCTGGGTTTTCATGTGACTAGCAAGCATCATGGAGAAACAATGTATGCAGGTCAGATCATAGAATATAAGATCAGTCCCCTATTGGGCATCCCTTTGTATTGGATGACGGAGATCACACATGTAGCCGATCAAAAATATTTTGTGGATGAACAGCGTTTCGGTCCTTACAGTTTATGGCATCATCAGCATCATTTCAAAACGATCGAAGGCGGTGTTGAAATGACCGATATCGTTCATTATAAATTGCCGCTGTTCTTTATCGGCGATATCGCCCATACTTTATTTGTTAAAGCACAGTTGCAAAAGATATTTGATTATCGCTTTGATGCAGTGGAACAAAAATTCGGCAAATGGTAGGATAAGACTAAAACAATAATCAAATATTATGTGAACAATCCAACGCTGCTCACTAACATTTGTTAGTTGATAAATTTAGCTTCGTGCAGAATCATTTTTGTTTATGACAGGAAAAGGCTTATAAATTTGCATCCTGACCGGAAATAGAAAGGGTAAAGAGAATAGAATTGGATTATTCATATCGTATTGCTTCCTTTGAAATTAAAATGAGTGACTTATCATTATTGCAAACGTTTGAGAAAATAATTTGCATGTAAATTGTAAGTTCATTGCATCAAATCAACGAAACATATTGTCAAGTAAATACTTCAATTGAACCTTAACCCCAAAACCAATGGCATCGCAAACAGCCAGTCACCCTACTTCTCAAATTAGTAAACTTACAGTAGCGGGATTAATAGTAACACTCGGGATTATTTACGGAGACATCGGAACTTCACCTTTATATGTGTTCAAATCCATCATTGGCGACAGGAAGATCACGGAAGAATTGGTATACGGCGGTATTTCTTGTGTTATCTGGACACTGACCTTACAAACTACTTTTAAATATGTTTTGCTTACACTTCGTGCAGATAACAGGGGTGAAGGTGGTATATTTTCTCTATTTGCATTGGTTCGTCGTTATGCAAAGTGGTTATATATTCCTGCCATCATAGGTGCGGCAACATTGCTGGCTGATGGTATTATCACGCCACCCATTTCTGTTGCATCAGCTGTGGAAGGTTTAAATGGTGTTCATGGATTAGAAGATGTGATTGTACCGGGAAATACTTTAACCATTGGAATTGTTATCGGCATCATCTCCTTATTATTCTTTTTTCAGCGGTTCGGAACTAAAGTGGTTGGTTTTTCTTTCGGACCTATGATGTTAATCTGGTTCTCGATGATCATGCTTTTAGGCGTTTTACAAATCTTTCATAGCCCCGGCATATTAAGAGCGATCAATCCTTATTATGGTTTTGAACTGCTCACTAATTATCCGCATGGGTTCTGGTTATTGGGTGCTGTATTTCTTTGTACAACAGGAGCGGAAGCATTATATAGTGATCTCGGACATTGCGGAAGAAAGAATATTCAGATCAGTTGGATATTCGTAAAGATCGCATTGATCTTTAATTATATGGGACAAGGTGCCTGGTTGCTGGCACAGGGAAGTGATACATTAGGCGCCAATATCAATCCATTCTATGAATTAATGCCACATTGGTTTTTATTGATCGGCGTTATCATTGCAACATTTGCCACTATTATCGCCAGTCAGGCTTTGATCAGCGGTTCGTTTACTTTGATCAGCGAAGCCATCAGCATGAATTTCTGGCCAAGAGTAACCATTAAATTCCCGACGGATGTGAAAGGGCAGATCTATATCCCAAGTCTCAATTTTATTTTATGGATCGGATGTGTTGGTATGATGCTGTACTTTAAGAAAAGTGAACACATGGAAGCTGCTTATGGTTTTTCGATTGTAATTGCCATGTTAATGACTACGACTTTAATGTATGTGTACATGCATTTTGTAAAGAAGTGGAACAATATTATTGTATTCCTCATCATGAGTGTATTTATTGTTGTTGAGGTTTCTTTCTTTATTACCAATGTTGCAAAGATCAAACAACGTTGGATGTTCTTATTCTTTGAATTCGGATTGATGTTCATCATGATCGTTTGGTACAGAGCCAGAAAGATCACCAACCGTTACCTGTATTTTGTGAAGATGAGAGACTATCTGCAATCATTAACGGATCTAAGTGCCGATAAAGAAGTTCCCAAATATGCAACACATTTGGTGTATTTAACAAAAGCTGATATTCCCGGTGATATTGAAAAAAGAATTATTGATTCCATCATCAACCGAAAACCCAAACGTGCAGATGTATATTGGTTTGTACATATTGACCGTGCAGACAATCCATACGAAATGGAATATTCCATTAACGAAATGCTGCATAACAAAGTAGTTCGTGTGAATTTCAAATTAGGTTTCCGTGTACAGCCAAGGATCAATCTACTGTTTAAGATGGTCATGCAGGAAATGAAAAAAAATAAAGAACTCGAATTCTTAAATAAATATGAAAATCTGGATCAGAATGACTTCCATACCGATATTACTTATGTGATCATTGAAACCTTCCTTTCTATTGAAAACGAATTGACCTTGCGTGAAGGATTCATTATGGACTCTTATTTTGCCATCAAGCAATTGGCGCAATCCGATCAAAAAGCTTTTGGTTTGGATAATGCGGTAACGCTTACAGAAAGAGTTCCTTTGCTGATCACGCCAAGAAGTTATTTGCCATTACGGCGTGTGCAACAATCCTGATGATTTTCTTATGAAGCTGCAGTCAAAGTGAAAGAAAAAATACTGCCCTCATTCAAAACGCTTTTTACCTGAATGGTGCCGCCTTGTGCTTCAATGAATTCTTTGGAGATGGCAAGACCCAAACCTGTGCCGCTGCGTTCATAAGTGCCGGGTACTTTAAAATAACGATCGAATAATTTCGGTAAATATTTTTCTTCAATCCCTTTCCCATGATCTGTAACAGCGAAAGATATCTTATTTTCTTTTTGTGAAATGGAGATTTCAATAACTGAAGATTCCGGAGAATATTTTACTGCATTGGTGAGAAAATTGATCAATACCCACGAAGTTTTTTCTGCATCTGCATAAACGGATGATAATTTTGAAGGAAGGTTTTTTGTAATGCTGATATTTTTATGCTGTGCCTGAAAAAGAACCGCCTGTAATGCATTCTCCACAATAACTTCAGGCTGCACAGGCTGCAGTTTTAATTGAATGTTTCCTGTTTCTGCCTGCGACATGTTCAATAATTCGCTGGTTATTTTCAATAGGCGGTCTGCATCGTCTGTAATACTTTTCAATAATTCTGTTTGATCAGCATTCAATGCACTCACTCTGTTGTCTGCCAATAATTGTGCACTCATTTTTATGGATGAAATAGGTGTTTTTAACTCGTGTGAAACAGTGGCGATGAAATTCGTTTTTGCTTCATTGAGTTCATGAAATGGTGTGATATTTCGCAATACGATCACTTGACCGATCACTTCATTGTTATTGGTTACATCCAATATATCCTTATTAAAATAGCTTTCTTTATTATCGGCATAGATCTTCAGTTCATTTGCATTTCTGTTTTGTAACAATGTCCGCATCAGGTCATTTTTCAAAGCAATATCTGCCGTGTATTTACCGATGATCTCGGCTTCTTTCAATCCCAATAATTTTTCAGCAACCGCATTCAGAAATAATATATGTTTCTTTTCATCTAATCCGATGATGCCGTCTTTCATTTGGTTGATGATGGTTTCTATCCTGCTCTTTTCAAATTTTATCTTTGCCAAATTACTGTGTTCATACTCGTCTAATTTTTGTGCCATTACATTAAAGGCATTGGCAAGATCGCCGAACTCATCATCCTGATTCAAATAGATCCTTTTGTCGTAACTTTTATCAGATATGGCGCTGATGCCTTCCGACAAAGCCCTGATAGGCGCTGCAATAACTTCAGGAATATTAAATACCAGTGTAAAAGCGATTAAGCTAAATACAGAAAAAATGATGGTTAGCCAAAATGTTGCATCACTTGCGGTCTTTTCTGCCACAGCATTTTTGCGAAGAATGGCATTTTGATTCAAATCATTGATCACCTGGATGGCCTGCCTTATTTGTACATAATTTTCATGATTGGAGGGGTTCGATTTTATTTCATCAAAATTTTTCCGTACATCATTGGTTGCTTCTTTTTCCCCGATCTCGGTAATATTATTTTCCTGTTTTTTTAAATTACTTTCAAAGTCATCTAATGCTTTTTTATTTTGAGGCAGCTCTTCCAAAGCCTTCAGCATATTGTTATTGTACACCAGTGTTTCATAATTATTCTTAATGATATTATTGGTATCGCTGCTTAATTTATTAATATAAAAAATACCAAGAATGCCGAATAATAAAATCACAATAAAAAGGAAGCCTAGCCCAAAACCCAGTTTTGTCTTTAATCGCAGTTTCATATTATGAAAGTATTACAATATCAATTTCCATTGCCGACAATTTATTAAGCAACTGATTAAATACGGCTGTATTTAAAATTACATTAAATAGATTCAGATGTGGTTTGCCAATGCATATTGTGGTGATCTGTTTATTCTCTGTTACTTCTAAAATCCCTTTACCAATTTTGTTGCTTTTAACTTTAATTACTTCTGCGCCTAATTCTGTTGCGAGTTTAAAATTGTTGATGAGATGACGTTGTGCTGCCAAACCAATTTTATCACCATCTTCTTTTGGTGTTTGCACATACAACAAATACCATTTTGAATTATAATAAGAAGAAAGCCTGGCAGTTTTCCGGATGACTTTTTTTGCGATCTCGTGATTACTGCTGATGCAGGCTAAAAAGCGTTCCTGTTTTAAATGCGTGTTTCGAGGAAGCTCTGTTTGTATCTTTCTTTCCACCTGGGATGCCACTTCTTTCAAAGCCAATTCGCGTAATTGCAGTATTCTTTCGCTTTGAAAAAAATTCTTTAATGCGATTTCGATTTTATCGGGCGAATAGATCTTGCCTTCTTTTAATCTTGTTACCAATTCATCTGCAGTAAGGTCAATATTCACTACTTCGTCTGCTTGTTTTAGAACAATGTCGGGAATTCGCTCAGCTACATTTACATTGGTAATGACTTTTACTTCTTCATTCAAACTTTCGATATGCTGAATATTCACAGCACTGATCACATTGATGCCGGCATCTAAAATATCCATCACATCCTGCCAGCGTTTTTCATTTTTGCTGCCTTCAATATTGGTGTGTGCCAATTCATCAACAATCACCACTTCAGGATGTAAATTCAAAATCGCCTGCACATCCAATTCTTCTAATTCCTTTCCTTTATAAAATAATTTTCTTCGCGGAATAACAGGTAAACCTTCCAACAGATCATGCGTTTCTTTTCTGCCATGCGTTTCAATATAACCGATCTTCACATCAACACCATTGCGCAACAATGCAGCAGCTTCCTGCAACATGCGGTAAGTTTTGCCAACACCGGCACTCATACCTATATAGATCTTAAACTTGCCCCGCCTGCTTTTGCGGATAAGGTTTAAAAAATGTTCGGCATTATTTTTTATTTCTTCAGCCATTATTTTTTTGTAACCGGCTTTTGCCTGCCTGCCGGTAGGCAGATATTTCAATGAAGCGCCTGCCTGTTGCGCCGCACTCTTCAAGGTTCTTTACAGTATTCAACTATTTCATTACATCCAAATCAATATTCAATTGCAGTACATTAATTCTTGAAGTTCCGAATAATCCTGCAAATGGTTTTTCAATATGCTTGTTTACCAATTCCTGAACTTTTTGTTTATCTATTCTCCTTGTTGCTGCAATTCTCTCAATTTGAATATTTGCTGCTTCAACAGAAATATCCGGATCTAATCCACTACCACTGTATGTTACCAAATCAGATGGTATATCTTCTTTTTTTACAGTTGGATTATGTACTAAAAATGTATCGATCTTACTTTGAACATCTTTTAGATAATCAGGATTGCTGGTTCCTTTATTACTTCCTGATGATGCAGCTGCATTATAACCTGCTGCAGAAGGACGGCTCCAGAAATATTTATCATCACTGAATTTTTGTCCTTCTAATTTATAACCAACAACTTTATTGTTCACGGAAATTGTTTCGCCTTCTCCTTTGTTTGGCGCAGCTTGCGCTACAGCCCAAACAAACAAAGTATAAATGCCCATAAAAAAGATGATGGTTACTGCTGTTAATTTTATAGCCGGAAGAATATGTTGTTTCATAAAAATTTATTTGAATGTTAAAACCAAATACTAACCAATAAATCAATTAATTTAATGCCGATAAACGGTACGATCACACCACCCAAGCCATAGATCAATAAATTTCTTCTCAACAAAGCACTTGCACCAATGGGTTTATACGCAACGCCTCTTAATGCCAACGGGATTAATAATGGAATGATGATGGCATTAAAAATTACTGCAGATAAAATGGCACTTTCCGGACTGTGCAGTTTCATCACATTTAAACTTTGCAATCCTGGAATGGATGCAATGAATAAAGCAGGAACGATCGCAAAATATTTTGCAACATCATTGGCAATAGAGAATGTTGTAAGTGTTCCTCTCGTCATTAATAATTGTTTTCCTATTTCAACGATCTCGATCAATTTAGTTGGATCGTTATCCAAGTCAACCATATTACCTGCTTCTTTTGCAGCTTGTGTTCCGCTGTTCATAGCCACACCAACATCCGCTTGCGCTAATGCAGGAGCATCGTTTGTGCCATCCCCCATCATCGCAACTAACTTACCGCCCTGTTGCTCCTTCTTGATATAATTCATTTTGTCTTCAGGCTTTGCTTCAGCAATAAAATCATCCACACCTGCTTTTTCAGCAATGAATTTTGCGGTCAATGGATTATCACCTGTTACCATTACTGTCTTTACACCCATTTTTCTTAATCTTTCGAAACGCTCATGGATATTGGGTTTGATAATATCCTGCAATTCGATCACACCCAATATTTTTTCATTCTGACTCACCACCAATGGTGTTCCGCCGTTTGAAGAAATAAGTTGTACACGTTCAGTAGTTTCATCAGGAAAAATATTTCCGGATTTAGTGACGATATTTTTAATTGAATCAAAAGCACCTTTACGAATACGCAGACCATCCAGATCAATTCCGCTGCTTCTTGTTTCTGCAGAAAATTTTATGAATGTTACTTTTTCTTTTTGCAGTGAGGGTGCTTTGATATTTTTTTCGTGCGCTAATTCAATGATCGATTTTCCTTCGGGCGTTTCATCAGCCAGGGATGAGAGCACACATGCTTCTATGAAAATATTTTCATCAATATTATTTGCATTCCAAAAATGTGTTGCCTTCCTGTTCCCGATAGTGATGGTTCCTGTTTTATCCAATAATAAAACATCCAGATCGCCTGCTGTTTCAACGGCTTTGCCGCTTTTTGTAATAACGTTTGCACGTAATGCTCTGTCCATTCCGGCAATACCGATAGCACTTAATAAACCACCAATGGTTGTTGGAATTAAACAAACAAACAATGAAATAAATGCTGCGATAGTGATTGGGGTGTTGGCGTAATCACCAAATGGCTTAAGTGTTACACAAACAATAATAAATACCAAAGTAAAACCTGCCAACAAAATTGTCAATGCAATCTCATTTGGTGTTTTTTGACGAGAAGCACCTTCAACCAATGCAATCATTTTATCTAAAAAACTTTCGCCAGGTTCTGTTGTAACACGAACGGTTATTTTATCGGACAATACTTTTGTTCCCCCTGTAACACTTGATTTATCGCCCCCCAGATTCGCGAATAACAGGAGCAGATTCGCCTGTAATAGCGGATTCATCAATGGTTGCAAGACCTTCAATGATCTCGCCATCCATCGGGATCATGTCACCAGCTTCGCAGAAAAACAAATCACCTTTCTTTAAAAGAGAACTGTTTACGATTTCAATTTTGTTATTCACTATTTTTTTTGCAGGCGTTTCTTCTCTTGTTTTTCTTAAACTATCTGCTTGTGCTTTACCTCTTGCTTCTGCAATGGCTTCTGCAAAATTTGCGAACAATAAAGTGATAAGTAAAACAAGAAACACAATTAAATTATAAATGAAACTTCCTTGTGTTTTATCGCCTGTTACAATCCAGATGCAAACAACGAACATTACAATGGTTCCAATCTCTACGGTAAACATTACCGGATTACGGAACATAATTCTTGGATCGAGTTTGATGAATGATTGTTTGAATGCTTCTTTCACCAATGCAGGTTCAAATAATTTATTCGATGATTTTTTCTTTGCCATAATTGAAAATGTATAAAGTATGATTTTCTGAATGCTGCTATTTTATTTTGAAAAGTATTCTGATATCGGTCCCAATGCCAGCGCAGGAAAGAAGCTG
>Ga0364887_10903_pt1 | contig 10664 bp, 9 predicted proteins | sample ExccelJu500001D4_4_FD_206924 | JGI IMG/M metagenome (GOLD analysis project Ga0364887, IMG submission 206924) | Enriched cells from Trout Bog Lake Hypolimnion, Wisconsin, USA - BchlTB.July23.5000.01.D4 | ecosystem: Environmental > Aquatic > Freshwater > Lake > Hypolimnion/Profundal zone | place...
TCACGATTTATTTTGAAAATGGCCAACCGTTGCCCGCCGGCGCTTCTGTAGCAGAATTGGGGACAGATAAAACCTATACGGTTGGCTACGGTGGAGAGGTGTATGTTCTTGGCCTCGGCGCGTCCAGCAGGTTACGCGCAACATGGAACAGCCAAACTTGTGAGTTCAACGTTAAATTCATCCCGGGCACAGATCCCTTGCCTGATCTTGGTAAATTTATTTGCAGGGAAGTTCATCCATGAAGCGCTTAAACTATTTTTTACTTTTCCACAGAAAACAATTAGTCGCATCATTAAACATGATGTGTGCAATATTGTCTTCACCAGTTAATGCTGCGTGCATGATTGCATCCATAAATGGTGTCGGTTTTGGGCAATATGATGTCTTTACTTCTTTATCAAATACCAGCGGGGTAGGCAGTCTCACCGTAAACTGTAACGGTGGAGGCTCATCCTCATTTGTTACATCGCTTAGCACGGGCCAAAGCAATACTTATTCAACGCGGGTGATGAAGAATGGCGGGAACTCGCTGTCCTACAATCTTTATACCAGCGCCGCAAGAACCGTTGTCTGGGGTAATGGAACGGGGGGAAGCAGTGTCATATCAACTCGCCGAAACAGCAACACGACACTCAGTATATTTGGGGAAATTCCCGCTGAACAAGACTCCGGGGTGGGTACTTATACCGACAGCATTACTGCAACTGTGAGCTTTTGATGCAAACAAGACTTTTGCGCGCCAGTGCTGATTGGAATTGAGTAGCCCTCTAGTAGAACGTTTCATTAAAACAATTACAGATTGATATATAATTGCCATGGTTCATATGCAACTCTTAATGGGGGTGATCATGGCGGGCAAGACGAAACGTTCTGCACTGTTGCTGACGGAGGATCAAAAGACTATGTTGACGGAGCTATCCAGGTCAAGAACTGCACCAGCACGCGAGATTGAACGTGCCAAAGTGCTGATTGGCTATGCGGAAGGCATTTCGATTTCCGGGTTGCAACGTCAGATTGGTGTTGGTCGCCCGATGATCTATAAGTGTATTGACAAGGCGTTGGCAGCGGGCGTGCAAATGGGATTGAAGGATGCCTACCACCGCCCATATGAACCGGAGATTAGCGATGAAGCCCGTGCTTGGGTAGTAGGCATTGCCTGCACCAAACCTAAGGATAATGGTTTGGCTTCGGAGTTGTGGTCGATCTCTGGCTTGGCGCACTTCGTATCCGAACGCGCAGAGTCGGCAGGCTTTCCCCGTCTGGCGCACGCCGGCAAGAGCACCGTATGGCGCATTCTCGACGAGAATGAGATCAAGCCCCATAAGATACGCTACTACTTGGAAAAACGTGATCCGGACTTTGACCGCAAGATGCAGGAAGTCTTGCTGGTATATCGTGATGTTTCGATTTACCGCGAAGGTGCAGTTCATGATGGGCGCCCCGAACCCATCTATACTGTCAGCGTTGATGAAAAGCCTGGAGTTCAGGCTATCGGGCTAACAGCGCCCGACCTGCCGCCCGTTCCGGGTGAACACGCCGCCATTGGGCGCGATTACGAATATGTCCGCCATGGCACCGTGTCGATCTTGGCCGGAATCGATCTGCACTCGGGCCATATCTTTGCCAACGTGGAAGATCGCCATCGTAGTATTGAGTTTATCGCGTTGCTCAAGCGGCTTGATGATTACTACCCGCCCGAGGCAATCATCCGCGTGGTGCTGGACAATCATTCGGCGCATATCTCAAAAGAGACGTTGGCCTATCTTGCAACCCGACCAAGACGCTTCGAGTATGTCCATACGCCCAAGCATGGTTCTTGGCTCAATCTGATCGAGTGCGCCTTCTCAAAGATGGCCAGAACTTTTTTGCGTCACATTAGGGTATGTTCCATTGATGAACTGAAGGCACGTATCATAAAGGGCATCGACGAGATCAACGATTCACCCGTTGTATTCCGTTGGAACAAGTTCGATCTCGGGGTGGTTTAATGTGTAACTGTTTTTACGGAACGAACTACTAGTGAACAAGCGGGAGGAAGCCATCCCCTCCCGCTTCTTGATTTCAAAATCTAGGCTGGGTAAATTGCCCCCAGCACGCACGGGTGTTTAGCCCCTGTGACGGCAGGCAAGTTGGCTGGCTTCCCTTGTAAAGTTTGCTGCGCCAGCCAGGCGAATGCGATCGCTTCCAGAAAATCGCTGTCAATACCCAGAGACTGCGTTGTACGAACAACACAGCCCGGTTGCAATTCTACCAGCCGATTTTGGAGCGCTTGGTTATGCGTGCCGCCGCCACACAAATAAATTTCTTCGGCTCCGACGCAATACTGCTGTATCGCCTGTGCAATCGTTCTGCACGTCAATTCCAGCAAGGTAGCCTGCACGTCTTCCGCACGCTCATCACCCTGTAGCTTGGCTTGCAGCCATTGTGTATTAAACAGATCCCTCCCACTACTCTTGGGGGGAGGCAGCGCAAAAAAAGGTTCCTTAAGCATGAGGTCCAGCAGCGCAGGTAAAACCTGGCCTGTGGTTGCCCACTTCCCCTGAGCATCATAAGGCTTGCCCAAGTGTCGTATACACCACCCATCCATCAAAAGGTTGCCGGGGCCGCAGTCAAAACCTGATGCCAGACCACCGGGCCACAAATCAGTCAGGTTGCTGATTCCCCCGATATTGACAATTACCCGATGAATATCCGAATGACGCAATACCTTGTCATGGAACGCAGGCACCAGAGGTGCACCCTGACCTCCGGCAGCGATATCCCGGCTACGAAAATCACTGACTACGGTGATACCAGTTAGCTCAGCCAGCAATGCGGCATTACCCAGTTGTACCGTATAGCCATTTTCGGGACGATGACGAATCGTTTGCCCGTGGCATCCCACAGCACGGATCTGATCAGGTTGAACACCGTATTTGTGTAACAGACTTGTAACGGCTCCGGCATAGAGTTGTGCCAGACAGTTGCCGGTTACTTGGGCCAGATGTAATTCATTATTAGCTGGTTGATGTAAGGCCAGCAGGGTATCTTTCAGAGTCTGCTCATAAGCCTGATAGTAGGTGCCTACCAGGTTGACTTGACCATCAGACAAGTCAACCAGCGCCACATCAATTCCATCCAGACTGGTGCCGGACATGATGCCGGCATAAAGTTCAGAAATTGTCACATTCGACGATGGCTTTAATCAAGCTGAGCCACGCTGGTATTGCTCATCAAACCCAGGCGATCAGTCAATTTTCGGGTGGATTCTTCAAAGGCTGCTTTCTGCCCGGGCCCAATCGGAGTGGCATTGGGTAAAGCAACGCGCAGCGGATCCGTTTGCAGACCGTCTATTCTAAACTCGTAGTGCAAATGCGGTCCGGTAGCCCATCCGGTCATCCCCACATATCCGATCACCTCGCCCTGAGCGACACGCTGACCTCGATGAAGCCCGCTTGCAAAACGTGACAGGTGGCCGTACACGGTAGAATAGCGGCCTTGATGATTCACCATGATGACATTGCCATAACCGCCCTGCTTGCCAACAAAATCAACGTTTCCATCGGCTGTGACTTTAACCTTGGTACCCATTGGGGCTGCATAGTCTACGCCTTTGTGTGCGCGCCATTTTTGTAATATCGGATGAAAGCGTGCTGAAGTAAAACCGGAACTGATCCGTGAAAACTCGACCGGAGAGCGCAAAAAGGCCTTGCGTACACTTCTGCCATCCGGAGTGTAATAGTCGCCATGCGTGCTATCGGTCTGGAAAAACACCACACGGTACGGCTTACCCTGATTAACAAACTCGGCCGCTTGAATTCGACCATTTCGAACAGGTTCCCCGTTGCTGTACGTCACTTCGTAAGTAACAGAAAATTTGTCGCCTTTGCGCAGATCCCGATGAAAGTCGATGTCGCCGCCAAAAATCTCGATCAATTGACTCGCAGTCGCCTCAGGCAAACCCGCCTCATCCGTTGCATCGAATAAGGTGCTTTTGATTACTCCAGTACGCATGATCAGACGCTGCTCAAACTGGGGGGGTAATACACTGACCTTGAACCCCGGTTTGGTTCCTGCGCTTCTTTCAACCAGGACCTGATTGCCGCTCTCATTCAAGTAACGCAATGCCAGAAGACTCCCATTCGCACTGGTTTCAGCCTGTATAGTCTTGCCTGAGGCAATACGGCGAAAGGATTCTGTAGCCTGATTCGTGCGGAGAAACTCGCTGGCAGCGGCATCTTCAACATTCATGCGGTGCAATAGTTCAGCCACGGTATCACCGCGTTGCACATGCTCATTGCGCCAAAAAATATTGGTATCCGTGGTAACCGGAGTCGATTGAGGTAACGCAATTTGTTCCACGACTGTTTTTTGGGGGGCCGTAATAAGCTCAGTCTGAGGCATAATCCCGAATGCAGTAATAACACCCAGCAAAGGCAGACTTGACATAGCGACCAGCCAGCGCAATTTCAATTTTCGTTCTTGTGTCAGTGTATTTTGGGTTAACATTCGCGCCTTTCCGGCCATTACTAACTTAAGGGTTGCATAAACAATCAGCACTATTAGTCTGCAAGTTTACCAGAAATTACCCAACCTTCAAAATCTGCCAGGCCTCCGGTCATCGAAACAGATGATGAGGAACTAAAGCAGTTGGCTTTATAATATAAGAAGCCGGTAAATCCTGTATTTTGGCAGCACAATCAAGACTGAATGAGAACAAATATGACACAACAAGACACTTTAGAATTAATTAAACGCGGCTGTAATGAGCTTCTGCTGGAATCGGAGTTAAAACAAAAACTGGCATTAAATCGCCCGTTACGCATCAAGGCGGGATTTGACCCTACCGCCCCCGACCTCCATCTCGGGCACACCGTATTACTTAATAAAATGCGCCAGCTACAGGATCTGGGTCACCATGCGTTGTTTCTGATCGGTGATTTCACCGGCATGATTGGCGACCCCACGGGCAAAAATACAACCCGTCCGCCCCTGTCACGAGAGCAAGTTCTGCAAAATGCCCAGAGCTACCGCGAACAGGTGTTCAAGGTACTTGATCCGGCAAAAACCGAAATCGTATTCAATTCAACCTGGATGGATAAGTTCAGTGCAGTCGATTTAATTAAATTGGCTTCTACCCATACAGTTGCCCAAATGCTTGAACGGGATGATTTCGACAAGCGGTATAAAGGTAACTTACCTATCGCCATCCACGAATTCCTCTACCCACTGGTGCAGGGTTATGATTCCGTAGCGCTCAAAGCCGATTTGGAATTAGGCGGCACCGACCAAAAATTCAACTTACTAATGGGTCGCGAGTTACAGAAACACCATGGACAGCCTGCACAATGCGTCCTGACCATGCCCCTGCTTGAGGGATTGGATGGCGTGAATAAGATGTCCAAGTCGCTTGGAAATTATGTTGGCATTACCGAATCGCCGCAGGAAATGTTCGGTAAACTCATGTCGGTTTCCGACAATCTGATGTGGCGCTATCTGGAACTGCTCTCCTTCGAGCCGATGAGCACTATAAACACTTGGCGAACCGAGACTGAGCAGGGACGCAATCCGCGCGACATAAAAGTTTTGCTGGCCCAGGAATTAGTTACCCGCTTCCATAACCGTAGCGCAGCCGAACAAGCCCTGATTGAATTCGAGGCACGATTCAAGCAGGGTGTTTTGCCGGAAGACATGCCGGAAATCAATGTAGTTTCAACCAATGGCATGATCGGCATTGCCCAGTTGCTTAAACAGGCCGGGTTGGTTGAAAGCACTTCTGAGGCGCTGCGCATGATCACACAAGGCGCGGTCAAGCTCGACGGTATACGAATTGACGACAAGGGATTGCAACTCCAATCGGGTGCTGTGGTCATAGCACAAGTGGGGAAGCGAAAATTTGGTAGGGTGACAGTCAGTTAATCTGCTTATAACTGAAGTTAAAGTCGCAGATCACGTTATCACGGAGGGTAGGTTGCAACACAAGAGCTGGACAGACCGAATAATAGCAACGCTCGACGAATGGCTCGCGCTCATGAGCACGCGGGATTTCTGGGGAGTAGTTGCTGTTGCTGCGACAGTAGCCGCATTTATAGTAGCGGCCTTCGTTATGATGACCAATTTCGATATCATGCGTATGAGAAACTGTTTCAACGCAAGCAACATGAGTGCGTATTTAATGCTCAATACGGTTCTGTTTTTCGTCTTCGGGGGATTGCTGGCACTGGGTGAGGCATTCAACTACTTTGACAACAGGAAACGGGGAATACCTCACAAAAAGATTTCGCTTTTCTGGTTTGTCATTATCACGATGACTCTGGGTACAATTGAACTGGTGATGATGAAAGTTTCGTGCCTAAATGGATACTAATCACTCATCCAACGAATTGATTTAAGGTGCCCATCTGATCAATTAAACTCACGTCTTAACGTCAGGGAAATATCGGCCTGGTTATATTCATCAATGATGATGTTAGAGTGGTTTTGAATTAAACTGAGTTGCGGTCGTATGATCCAATTGGTGCTGTGCCGATAATTCAAGCCCATATTAATATCGATTTGTTTGTCATCACGAACCACCAGAAAGGAGCTGTTGGTTTGATCATATTTGCCCAATTGAAACCCGCCGGATACAAACAGCTCTAGGTTATCTTGAAGTATTGATTGCCCTGACAGGCGAATGCCCTGAATTGTTTTTCCGCCATCTATGCGGAAATTGGTATCGTGCTCATTTCCCCCGAACACACTTCCGGAAAACGAAGTGCGCCCATTGGCTGTTGCGTGCAACCACCCCATCCCTGTGATCGTCTGATTAAAATTGTTTGTAGCGAGCGCCGCATCAGGAAAGCTGTAGCGAATATATTGACTGAACAATACCGACTGATTGGCTGCATTATAAGTATGAGTCCATTGCGCGTTAAGGCCGTCGGACTTATGGTTGGGAATGCCTCCCAAATTGAATTGCCCTGCAACCACGCCTCCCTTGAATTGATCTGCGTTCTTGCTATAGATTGCCCCGAGGTTACCATCCAGTGCAAGGATGTCAAAATTTCGATATTTAAAATCATTGCGGCTACGCATATCCACACCGCCATATAACGACCAAGCTGATGAAAAAGAATGGATGACTTCACCCCCTGCCGCAAAACCCAAATAACCATCACCCGTTTTGACGTTTGCCGAACTCAGTGCAAGTTGCGTGTTCAGCAATATGGGTACGACAATCTGACTTTCGCTGGTGGAATTATTGACGTTGGTATTGTAGCCCACCCCGCCCTCCAGATAGCCGCCCAATTGTGTGGCAGGTTTAGCATCCGATTCATTAATCTTTTCTGATTCGCTAATCTTCTGTAAATACAGATTGATGGTGACTTGTGCTGTCGGTGGAGGATTCAATGTCTGTGCGCGTGTCAGTTCGGCACGGGCACGTACAAAATCACCCAGCTGGAAATAAGCCCGGCCCAAATCTACCCGAGCTGCTGCATGCAGTGGGTCTACTGCCAATACACGCTCTAGAATAATGCTCGCCTTGTCTGCCTGCCCGCTATTGAGCGCTGACAAGCCCAACAAATAGTCAAACTTTGTATTGCCGGCTTGCTTGACCTCAAAAGGCTCCAGCAATTTATAAGCGTCTTCCGCCTTGCCTACCACAATCAAATGCCGGGCCAACTCAAGATCAAGTTTTTCAGACCGTGCAATGGAGGGAACAACAGCAAGTCCAATTAAAAGCAGAATAAGGAAACTGGTTTTTGCAGGTTCGAATAATTTACGTTCTATTTTAAGTGCCTCTAAAATTCTATTTATTGCGTTGGCGCAATGTATACCAAAATTGTAACATCGCACCTCTTTGACGAGCAAAAATAATTTTTATTGCGCACTATCCGGGTGAACAAGTTTAATTTTAAATGCCACTTCTAACGAGATTGAATGACCGTGCCGGCTACACCTTGACCGGTTGTCGTGCTCAAGATGTAGGATGAAATCAAGCCTTTTGCGTTGGGGCCGACCAATATGCCCGCAGCAGCCCCGCGCCCCGCACCGGAGCCACATGTGGTGCCCGTACAGGTAACAGCAAGCGAAGCGCCTCCCTGAGCAAAAGAAGCAAGAGAAACGGGACTAGAGTTATTCAGCGTCCCCGACCAAGTGCGAGGGTTAGAATTGGCATCTACTAAATTCAAATTATAGTTGGTCAGCGTTGAAGTAGTAAGATTGACACCCACATTCAGGCTCACACTTCCCCCGATATTTCCTGACTCTGTTACAGGAGGAGTAAAACCTGCCACTATTGAAAAATTAGCCGTGCCGCCAATAGCAGTGATTGTTGCCGCTGAAGTGGCTCCTCCATTTGCATAGGCAAAAGCAAAGGGATGAAAGTTGACCGCAATTGGTTTTCCTGTGGAATCGAAGGTTGTACCATTGGCATAGATACCCCAGGTGACAGTCACACCATCCACTGTAGTTGTTCCGGCATTGACCGGATCAACATCCTCAACCGATACGAAATTGGTACCTGTGTTGTTATTGACGTACATACTTGGCATATTGTCAGCTTCCACATATACCTTTTGCCCCGGGCTACCCGCTTGAGCGCTGCCAACCTTTTGCAATCCGCCTGAAAAAAGTGCACCCACCACTGCACTTCCCGATTGGGCTCGTGTTGCGTCCGGATCCAGATTGTCGATATCCAGTTTAGTTGCATCCAGATTTTCAGTCTGGGTCACTTTGTTTTGTTGGGTGCCTTGAGTTGGATTTGACCAATCCTGATCGGTATCTAATGGCGCTCCAGAATTGCTCGATGTATTCGAATTCTGTACCGTGGTAGGGGGTGTTCCATTTGAGTTCTGCACAGCTCCTGAAGTCGTACTATTTGCAGTACCCGAACCGCTACTCCCTTTTGAATCCTGATCCGAGTCTGAATCCGCCATCGCTCCGGGTAAACTATCGCCCTGACGTTGAACACTCAAATTAAATTTCGGATCACTGAATATCTTGACAGGAGTGGCAATCAAAATAGGATTCGTGCTCTTGAGCGACATAAAGCCAGTCTGATTCGGCTTGATCAGCAACTTATTTTTCTCGCTTTGCAGCACGGTTCCACCGGAAATCACATGGTTATAAGTTCCGGGGGCCAAATCAGACACTTGCCCGGCCGGTTGCCCATCGGGAACGAAAACAGTTTCATGATCCGTACCCATTATGCCAATCCTCGCATTCGGGGTATGGATACTATAGTTTTCTTTATGCAGATGACCAATTTCACCTGTCACCGCACGGAATCCACCGCTGAGCAGGGCAAGAGAAATATGTTCGCTACCGTCTTGCACGCCCTTGTAAACGAAGGACTCGATCACCAATTGACTTTCCGGACGCAACACAATCGTGCCACCATCAGCCATCCGTAGCTGTAACATGGCTCCCTGAGCTGATTTGAGCGTGTCACCCACTTTCACCGAAGTGCCTTTAGTTAGCGCCCTGACCTGACCTTGATGCTCGGCTTCTACTTTACCCACAACAAACAAGACATTGCCTGCCAGTGCAAGATCGGAGGATTTGTCATTGGTTCTCACACCTGTACCGCCCATACCGCTATTCATCGCTGGCGAGCCCGTACCTCCAATGCCACCATTCATGACAGGTGATCCGGTTCCACCTATACCCTGCCTATTCGCTGGCGATCCTGTGCCGCCGATCCCTCCCATTTTCAGAGCATCGTCTGCAGCAAGTGCGCTCCAGGTGAATATTCCTCCCAGAACCAGTAGCGCGATATTTAACAGCTTAGTCCGTGTGAGTTTCATCGCCACGATTAATCTCGCTGAAATTATAAAGGCCAAAATTAGTGCGGTAGATTGCATCCGCCTTACCCGCATCGCGCCTTTGCAAAGCAATGGCATGACGATTGACAGTGTGTAGCGCTCTCATTCCTGCTGATCTCGCAACGCGTTCGTATTCTTTGATTGATTCCGGGGTCAGATCCGTATAGTAGACGCAGCGTTCCAGGAAAGGCTGATCGTCTCCGGATAAATTATGCACCGTGGCGGCAAGGTGATCGTGAATATTCTGTCCAAAATAGAATGCCTTCTCTTCCAGCCCCTGCGGGGAAGCAAAAGTGTCGGCGGCCAGATGAACATTGTCATTTTCATCCAGTGTGGCAATTCCCTGACGCATCCATTCGTCCAGCACAACACGGGCACGAAAATCCTTACTGATTGAACGCACCAGTGCTTCAAACGAGTGTTCCCCGCCTTTGCTGATCAAACGAGGCAGCGGCCTCGGGAAACCTTCGGAATCGAGATATTCAGCCCGTCCGCTCCAGGTAGCAAGCACTTGTGCACTCATCGAGGCTTGCAATGGCAGACTGCTCTCAGTGAGCGATTCATTGCGTAGACGCTTAACATCGCGCCTATGCACCCCGGTCAACAAACTGATGCGACTGTCCGTCTGGGCTTTCTTATCCAGCCTGAACTCTTCTTCCGCCACCTGAATATAAGTTGATTTAGCCAAATCACAAAATGTCTGGTATCTGATTCCGTAGGAGAGCAAAAAACGAATAAGCGGACGCAAAACTCGGCGAAGCGCAGCAACAAGTGGCGCTGGTAAATCTCCTGCAAATTGATTTTGTTCATTCATTACAATATTCACCCTGGCAAAATCCGACACTACACACATAAATTATTCATGATGTTATCACA
>Ga0364887_10904_pt1 | contig 10661 bp, 4 predicted proteins | sample ExccelJu500001D4_4_FD_206924 | JGI IMG/M metagenome (GOLD analysis project Ga0364887, IMG submission 206924) | Enriched cells from Trout Bog Lake Hypolimnion, Wisconsin, USA - BchlTB.July23.5000.01.D4 | ecosystem: Environmental > Aquatic > Freshwater > Lake > Hypolimnion/Profundal zone | place...
GGCGATAATATTAACGGAGGCGGTAATGGAGGATGGGGCTTTACCGGTGGGGGTGGAGCATCTTATGGCGGCGGCGGCGGCGGCGGCTATTCGGGTGGGGCCGGTGGGGCATCATCGCCAGCACCTTATTATGTTACCGGTGGTGGTGGTGGCTCGTATAACGCGGGCACCAATCAAACTAATACCGGTGGCGTTCAAAGTGGCAACGGCCAGGTGATTATTACCTGGTAGACAGATAATGTAAAATTATATTTATGATTGAAAATTTCTTGAAGAAGTTTTTTCTAACTACCTGTGCTAACCTAATGTTTTGGGGTTTAATAACCATTCACGCCCAGTCAATATCTACCGGTAATATAGTGGGAAATAGCTTTTGTTCAGGGTCATATGTTAGTGTGCCTTTTACTATTACCGGCTCATTTAATGCAGGTAATATTTTTACTGCTCAGCTTTCAAACGCGGCAGGTAGTTTTGCTTCGCCTGTATCTATAGGCATACTTGTTGGTACAGGTGGCGGAACAATTGATGCCATTATACCTGCGGGCACTGTTTCCGGAAATGGTTTCAAAATGAGGGTAACCGGGTCTAATCCGGCTGTCAACGGAAGCACGAGCGCCTCAACCCTTACTGTGGTTCACTTTCCGGAGACAACATTTCAAAAAACTTATTCTACCGGTAGTAATACCTCCATTCTTTCGGGTAAAGTAATACAACTTGCCGATAGCAGTTTTGTATTTACTTCATTTGGTATGAACTTGTTTAAAACGGATGCTGGCGGTAATTTTATTTGGACCAAGAAGATGTACGAAAGCCATTATTACGGATACCAGGCTGGTGGCGGATATAGTGATTATGCCGATGATGTAAGGCAAACTGCTGATAAGGGTTTTATAGTGGGAGGGCACAAAATATATGCTGATAATATGGGCTCGAATCAATACCGGATTTATCTTGTAAAAACAGATTCATTTGGTAATTACATTTGGGCCAATACTTACGGAGATCCTAACACCGGGGGCTGTAGCGGTAGTACCGGTACCTTTTTAAATACTATAAAACAAACTGCTGATGGCGGTTATGTAATGACCGGGTATACTACTGATTTTGGATTTGGATGCCCGGGCAGAGATATTATTATAAAGATAGATTCAATTGGAAATCATGTTTGGACGAGAACATTAGATGATATTGAGGTGAATTATGTGTATGGTTGGGGGGCGGCAGATATTGTTGAAATTACCGGCGGGGGAGGAGACCTGATGATTTACGCGGCTAATTATCCTTACCCGAATCCACCGGCATTCGGAGCGCTTATAAGAATACATAGCGATGGTACCATAGTTTGGGCTAGAAAGTTCAGTATTGGTTTTAATATCCTCTCAACGCGAATTGTGGAAACACCGGGGGGGTATTATCTGGGGTCAACAAATGGCTACGGTTTAATTAAAGTTGATTTGAATGGGAACGTGCTTTGGGCTAAAACTTTTGCAGGCGATTACGAAAGTTCCATTGCCGCAACCTCTGACAGCGGATGTATATTGACAGGCTATGCCTACACCGGTTCGCCTGAAAACGCCCGGTTGATTAAAGTTTCAGCCAATGGTACCATGCAATGGGCGCGTGATTATGGTTCAGGTGCTTCTATTGAAGGGCAAACTGTGGCCCAAACTCTGGATGGGGGTTATGTTATGGGCGGCAATGTTGCTGGCACTATGTATTTGGTAAAAACCGATAGTCTTGGAAATTCGGGTGGTAACCAAAGCACTCCTTCTTTAAATACTAATAACATACCGGCGGCTGATTCGGCCTACACGCCTGTGTTTACAAGTCGAACCACCACTTTACTGCCTGCGTGTACCGCAATTTCGGATGTTACTACCGCAGTTAATACCATTGTAGGAGCCGGAGGCAATTGCAACGGGTATGAAATTGCTTTTTCGGGTAATTCATGTACTGCACTTGCTAATTTTTCGGCTGACAGAGCATCGATTTGTGCGGGTGATACGGTTTCATTTACCGACGAATCCTCGAATAGTCCGGTTTTATGGAAGTGGACGTTTACCGGTGGGACGCCGGATACATCTACAGCCCAAAATCCCAAAGTTGTTTACAATTTACCTGGAACTTATAATGTGAAACTTGTTGCTTATAACAGCAGCGGGATAGATAGTTTAATCAAGATTTCGTATATCACCGTTTATGCCGCATCCGGTTCGGGTACTATTAGCGGCCCTAATGCCGTTTGTACGGGCGGCAATATTCAATTATCAGATAGCGGAAGTTCAGGACCTATTCAATGGCAGTCTTCATTAGATGGAATATCTTTTACAAATATTGCCGGAGATACTTCTCCTGTTAATAATATTACCGGATTTACACAAACTACTTATTACCGTGTAAATGCTGTTGGAGGTTGTGGCATTGATTCTTCTGCAGCCTATAAAGTTGTAGTTAGTCCAAGTGTTTACGCAGGTGTAGTAACCGGGCCGAATTCTGTTTGCTCCGGAAGCTCAGTTCAATTATCGGACACTGGAACCAGAGGCGGCATTCAATGGCAATCTTCCATGGGCGGAGTTACATTTGTAAATATACCTGGAGATACTTCTGTTTTTAACGATATAGTTAATCTTTCGCAAACAACTTATTACAGAGTTAGTGCAAATGGGGTTTGCGGTACGGATTCGTCTGCTCCTTTTATGCTGTTAGTAAACCCTTTACCGATTCCGGTGGCATCAGCCGCTGATTCACTTATATGTTCAAGCGATTCAACCCAGATTTGCGTATCTGATACTTTTGTTTCTTATCAGTGGAATACCTTCGACGATACTTCATCATGTACCATTGCCAAATCGGCGGGCGGATATTGGGTAACTGTAACTGATGCAAATGGTTGCTCAGCGGTTTCCAATCATCAAGGCATTTCAGTTTTTCCGGTGCCTTCTGTTTCAATAAATGTTAAAGGAGATACATTAACCTCCACTAACGCTACCTCGTATCAATGGCTGCTTAATGATACTGTAATTGCCGGTGCAACTGACTCGGTTTATGTGGCGCATCAAACTGGTAATTATGCGGTGCAGGCTATTGATAGCAACGGATGTATTGCCACATCAACAAATACGCCTATTGTCGTTTCCGGAATTGCTGCAATCGGTAATAGTGGCCCGTTGAATATATATCCTGACCCTTTTGGTAATACCATATTTATTAAAGAAGAAAATGCTGTTTCAATTATAGAAGGTGTTGACCTTTACAATGTCTTAGGTGAAAAAGTATTTAGTGAAAGATATAATTCCGAGGCATCAGGTCCGCTTGCAATAAATGTGTCTGTTCTGGTACAAGGCCCGTATTATATATTGGTAAAAACCAGCAAGGCAAATTATTTAAAATTGATAATTAAAGAGTAGATAAGTATTTTTCATAAAAATATTATGCGGGTTTTTGAATTTATTTTCTGAAGAAATAATGAAAAAATATTTAGCGATGATGCAATCCTTGTCTTTTATCATCCTTTTAATAGGTTCTTTATTTTCCGTGAATGTGTATTCACAATCGTGGGTTTGGGCAAGGCAGCCAAAATTTGTGGGAAATCCTCCTACGCAATCTGATGGTGAAGGATATTCTGTTGCCACTGATAATGCCGGTAATGTTTATCAAACAGGTTTTTATGCTTATGCCTATATGTACTATGGTAACGATACTATTGGTGCTATAAACGGCGATGCTTTTTTGGTGAAATATAATTCTTCAGGAGTTGTGCAATGGGCTACTCAACCTCATTTGCAAAATATTTATAGCGAGGCGGAGGCAAGTTTTGTAACAACCGATGCATCCGGTAATGTTTACATTACGGGTTTCTTTACAGATTCAGTTAGCTTTGGAAGTTTCACTTTAGGTAGTGTAGGAAATGCCGGTGAGGTTTTCCTGGTAAAGTATGATGCTAATGGAAATGTAAAATGGGCCCGGCAAAGTCATGCAAGCGGATTCAATGGCAACTATAATTTGGGATTAGGCGTAAGTGCAGATCCTTCCGGTAACATTTATATTACGGGCCAATTTCAGAATACAACCACTTTCGGAGCTTTTTCTTTATCAAACCCAGCCGGAGCAGCGAACCAGTTCGGTACACAAGGCAGTGTTTTTTTAGTGAAATATGACACGAATGGAAATGTTCTTTGGGCGCGGCAGGGGGCAATTCCCTCGAACACTTGTTTTAATAATGCACGGGCCGTTGCTACTGATGCTTTTAATAATGTATTTATAACCGGTGCTTTTCATGATACGGTTTCTTTTGGTTCTCAAACGTTAATAACTAATTCAATTGTAGGCGAAATATTTGTAACTAAATATGATCAAAACGGGAACGTTTTATGGGCCAGGCAAACTGTAAATAACAGTACGCAATACTGGGGGAACGGACCGATTTTCGGTAACGCACTTGCCACAGATAAACATGGAAGCGTTTATGTAGCAGGAAATTTTGAGGATACTATCAATTTTGGAAGCACACAGCTTATTAGCCCCATTTCGTTTGCAAATTATGCTTTCCCTTACGGCGATATGTTTTTGGCCAAATATGATGGCAGCGGTAATATTAGTTGGGCCAAAGCCGGATTTCCGCTTACTAATGGTGCTTATGCCGGCTGGGCGGTGGCTACCGATACATTTGACCATGTGTATTTTGATGCGGGTGGATGGAATGTTTATTCCAGCGCCAAATTGACATTTAGTGTGCAGTTTGGCAATGAAACTTTTACTGCAACCGGGCTGCCATCTATCGAAGCTTCAACGATTCTTAAATTAGATACCGGTGGAAATGTTTTGTGTGGAGTTGAAATACCTTTTGGCGGAGATGATAATACGGGAATAGCGGTTGACCCCACCGGGACTTATGTGTACGTTGGAGGAGATTTTTATGTTCAAAACGATATAGTTATTGGGCCAGACACGTTAAGCACCGAGGGTAACCCGGAAAATATGGGTGTTGAAATTCCTTATGTTCTTAGATGGCAACCTTGTGTTGAAGCTTTACCCTTGTCATTATCTTTCATTGATAGTAATGCCACTTGCCACGGATTATGTAATGGCATGATTACTGCCAACCCTTCCGGAGGGAACCCTCCTTATACTTATTTGTGGAATACAAACCCTGCAGATACATCTAAAACTATAACTGCATTGTGCGCTGCAAATTATAGTGTTACAGTTACCGACCATAGTGGTGGCACTATAACCTCAGGCATAACAATTACCCAACCGGATAGTACGCCTGTTGTTATTTCGGCAACTGCAAATAGCATTTGTGCTGGCGATTCAGCTCATCTTTTGGCAAGCGGTAATGCCACTTCTATTCAATGGCAATCCTCGGTGGATGGAATTTTGTTTACTGATATTTCTGGTGATACTGCTTCTGTCAACAATTTTGCTGATGTTACCCAAACAACTTATTACCGGGTAATTGCAAGCGGTAATTGCAATTATGATTCTTCATCTGTAGTTAAGTTGTTGGTAAATGCCTTGCCAGTTCCTGTGCTATCAACTTCCGATTCTATTATTTGTTCAAATGATTCAACCCAAATATGTACCTCTGATACTTTTGTCTCTTATGTATGGAATATCATTGGCGATACTTCGTATTGCATTACTGCAAGACAGGCCGGGGGATATTGGGTAACTGTAACTGATGCAAATGGTTGCTCAGCGGTTTCCAATCATCAAGGCATTTCAGTTTTTCCCGTTCCAATTGTTGCTTTTACCCGGCATGGTGATACTCTGGCATCGTTTAATTCTTTTGCCTATCAGTGGCTTTTAAATGATACTATTATTGCCGGTGCAACCGACTCGGTTTATATTGCAAATGTTACCGGAAATTATGCAGTGCAGATAACTGATACTAACGGCTGTGTTGTGTCTTCCGTAAACACACTTATAGTGATTTCCGGTATAACGGGACTTGATAATAACCGCTCGTTGACTGTTTACCCCGACCCTTTTAATAATGTAATATTTATCAAACAAAATAACACCGGGGATTTTATTGGAGGTATTGACCTTTATAATGTGCTGGGCGAAAAAATAATAAGTAAAAGGCTGAACAGCTTCTCTGTAATGCAGTTTTCATTTGATGTATCTACCCTACCGCCTGGATTATATTATGTAATTGTGAAAACCAATAACAGTGATTATTTGAAGAAGATGGTTAAGGAATAGGCATAAACAGTTTAATGGAAAAAAATTCGTATTCGGAAAATTTGTATTATATTTCACCGGACATTTACTAACTTCTAAAATCTCAAACTTGCGGCAGCGGTATAAGAAGAACTCCGTATAAATATCCCAACCCCCAAAAGCCACAGATTTAAAATTACAATTATAGTAGGTTGAAAATTGGCAGCTGTACTCAGTATAAGCAGAGGAATTGAAGCCAGCACCAGGGGAATAAGGTATAATTGAACCGCCAGCAAAATTTTTGACTTAATAGAAGGCGAAAAACGCGATGATTGCGAAAAAGATCCAAGCTCTTTGCCCAAAAAAACACCCCAAACAACAGTTGCAATAATTGATAACCCCGCAAAAACCGCCATTGCCGCAAACGAGAACCCCATCCATGTTCCTACAACAGCAAAAGTTAAATAAAAAGTAACAGATTCAGCTCTTAATCCCATTGGGGCAAATAGCAAATGCGATAAAAATACATTAACCAAACAAACCACCAACCAAAAAACAAAAAGCCTAAACCGGTTGCTGAAATTATTATTGTGAAGTACAATAAAAAATAAAATAGCTCCGGTAAGTAAACAAACAACCGGAGCATTAAGATATATGCTGGTTATCCTAAAAACATTCCAATATCGGCTTTCTACCGGGAAAGACGTTACATGATTATATCTGAATTTAACGCCATACTTAAACAGTTTTGAAAAAACCGCTATAATAATTTGCAAATAAAGGTTACTGGAAATAAATGCAATTATCAAAAAAATTGTTGATGTAAATATCCGGACCAGTACATTGCTTTCATCACTTTTACTATTCTCTTTATTATTATCTGTTTTATATTCGGTTGCCATCTCTCAAAGGGGTGTAAAATTTTCGTTTATCAGCAACTTCAAAGAGTTACTTAATTATCTGGTACCAATATATACAAAAATCATCAAGTGATATATACTTCAATGGTTTCACTAAATTGAATTTGCCCTTAAGATTTGCTGAATTTACTAAAAAGGCCTCCTTGTAAAGGAGACTCAGCTCAGTATCTGAAACGAAGCACACAAATAAGGGAACTTATCATGCCCTTATTTCTGTCCAGAAAATTTAAAAAAAATTAAACAGATTCTCCTGACTCGACTTCGTCCGACTTTCTTGATTTGCGCATAATAGCAGCATATTTTACCTGCCTGTATCCATAAGCAGCTGTTCCTATCAACAAAGCTACGGCGCCACTATCAATTGGCCCGCTGGTGCTGCCACCACCACCTTGCGGCGGAGGATTACCCTGAGCGCTTGCCCATACAAATGATAAAGTTAGTAGTACTGTAACTATTGCACTTAAAGCTATCGGTTTTATCCGGTTCTGATTTTTAGCCATGGGGTGTATATTATAATTATTAAAATCTTAAAGTATGGATTATTATTTGTTTTTTATAAGACCAGGTGTTTAAATAGTCACAGAAGTAACTCCTCTGACTATTTAAACACCCAATCTCAAATCTCTGTTTACTTAATATTGTTAATAAACAACTTCTTTGATATCACCTGGTCATTCAGTTTTACACTTACTACTATAACGGCTGCATCAAAAATATCTAACTGTTTTTGGTATACGGTGCTGCTGGTATATTTATCGCGGCTTACCTCCTGGCCCAATACATCGAATATCCTGATATCCGCATCTACTTTGCTCAGTTGGGTAAAGTCCACGTATACCTTATTATCGTTGCTCCAAATACCAATGCCCTTATCTGCACCCGGGTTGTTTAAGCCCGTTGCAATACCCGTAATTGTAATTAACTGCGATGTTGATGAACTACATCCTGTAGCATTTGTCACTGTTAAGGTAACCGTGTAAGTGCCCGGCGTAGTGTAAGTATGCGTTGGGTTAGTTACACCCGTTAATATTGTGCCATCGCCAAAATTCCAGCTATAGTTCGTTGCGTTTTGAGAAGTACTTGTAAAGCTTACCTCTGTTTGAACCGTTGCCGTATTGGATGGTGTATTGAAACTTGCTGTAATATCCTGTGATCCTCCAACAACTATTGTCTTGGTTACTGTGTAGTTATTATTATCTACCAGTATTAAAGTATAGGTGCCTGCTTGCGCACTAACACTTAAAGGACTGCTTTCGTTCAGTGTGCCACTGGCTATTACTGCACCGGTGTTATCTTTTATTTGATAGTTCCAGTTTGCAGTACCAGCTTGTGTTACACTGATAAGGCCAAGGTTGTTACAGTTTGCATCAACCGAACTGATTACTGCCGCCGGAGTAAAGTGCAATACAAAACGCTGCCATGCGTCTGCTGAATCGGCAGTGAAATTGTAATCACCGTTTCTTAAATTCAACCAAGGGTTATTTAACCGCAGGTCTTCAAGATATATATATACCGTTGGGTCGAAGGTATTCATACCATCGAAGCTAAGTTTGAACGAAGCAGTATTGCCCGGTTCAAATCCCAACGGAATTGAAGATGTTTGCTCAATGGATTGCTGGTAATTATTAGAATACCACTGACGCGGGTTACCACTGGTAGTGTAAAGCGTATGGCGGTTCAACTCGCCCGATGGTTTAAATGCATCAAAGTTGGCGTCGTAACCGGTGCTGGCATTAGGGTTGAAACCTACAACTGTTTGATCCAACAAACCGGTAGATGTATTCTCTGCAACAACCTTTAAGGTGTTAGCTGCTGTATTGTAAAACGTATGAGGAGTCCGAACGCGGTCACCACCATTAATGGTCAGTGTACCCAAATTAGACGGACTGCTTACGTGAACCATAAACGCCTGGAACGGTGCTATTGGAACTGTTCCCTCTCCTACTATTGCAGATTGGTAACTTCCCGCATATGGGCCATCGGCATTCCAAACCTGCACCTGGGCATCTAAATTCGCTCCAAGGCTTTGCAGCTCCAGTGGGGCAAGATATGGGTTCGATACTAAATGCCATCCTGGTTTAACCACGTGTCCTTGCATGGTTTCGGTTGAATCCCACAAACTATAAGTCAGGTTTTGTAAGTTATAGTTATCGTTTAGATTGGCGTTACCGTTTACCGTTAATGTTCCTGCACCAACCATGGTTACTGCATATCCACGGGCATTTGTTGCATTACCTGTTACGTTGGCATACCATTCATCAGTGGTACAGTTGGCTCCATGGGTTTCATCCAAACTAAGTACCGTGCTCCATGGCGAACCGTTTGCAATTTTCTTTTCATCGCATCCATCAGCTGCCTCTTGTAAGTAGCCTTGCGTACCTGATGCGCCAAACTGGCTGAACGGCATCGCATCTACCGGTGCCCCTATATAGCGCTGGTTATAACCCAGCGATGAAGCCGGATCATAATACCGTTCTGCATAAATTTTGCCCAATAGTGTGCCGGTGTTTCCCGGGCTAAAGTTATCTATAATAGCACACTGGGTTACTGAAGTACTGAGGAACTTAAGCTTACCACTGCCAACATTAAATTGCCCGCTTTGCAGGTCAAGAGCATTATAAATATCCACTTCAGCTCCTGCTGCAAGCGATACGCCTGATGGATTACTAATCTCTAACTCGTAAAATTGTGTTTTGCCGGTAAGAATCTGAGCTGACGAACCGTTCAGTTGAACGATACCGCCGGTTCCACTTACAGTGCCAATGCCATTGCTGCCACCGGTCCATCCTCCGCATACGCTCAGGATAACCCCGTTATCAATGGTCAGGTCTGCACCTGCTTCAAGGTCTACTGTGCCGAGTGTGGTATTGCCTGTAAGTTCAGGTTCATTAGCTGCATCAGGTATGGTTACATTGGCTGCACATCCGCTTTGTGGAACACCGCCTGTCCAGTTGCCCGGATCATTCCAGTCGCTGCTGTTGTTACCCGTCCATACGCTTGAACCACCGCTTAATACAGACACTGCAGTGGAACCCGTGACGCTGCAATTGGTGCTGTTGTCGGTTACGGTTATATCATAAGTACCATTCATAGCAGTTGTTGCATTATTTATCGCCGTTGGGTCAGTTGTTACATTACCACTGCTATATGATGGACCGGTCCAGCTATAATTATAGCTTCCGCTTCCACCTGCTGCATTGGCTGATAAATCTATCGTTCCACCAGATGCAACAGGACTGTTGCTTCCCGGTGATAATGTGGGATTAGCATGAACCGTGATCCAGGCCCAAGCAGATGTTACTCCGCATAAACCACCACTTGTGTTTAAGAAAATTTCAACCTGTGGTGCAGCAGTAGGTGCTGCTCTATAAGTGGTATTGAGGTCATAAACATTGGCAAATGTGCCCCCCGCACCATTATCACTCCAATATGCACTAGTAGAACCACCTCCAAACGAGCCGCCTAAATTGGCTGTTGTACCGCCCTGGCAAATAGGTGTTGGCGGGTTGCCAATGTGTGCCGTCGGATTACCATTAACTATTAAACTGGTGCTTGTTGATACAGAACCACATG
>Ga0364887_10896_pt2 | contig 10653 bp, 8 predicted proteins | sample ExccelJu500001D4_4_FD_206924 | JGI IMG/M metagenome (GOLD analysis project Ga0364887, IMG submission 206924) | Enriched cells from Trout Bog Lake Hypolimnion, Wisconsin, USA - BchlTB.July23.5000.01.D4 | ecosystem: Environmental > Aquatic > Freshwater > Lake > Hypolimnion/Profundal zone | place...
CTAAAAAAGTCGTTTTTGATATTCAAGAAGGTCCGCGGATCTCGATTCGGAGAGTGTATTTTGATGGGAATGAGGCCTTTGCAGACGATGAGCTTCAAAATCTCTTTTTCAAAAATGCATCGGATCGAATTGTAGCTAGAATTTACAACGAGAAGCTGGTGGAGGAGGCTGCGAACGCGATGATCGTTCAGATGAAGCAGCTGGGATTTCTTTCTGCTAAACTCATCGCCATTAAAACAGAAGATCTGCCTGAAACACATCAGGTGGCGATTCGTATTTTTATCGGCGAAGGCACACAAACTCGCATTAAAACCATTCAGTTTCATGGCAATCATTCATATTCCTATCAAGAGTTGGGACAGTTTCTAGGTTTAAGAGAGGGGGATCCTCTAAACTTGGAACAGCTTGAAGATGGAATTGATCGAATGAAAAAGGAGTATCGAAATCTTGGGCATCTTAAGTTTCAGATTTCAAATGAGACGAATCACCAGGTGGTTTCCTACTCGGATAAAAATCAATTTGCTTATCTCACCTTTGAACTGGATGAGGGTCCGGTCATTCGATTGGGGCACATGGAGATTTTTGGAAATGAAAAAACTCGTCCCTGGGTGATCGAAAGAGAAATTCAGGTCAAAGAAGGAGAACCTCTCTATGATACTAAAGTCACTGAAACAGAGGAGCGGTTAAGAAGGCTCGGAATTTTTAGCCAAGTGAATCTTGAGTTTCAAGACAGTAAAACGCTTGAAAATACCAGGGATATGAAAATCTCTGTTCAGGAAGCGATTCCTGGAAGTACCTCCACGGGTCTTGGATTTAGAAATGATTTGGGAGTTCGAGTTTTTGGTGGTGTTGCCTATTCTAATCTTTGGGGCCTAAACCACACTTGGTCGCTTGATCTTTCGGCAAATCGAAGACTGGGGTCAGATTATCAATTTACTGAATATACTGCACAAATGGGCTATACGATGCCTTGGGCCTTATTGGGAGACGCGACCTTTCGTCCTGGAATATCAGCAGAGCGAAGGCAGTATTTAGAGTTTTCTGCTGAAACCATTGCTTTTACTGCTGCTTTGGAGCGGCCTATTTATAAGCCACTTCATTTTTCTGGGGCTTTAACCTATACACTTGAGCAAGTGCGACAGTTTAGTGCAACAGATGTATCGCAAGATCAGCAAGTTCGGATTGGTTCGATTACACCTCTTTTGCGCTTAGATTTACGAGATCATCCGCTCACGCCGAAACAAGGTTTTTTTGCCATTTCATCCTTTGAGTATGCGAGTGCTTTTTTGGGTTCTCAGCTCAATCCTGCCCCAGTTGCTTATGGTCGCTATCAAATTCGAGCCGATGGATACATCAATCCTTTGCCGAAATGGGTTTGGTATAACAGTATTCGGAGCGGGTGGCTAAAGAACTACGCTAATGCGATTGAAGCAAATGGAAGCGTAAATGCAAATGTGACAGTTCCTCTTATTAAGCAGTTTACGCTGGGCGGCGTCAATTCTATCAGAGGATTTCAGGAACAAGAGTTAAATGTTCAGGAATATAATAGCGCAACGCGCGTTCAAGATTACATGACATATGTAAACTACCGTTCTCAAATAGATTTTTATATAAATAACCAGTTTTCCGTGGGTCCATTTTTAGATGCTGGAAACCTGCAGGTTAGTGCTTTCTCGATTGGAAATCTACGTTATGGAACGGGAGCCGGACTGCACTATGTGACTCCAGTGGGACCTGTAAACTTTGATTGGGGTTTCAAATTATATCCTAGACCAGGTGAAGACACTAACGTCTTCTATTTTTCGTTCGGGGTTATTTAGTTTAGAATTGACTGAATCCGCTCAGTCAGGTAATCCTTTCAAGCTATGTTTCAACAAAAGTCTTATCTTGCTAAAAAAGCGGGTCCTCATTTTTTCGAAATCAAAGGTCCCAATACGCCAAAATGGTACATCGTCGATGCCAAGGATCAAGTAGTCGGAAGACTCGCATCCTTGATTGCAAAAGTGATCACTGGAAAACACAAAGCTACGTACACTGCGAATGTCGATTCGGGTGATTTCGTGGTTGTGATTAATGCAGACAAAGTCGCATTCACCAGAACCAAATGGGATAAAAAAATCTATCGTGATTATTCTGGATATATAAGCGGATTGAAAGAGCGTACTGCTCGTCAAATGCTTCAATCTAAGCCAGAAGAAATTATTACTCGTGCGGTCTGGGGAATGACTAATAAGTCTACTCTTGCTCGTTACCAAGCTAAAAAACTTAAAGTTTATGCTGGTACAGAACACCCGCATGTTGCTCAGAAACTTCAAGAGTTGCCTCTTGCAGCAAAACGTCATTCTACTTTGACTAAAAAGACTTCATTTAATACAGCGCCTGCTAAGAAAGCTTAAGGAATTAAGAAATGTCTATGATTGAAAAAGAAATTCATCACATTGGAAAAAGAAAAACTGCGATAGCAAGAATTTACTTGCGTCCACGTAAAGGTGAAATGGGTGCGATCAATATCAATGGTCGTTCACTTGAGGCTTATTTTCCTCGTCCAGCGCTTCAGAAGATCGCTATGCAGTCTTTAGATTTGACTGGCAACAATGGACAATTTGATATTTATGTAAACGTTGCTGGTGGTGGTATTTCTGCTCAAGCCTCTGCAATTCGTCATGGTATCGCTCGCGTGTTGAATGAGATGGATATTGCTCTTAGGCCTGTTTTGAAAAAAGCGGGCTTCCTAACGCGTGATGCACGTGAGGTTGAACGTAAGAAATACGGCCTTGCTGGTGCGAGACGTCGCTACCAATTCTCTAAACGTTAATTCTGTTTTAGAGCCACAAAAAATCAAAAAATTGACGGCCTGGAGAAGATTCTTCTCCAGGCTTTTTTATTTTATCATTTCTTATTTCGTGTGCGCCTGAGTTTTGTGTCATCATTTTAGTGAAGTCCAAAACAAAAGGAAATAAGAACGATGAAGCTGAACTCGAATCTAATCACTGCTTTAGTTATGTTTGGAGTATTAAATCAGGGCGTTGCGCAAAGTGCGACACTGGCGACTGTGAATGGGAAAGTCATTACAGATGAGGATTTAAACTCGCTGGTTTCGACTTTGCCACAGTATCAAAAAAACTTAGCGCTTAAAGATGAGAATACAAGAAAGCAAATGATTGAAGATTTAGTGGATCAGGAGCTGATGGTTCAAGATGCTTCCGCTAAGAAAGTGGACGACTCTAAAGAGTTCAAAGAGATTATGATGAATCTCCGAAAACAGGCGTTAGTCAATGCGCTCATTCAAAAGCAGCTGGCTCCAAAAGTGACAGAACAGTCAGTTCAAGATTATTACAATAAACACAAAACACGATACACGACGGATCAAGTTCATGCGCAACACATCCTTCTGCCAACCTATAAGGAAGCCATGGAAGTGTTGTCTGAAGTCAAAAAGCCAGGCGCTGACTTTCAAAAAATTGCTGAGGCCCGCTCAAAAGATCCTTCTGTGAAAAGCACGAGGGGCGATGTGGGCTTTTTTTCGCGAACTATGTTTGATCAAGCGTTCTCGGATGCGGCTTTTGCTGCTGTAAATGGAGATATTGTTGGACCGATAAAAACAGCATTTGGATACCATGTGATTAAAGTGATGGAGCGCAGAGTGGGAAAGGTTTTAGAGTTTGTAGAGGTTGAACAGCAGGTTCGTTCAGATCTACAAAGAGATCTACTCAAAAATTATGTGTTTTCACTGCGTAAAGGTGCAAAAATTAGGGAATAGTATATTTGAAAAAGCTTAAAGCAGTTTTTTTCTTTCTGCTTTACTCGGCCTCCTTTTTTTTAGCTTTGGGCTTGCATTATGAGCGATGGGTCTATTTTGAAAATCCATCCAAAGAATCGACTGCGGTCTTAGCAGGCATTCTTTTTTTCTCCGGAATCTGCCTTGGTTTTTTTATAAAACAGTTTAAAGAAGAATCTCATACGGCACGAAATATTCTCTATGGTGTTTTTGTCACTCTGGGAATTTTTATGAGTGATATCACTCTTGAAAAAATGATGAGTGAACGGATCTTATTCAAAGCTCAGGGGATGGAACAGTTCTCGGTACTGAGGGATCATTGTGGAGTTCATGCGGGACGGACAATATTAATATTGTTTTATCGCACACGCTATAGCCAGATTGAAGCGAGAGAAAGGGAACTGGCGCTTGCGACCAGCTGCAGGCTTGAGCATTACAAAAGATTTAACCTTCGAGGACTTCAAGGGTGTACGAGTGGAGAAGATCCTCTGGAGTGCAGAATTCAGTGGATTACGGCATTTGGTGAACGGGGCTTATGGGATTTTCAAACTCGAAAATTTTTTTATGATGAAATGAAAACCCACTGGGCTGATTCTAAGAAAGAAGACGCATGGGTTTCTTATTTACTCAAAGATCAAGAACTACAAAATACAAAGTTGAGTTTCTTAAGTCTGCTTGGATTGGCGAGTGAATCGGATCAATATCATCGAGTTCAGGAAGAGGAAGATTTAAAGGAAATGAAATTAACAGAATTGATCTTTCGAAATTCCATTCAAGAAATTCCAGAATTGATGAGAACCAATGAACCGAGTCCAGCATCACTCAAATTTAAAGAGACCTGGCAGGGTTTGCAGGCAAAAATCTCACACATTCCAGAGCTTGAAAAAGAGCTTCAATCAAGGATTTAGTTATAGTCTTTCGCGGTGATCCCGTATTTTTCTAGCTTCCTAAGCAGAGTCTTTTTTGGAATATTCGCATGAATTGCGGTTTGATTGATTTTTCCACGAAAAGCTCGAAGGGCATTGATCAAAAACTGCTTTTCAAACTCTTCTTTACTCGCTTGAAAATCAAATTTTTGAATATTCATCTTGAAGCTCATCGCCGATTCGCCCTCCATTGGGACGGTACCCTCTTCAAGGGAAATTTGAGCTGCATAAGGTGGCTTTTCACTTGCTGCAAGTTCGAGATCACGGATTTTATCGGGAAGTGAATCCAAGTGGATTTTGTCTTCTGTTTCTAGAACAAATGCGTGTTCCATCACGTTTTCAAGCTCACGAATATTTCCAGGCCAGCGATGAGCTTTGAGAACATGCAATGCATCTTCGGTGAAACCGGTGATTTGTTTTTTATAGCGCTGATTAAAGCGTTCAATGAAGTAGAGGGAAAGCGCTTCAATATCGTTTTTACGATCACGAAGTGGCGGAAGCTGGATCGGAAGAACATTGAGACGATAGAACAAGTCTTCGCGAAAACTTCCATCTTTAATCATGGTCTCGAGATTGCGATTGGTCGCTGCGACGATTCTCACATTCATTTCGATTTCACGATTTGAACCCACGGGAGTGAATTTTTTCTCCTGCAACACGCGGAGGAGTTTGACTTGCATGGAAGGGGGAATTTCACCGATTTCATCTAGAAATAAGGTTCCTCCTTCAGCGTATTGAAATTTGCCGATTTTCCTTGAATCGGCACCCGTAAATGCGCCTTTTTCATGTCCAAAAAATTCGCTTTCCATCAGTGACTCAGGAATGGCGGAACAGTTTACCGCAACGAAGCGATTGTCTTTTCTGGGGCCATTGTAATGGAGAGATTGAGCAACAAGTTCTTTTCCGGTTCCGCTTTCTCCTCGAATGAGAACGGCGGTGTCTACTCTAGCGAGTCGATCTATCACCCCAAAGATTTTTTTCATCTCGTTGCTCTGTCCAACAAACTCATTCCCGCTGGGAAGGTTGAAGACGGGAGCCGAATAAGATAGCGCCTTCACCATGTTTTGGCTGCGAAACGCGAGATCAATCATATAGACCAGATTGTCTGATTTCACAGGTTTTTCTAAATAATTGTAGGCACCCAGTCGGGTAGCTTCAACGGCATCCCGAATATTCGAAAATGCGGTCAGCATGATCACCACAATGGACGGATCATGAGTCTTAATTTCTTTCAGAGCTTCAATGCCGCTCATCTTTGGCATATTCACATCCATCAGTACGAGATCATATTGACTGGCGCGAACACGATTGACTGCCTCCTCGCCATTGGTGGCTTGATCAACATGATATTGGTTTTCAGTGAGGGCTGAAGAGACGGTCATTCTCAGTTCAGCATCATCATCGACAACAAGAATTTTACGCATGGCTATGCTCCTTTAGGTTTTTAGGATCGGGTTTTGCTTTAAAGTTCATGGTTTTTAGTCCTACTGGAATGAGTGATTTTTCATTGAGATCAATCGGAATGAAGATTCTAAAAGTTGTTCCTAGGCCAGGTTCGCTCTCCACTTGTATGGATCCTTGATGAGCATCAATAAAGTATTTAGAGAGGTAAAGACCCAGACCCGTCCCTTTGACTTTTTGAGTGGTATCGTTTTTGATGCGATAAAAACGACTAAAAAGATTTTGACGTTCAGATTCAGGAATCCCAATTCCTTGATCTTGAATCTGAATCTCCACAAAGTGATCGACTTCTCGAGTGCTGATTCGAACTTCGGTTCCCTCAGGTGAGTATTTGATCGCATTATCGATTAAATTGCTGAGTACTTTTGAAATCAGTTCGACATCAAACTTAGTAGGGAATAAAGGCTCAAAATGAGTAAGGATTTGAATTTGTTTTGCCTGAGCGCTATAACGGTGTTTAAGAATAATGGTTTCAAGAAGCGAATTGATGTCTTTTGAGCTGAGATGCACTCGAACGCCTTGATTGTCGAGCTTCGTTAACTCGAGGAGTGAGGAAATAAAGTGATTGAGATCATCATTCGCGCTCAGAATGTGATTCATGAGCTCAAGGTCCTTTTGAGTTAAGCTCTCGGCGAGGGATCTTTTCAGTTGTTCGGTCAGGCCTTGGATTTTAGCAATGGGTGTTTTGAGGTCGTGAGTGACCAATTGAAGAAAGTTTGTTTTTAATTCTTCCACCTCTAAAAGCATTCTGTTTTCATTCTCCAGTTCATAGCGTTTGCGATGTTCAGAATAGAGACGAAGAGGAATCATGAGGTAGAAACTTAAAGTGAGGGACAAGAGGGGAGCTCCGAGCGGAAGCCATACTCCGCCAATCAACGGAATAGATTGGAAGAGGAGAATGGAGAGTAAAAATGTAGCGGTGATCAAAAAAAGCGTGAGAAGAATAAGTCTGCTCGGACGGACTTTGAATGAAGCGATGATGATCGCGAGTGAAAGAATAAAGCAAAAAAGACCGAGAAGAGTCTGAGGGACTTCGCTGATCCCTTGGTGATTCAAAATGGAATCCAGGATGTTTGCTTGAATCAGAATTTTTGGGGTGAGCCCATACTGCGGAAGAGAACTAATGAGGGTAAAGTCATTTGGGTTGTCTCGCAAAAAAGTACCCACTAAAACAATTTTATCTTTTAATGTACCTGGAGGCAGTTTTCCCTCGATTAAATCAATAAATGAGTACCTGGGATACGGAAAGGCTTCATCATTAGAGTCATAAACGGAACCGTTGCTTTGATGTAAGCGGAGGAGGAAGTATTGGGCATCCGTGTCCGTTGTCTTATAGGTTCCAGGAGGATTGAGGATGGTTTCATTGGAGTAGATGCGATTGATCAGTGAAGACTCGAGGGTCAGGCGATCATAAAGGGAGAGGAGTGCTCGACGAGTGACTTTGTCTTTACCGAAAACGGTTCCATCTTTATGGACAATCGATACGGCTTGTGGAATTTGACTTAAAGGATAAGGCGCGGTCACTTCGCCTGTTAGATCGTAAGGAATGCCCAGCATGAAAGGAACCCCTTGAGCATTCAGGCGTACAGTGGAACGATAAAAATCTTGCAGGGTTTCGGATTGAAACCCTTTTGAATCGATTTTTTGAACCCGATTAAAATCGACCAGGTATCCGACTCCCTTTACTTCCTGACGATCAAATTCTTGAACGGCTTTTAAGTGGTCGTTTAAAGAGAGTGGGCTTGCTTCATTCAGTTGATTGAGGGTTTGATCATCAATTGTAATAATGGCAATGCGATCATCTGCTTTGGGTTTGATCGATAACCATTGTCTTAAATCATAAAGCGGAGCTTCGATAAAATTGAGAGGAAAGGTGAGGACTGACAAGCTGATCACCCCGGCCAATAAAATATGAAGCAGAGTCTCTTGTACGGAGACGGGCGGGCGGAGTGTTTTCATGCTGGAGCTAAAGTTTAATTTCATGAGGTGGCCAAAAGCTATGGCATAGTAGCATAATGACACCATAAAGTAAATACAAAATAAATAATTAAACTTTTATTATTTATTTTTGGCTTGAAGGGTGACGTTGCCCAAGAGCGGAATGCCCATTGAGTTAAATTGAATTCCTTTAACCCAAGGATGCGCAAGATAGGCTGAATTTTCAAAGAAAAGAGGCATGGCAACCGCATCCTCTTGAATTAATAACTTTTGGGCCTCGTCAAACGCATGCTCTTTTTGATTTGAGGTTAAGCTTTCGATGCCCTGAAAGATCCACTGATCATAAATCGCGTTTGAATAATGCATTCGATTGAATGTGGCCTCACCGGAATAAGGGAGAAGAAAGTCTTGAGAAGCAAAAACTTTTGCGGTCCAAGAAATGAGTGTGGCATCGTATTCACCAAGATCCATATAAGCTGTGAATTCCATAGATTTTGGTGCAGAAACTTCAACATTCATTCCAAGATTTTCTGTGATTTGAGTTTGAATGGACTTGCTCGTACTTAAGAAAGGTTCTGAGAGGGAGGTTAAGATCCGAAGTTTAGTGGTTTTGTTGATGACGATCCCCGAGCGTTCTAAACTTTCCTTCGCTAACGCTGGATTATAATGAAACTGTGAAGAGGTCTGAGAGCCCGGAAGAGGTGCGGGGATTAAAGTGTTTGCGATTCTGAGAACAGGAGTTTGCGAGGTTAGAACTTTTTTTGGATCGATTGAGCCTAAAATCGCTTTTCGGAATTCTTTATTGCTCATGGGAAAGCGCTCAGAGTTGAGGGCCAGGAGATGGATGCGCATAAGGTTTTGAGGGTGATAGTCTTTACGGGAGATCATTTTACCGAGGGAGAAGAGGGGGATGCCCCAGAGAAAATCAAATCCTTTTGCATCATAACGATCAAGGGCTTCATCACTATTGGGAACAATTAAAAAATCGATTTCGTCCACATTGGAAGAAGTGGGGTAATAAATATTCCTTTTAAGAACTGCTCTTTTTCCTGCTTCATAGCTATCAAAAATAAAAGGTCCTGAAGAGACGAGTGCACCTGCGCGCCACCAGTTATCTCCAAATTTTTCAATCTGATCTTTTCGATTTGGAAACAAGGGCCAGAAAGTTGTATTGATTTCCCAATCTGGAATCGGCCTTATCAATTTTACGACCAGGGTATGCTTGTCTTTTGCATAAAACCCAAGCGTTTCAGGAGTTTTAATTTTTTTAGATTGATACTCTTTTGCGTTGAGGACATCGAAAAGATAATACATGTAGATGGATGTGGATTGTGGCGAGATCACTCTCATCCAAGCGTCTACAAAATCTTGAGCTAGAATCTCCCGGCCATCTGACCATTTTGCGTTCGATCGAATGTAGAAGGTGTATTCTTTCAGATCTTTTGACTTGCTTACTTTTTCAGCAAGAGCGGGAAGAATTTTGAGGCTCACTGGATCCACTCGGAAGAGTCCTTCGCAAAGATTCAAAATCAATGGAGCTTCAAGGAGGGTCGCAGAACCATTCCAGTCCAGAGTAACCGGAGAATCAAGCAGTGGTGCATGAAGCATTAAAGCTTCTGCAGAATAAGGAAGGACAAAAGAGAGGATGAGGAGTGAAAAAACAAACAAAGCTAATCCTCTTCTTTTAAGAAATCAGGAAGACAGGTTGTTTTCTTGGGCTCACGCCCAACAATTACTTTTTCAAGCACGACCTGAGATTCGGGACAGGTGTTCTCTGCGCGTTGACCGGAGTGTGCATCCAGTCTGAGATCCACTAGATTTTCACTTTCAGGAAAAGGGAGCGCAAGATCGTACTGAAGAGCATGCTTCATGAGATCAATCCAAATAGGGAGGGCGCCGCTTGCGCCCGTTAAGCGAATTTTCTTTGCGCCTTTCTTTCCTTTTAAAGAGTCTTGCAAGATTCCTTGATCTAAGCCCACCCAGACCAAAGCGGTGAGCTCAGGGGTGTAACCCACAAACCAAGAGTCGCGGTAATCGTTGGTCGTTCCTGTTTTTCCAGCAGCTGGGCGATCAAAACCATAGGCGCGTGCGGATTCAGCGGTTCCTTCCGTGAACACATCTTGCAGAAGGTAGGTCATCATATCTGCGATGCCTGGATCAATTCTGGACTTGGGATGATATTCACCTTTGTAAAAATCAGAGCCATCTGGATTTTGGATGGCTTTGATCACAAAAGGAGTCCCTGATTTTCCGTGATTGGCAAATGTCATGTAGGCTTGAAGCATTTCAATGGGGCTCAATTCCACGCTGCCAAGAGTGATGGAAGGAACAGTAGGAATAGGCGTTTCAATGCCAAGAGTTTTTGCTGTTTCAGCAATTTCTCGAAGCCCCACACGCTTTGCCACTCGAGCCGCAGTGGTATTGATCGATTTTGCGAGAGCCGTTTTTAAGCTTAACCATCCTAATTTTTCATGCTCGTAATTGGAGGGCTTCCAGATCGGTTGTTTCGGATCATAGTTCCACCCCCATTCCAAATCCTGAAGGGGATAG
>Ga0364887_10154_pt1 | contig 10633 bp, 10 predicted proteins | sample ExccelJu500001D4_4_FD_206924 | JGI IMG/M metagenome (GOLD analysis project Ga0364887, IMG submission 206924) | Enriched cells from Trout Bog Lake Hypolimnion, Wisconsin, USA - BchlTB.July23.5000.01.D4 | ecosystem: Environmental > Aquatic > Freshwater > Lake > Hypolimnion/Profundal zone | place...
AGCGGCGGTTTCAACACGATGTAAATTACCATATTTATAACAAATCATGCAAATTAATAGCCAATTTATAAGCCAGATGGTTTATTCAACGTTATAAAGTTCGTACATTGCTTTGTCTTAAATAAATAATGGTGGCTTTTCTGAAAAAACTGAATAAAAGTAAAGGATTTATTGCCGGGGTTGCATTGACCGCAACAGCCTTCCTGTTTATACATGGCAGAACGAGTGATCCTTATTTCGAAATATCCAAAAACCTGGATATTTATGCAAACCTTTTCAGGGAACTGAATACCTATTATGTTGATCCTATAGAGCCCGGTAAACTGGTAAAAACCGGTGTGGATGCGATGCTTGAGGATCTGGATCCTTATACCAATTATATTACAGAGTCGGATATAGAAGAGTATGAATTTATGACCACCGGAAAGTATGGTGGTATAGGTGCCAGTATGCGCAAAAAGGGCGAAGACATCTACATAGGTGATGTTTATGAAGGCAGCCCCGCACAGAAGGCAGGCTTGCATCCGGGCGATCTGCTTCAGGCTATTGATAACCAGGTGGTGAAAGGAAAGACAATTGATGAACTAAGTATATTGCTGAAAGGCTCACCGGGTACCCAGGTCAAAATGAAAATCAGGGATGCATTTTCTCATACTGAATCTGAAAAACAAATTACCAGGGGCGAAATAGAAATATCGAGCGTACCCTATTTCAGTCTTATCGGCGATCAGAATAATATTGCCTATGTGCGGCTCACCCAGTTTACCCAGGGCTGCGCAAGGCAGGTGAAAGATGCTTTCGATAGCTTGCAGCGGGCCCAACCTGCATTGAAGGGACTGGTACTTGACCTCAGGAATAATCCGGGTGGATTATTGGACGAAGCAGTAGCACTGTGTAACATTTTTGTCGACAAAAACCAGCTTGTAGTCATTACTAAAGGTAAGATTCCGGATATGGATAAGGAGTACCGTACTCCATCTATGGTTTGGAATAAAGACATTCCGCTTACGGTATTGGTTAACCATTCTTCTGCATCTGCATCAGAGATTGTTGCGGGCACTATGCAGGATCTGGACAGGGGAGTGATAATAGGCGAGCGTTCTTACGGCAAGGGTTTGGTGCAGATAACCAGGCCACTGGGCTTCAATGCGCGGCTTAAACTCACTATTGCCAGGTACTATACCCCAAGCGGCCGTTGTATTCAGGCTATAGATTATGCCCACCGTAACGCTGATGGCAGCGTAGGTAATGTGCCGGATTCCCTGAAGAAATCTTATAAAACTAAGATGGGACGGACAGTGCGCAGCGGCGGAGGTATTGAGCCCGACATCCATATAAAAGATGATCCTGCCAGTATGATAGCGGTAACACTATATGCCAAAAATTACGTTTTCGATTATGCCACCGATTATGCCAGCAAGCATAGCACTATACCTCCAGCCAGCAAGTTTTCACTGAGTGATGATGAATTTAACCAGTTTGCCAAATGGCTTGAAAATAAAGATTATTCATACGAAACAGAAACAGAGATAGGGCTTGATTCGCTGCAGAGGATGGCAGTAAAGGAAAAATATTATGAAGATGCAAAGGATCAGTTCGAAGCGCTGAGGGCAAGATTATCTCATGACAAAAAGCAGGACCTTTTGAAACATAAAGATCAGGTAAAACATATGCTGGAGAACGAGATCGCCTCACGGTATTACTTTGTACGCGGCCGTATAGCACAGGGCCTGCAATATGATAAGGAACTAGATAAGGCACTGGGTTTGATCACTCATCCCGACGAATATCAGGCGGTGTTGAAGCCAGGTAAATAGTGGATTTATTATTGGTGTCTGGGCCTTTACTTATACTTCAGTAAATTCTTTTATACTTGTCCTTTAGTTATTGCATGTTTATTTTATTCATGTGATTGGAGCAGCTATTTAAAGGACTTTACACCTTAACCATAACAATTACTGTTATAAAATTCGCAGTTCAGGCGAAATCTGATGATTTTAGTCATGTTCCTTTTACATTCTTAAAAAAAGCTTAATTTCGCGCTTTCCTTAAACGAGTCTCAACAATTTTATGATAATTGGTGTATTGAAAGAGATGGCCCCTGAAACCCGCGTTTCGCTTGTGCCGGAAGTAGTGGCTGCATTGGTAAAAATGAGTGTAACTATTTGGGTGGAAAAGGGTGCCGGTGGCACCTCTTTTTTTGGTGATAAGGCCTACACCGATGCCGGAGCCGCATTAAAAGACGCACAGGATATACGTTCGGGAGCCGATATTATACTCACTATACAAGCCTCAAATGTAGGCACGGTAAAAGCCGGGGCTGTAATTATAGGTATTTACCAGCCGCTGTTTAATGCTGGCCAGATGAGTCAGTGGGCTGGCAGAGGTATCACTGTTTTCAGCATGGACACCATTCCTCGTACCACCCGTGCCCAGAGCATGGATGTGCTGAGTTCCCAGGCCAATATTGCTGGTTATAAAGCGGTTTTATTGGCTGCTTCATCCTACTGCAGGTACTTCCCGATGTTTATGACTGCCGCAGGTAGTATACCACCGGCAAAGGTGTTGATACTCGGTGCAGGTGTTGCTGGTTTGCAGGCTATTGCCACAGCCCGCAGGCTTGGTGCTGTCGTTGAGGTTTTTGATACCCGCCCGGCTGTTAAGGAAGAAGTAATGAGCCTTGGGGCAAAGTTTGTGGAAGTGGAAGGCGCTGCCGATGCTTCTAAAGCTGGTGGTTATGCTGTGGAACAAAGTGCGGATTTCCAGAACAAACAGCGCGATAAGATACATGAGCATGCAAAGAAATCGGATATTATAATCACTACTGCGCAGATACCGGGCAGAAAGGCGCCTATACTCATTACCAAAGCGATGATTGAGGATATGCGGCCGGGTTCAGTAATAATTGATATTGCATCAGTGACCGGTGGAAATACTGATCTGACCGAAAACGATAAAACAGTAATGCACAATGGTGTGGCCATAATTGGTAACTCCGCTCTTGCGGCTACCACCCCTTCTGATGCCAGCAAACTGTATAGCAAGAATGTACTGAACTTTGCCAAGCTCATTATCAATAAGGAGGGCGGACTGAACCTGAATTTTGAAGATGACATTGTTAAAGGCACATGCATATCTTATGATGGCAAAGTAGTCAACGAGCGCGTGAGTGCATTAATTCCGGCTGAAAAAGTTGCCGGTTAGCCGTTAATTTATTATTCCGGAAAGCAGTTAGTTTAGCATCAATTTTCCACAAACAATTTTGAACAATATATATGGACCAGATAACAACATTTTTTAATGGCAATTATCATTTGATAACTATTGTCATCCTCTCAATCTTTTTGGGAATCGAAGTTATATCAAGGGTGCCGGCGGTGCTTCATACCCCATTGATGAGCGGCGCCAACGCCATTCATGGCGTGGTAATCATAGGCGCTATAATAGTTATGGGCAGCGCACACGATGGCGATTATATTTCGCTTGTCCTTGGTTTTCTGGCTGTTATATTAGGCACACTGAACGTTGTAGGTGGGTTCGTAGTTACAGACAGGATGCTGGAGATGTTCGGGAAGAAAAAGAAACCATCAGCAAAGTAAAAAATAACAAATTCCAGATTCCAAATGTCAAATTCCAGAATATCAAGCTGCAATATATCGAGATGGAACAGGATGGTTTTAATGAATTGGAATTAATGTGTTTGAAATTTGCAGTAGAAGTAAGAGATTTTTGCATTATGCTAAAGCATGATACTATTAATCTGGTATATATAAAACAAATTATCCGGTCGTCATCATCAATAGGCGCAAATTATGTAGAGGCAAATGAAAATTCAGGAAAGCAGGATTTGTTGATGAGATTGAAAATCTCACGAAAGGAGGCAAAAGAAACAATATTTTGGTTCAATTTATTGATAGTGGACAACAAAGAAAAGATTGAAAGTTTAAAGAAAGAAGCGGGAGAATTAAGAAAGATTTTCTCTGCAATAATTAATAACTAAAGTGAAATTCTGAGCACTAAAATGTTGAGATAGACTTTAGACTACAGACCTTGATATATGGTCTTTGGTTTTGGTCTTTGGCATTTGGATTTCGGATTTTGGCATTTGGCATTTGGATTTTGGATTTTAAAATTTTACTAGCGAATGGAACAATTTCAAGAATTACTGAGTACGAATCCTTTACTTTTATTGGCCTATTTGTTTGGCTCCGTTACTTTTATTCTGGGGCTTAAAATGCTGTCGCATCCCGAAACTGCAAGGAGGGGAAACCTTATTGCTGCTGCTGGTATGATCGTTGCCATTTTCGGTACCATTTTCCTGTATCAGCATAAAAGCGAAGGAGAGGGCGTGCCGGTTGGGCTGCACAATTATTTGTGGATTTTTGCCGGTCTTATCATCGGTACTGTTATCGGTACCATGGCTGCCAAAAAAGTACAGATGACTGCTATGCCCGAAATGGTAAGTATGTTCAATGGTATGGGCGGTGCCTGCGCAATGCTTATCTCTTTAATAGAATACCGGAATGATCCTATGGCGCCTGCGGGCAAATTACTGATCATTGTATTAGGTATGATAATAGGCACAGTTTCATTTGCGGGCAGTGTTATTGCATGGGGTAAACTTGCAGGCAAAATTAAAGACCGGACCATACCTGGTGGACAGATGATCAATTTCATCATTTTCGGTGGTATTATATCGCTGGCTATAATGGTAATAGGCAATTATTTCCCGGGAATGTCTGTATTGTTCTACAGCATCCTTGCACTTGCTGCTTTATACGGCGTTCTGTTCGTAATGCCTATAGGAGGTGCCGATATGCCGGTGGTTATATCATTACTGAATTCATTTACCGGTGTAGCTGCTGCTTTTGGCGGATTTTTATACAATAACCCGGTAATGCTCACCGGAGGTATCCTTGTAGGTTCGGCCGGTACTATTCTTACCATGCTGATGTGTAAGGCAATGAACCGCTCCCTGAAGAATGTACTGATCGGCTCATTTGGCGGAGCTAAGGCCGGTGCATCAGGCGAAGCAAAGGCGCAGGGGGCTTACAAAGAAATCTCTATGAATGATTCTGCCGTACTGATGGCTTATGCTACAAGGGTTATGATCATACCGGGTTACGGCCTTGCAGTTGCCCAGGCACAGCATACCTGCCACGAACTGGAAAAAGTGCTGGAAGAAAAAGGAGTAGAGGTGGTTTATGGTATACACCCCGTGGCGGGCCGTATGCCGGGGCATATGAATGTTTTGCTGGCTGAGGCTGATGTACCTTATGAAAAACTGCTGGAAATGGAAGATGCCAACGACCAGATGGGTGGCACCAATGTAGTGCTGATACTGGGTGCAAACGATGTGGTGAACCCTGCTGCAAAAGATGATCCGGCTAGCCCTATTTATGGTATGCCTATACTCGAGGTAGAGAAAGCGGACCATGTAATTGTGAACAAGCGCAGTATGAAGCCGGGTTATGCAGGCATTGAAAATGAACTCTTTTTCAGGCCAAAAACTTCCATGCTTTTTGGCGATGCAAAGAAAGTACTGCAGGCGCTCATTGCCGAACTGAAGCAGATTTGATGTATTTCAGGAATCATTTGTCTCTGCCTTATTATTTAACTCCAGGTAAATAAGAAGAAGGTTTTTTGCATTATTTATGGGAAAATCCAGCACAAAGGTTTAAAAATTCATTTTTTTAACTAAATTTATGCCATGGCTAGAAGAAAGAGCAGATTGTTTATTGCATCATTATTGACCATCCTTTCCTTTTCATTAATAGTTTGGGCATCGTGCAATAAGGGCGGAGTAACACCTGTGCGCTGCGAAGGGGTAGTTTGTGAAAACGGCGGGTATTGCTATGTCGATACTTTTACCCAAAAACCTTATTGTACCTGCCCGACAGGCTACGAGGGGCCTAACTGCTCCACTGTATCTGTGGCCAAATACATTGGTACCTGGAATATGCAGCAGATAATCAAGGGCAGCGATACTACCACATTTATTAATGACACCAGCTATTATGTTGTTTCCCTGGTTAACTCTTCTACACCCACTACTTTTTTCATCAACAATTTTGTCAATAACCCCTATTACACCGAAATCGTTTGTACGCTCGACAGTACCAATTCTTTTGGCTTTGTAATTGATACTTTATCCGATGACCATATGCTGTTCTCAAGTTTTAAACTGCAATACGGATCTGGTGCCATATCATCAAATGGTTCTGTGATTACCGGTCAGTTTGCCATGAGGCAGCTCACAGCTACATCCAACTGGGTTAATGATACGGTTTCCTTCACGCTTACACATCACTAAACACCTCATTTCCGGATTACCCAATGATTTTCCGGAATCAGTCTTTACCATTTCTTTTTGAAATCACCCTTGCTGAAGTATTTTTCTATCAGGCAGTAAAGCACGATGAAGAAATAGCGGCTGCCCATTTCCCTGATCTTCAGGTTCGATTCGCCATGCTTGCGGTTTTGCCATGAATTAGGCACTACGGTATAGGTATACCCGCGCACAATGGCTTTCAGCGGCAATTCAACAGTAAGGTTAAAGTGGGGCGACATAAAGGGTTTCAGCCCCTCAATGGCCTGCCGCGAGTAGAGCTTGAATGCATTGGTTACATCGTTGTACGGCATCCTGAATGTAAATGCCAGCAAATTATTAAAGATCCGGTTGAGGTATAGTTTGTTTTTCGGGTAATCAGTTACCGCACCACCTTTGGCAAACCGGTTACCGAAAACACAGTCTACATGCTGCTCCTGCATGGTGCGGTAAAATTTTACCAGGTCGGCAGGTGAGTCAGAGAGGTCGCCCATTACAATAGCCACACAGTCGCCGGTGAAGTTGTCGAGCCCTTTGCGCACAGCAAATCCATAGCCGTTGTGGGGCGGATTGTTGAATACAGTGCGGAGCGTGGGGATGATTTTCTGTAGCCCGGTTATTACTTCTATTGTCTCATCTTTTGAGTTGTCGTTTACCACCAGCAATTCATGATCTATATTATTGGCATCCAACTCTGCATAGAACGCGCCCAATGTTTCAGGCAGGTTCAGGGCTTCGTTGTAGGCGGGGATGAGGACGCTGAGTTTCATGAATTGAGTCTGAAGTAGTTAGTCTGAAGTTTAAGTCAGTATTTTAAGTCTGAAGTCTAAAGTATATAGTCTGATGTTTAAGTCATCCTTTTTAAAATTCCCTGATTAATTTGAACATCTGCACATTACCATATTTGGCACATTTTCGAATTGCCAAATTGTCAAATTCTTTTCTTCATGTGTTCAAAAATTTGTTCCATTGTTACTATCAGATCATATTCATAGTTCCAGGCAGGGAAGTGGGTTTTGAATTTCGTGGTGTCGGATATATACCATATATGGTCGCCGCTGCGGGGGCTATTGGTATAGGTATAGTTCAATTTGTTGCCTGTTATCTGTTCACAAAGTACTATAGCTTCCAGCATCGAGCAGTTGGAGAAGCGGCCACCGCCGGCATTATATACTTCGCCACCGGGACGGGGGGCCTGATAAAAATTCCAGAACATACTTACCAGGTCGTGGCTGTGTATATTATCGCGCACCTGCTTGCCTTTATACCCGAATATGGTGTAGTGGTTGCCGGTTATGGCGCACCTCATGAGGTACGACAGAAACCCGTGCAGTTGCGTTCCGGAGTGCTGCGGGCCAGTGAGGCAGCCGCCCCTGAAAACAACCGTATTCATCCCGAAATACCGGCCATATTCCTGCACCAGCACATCGGCTGCCACTTTTGAAGCGCCAAAGAGCGAGTGGCGGGACTGATCAATACTCATAGTTTCATCTATGCCATATCTGAAGTATGGGTGCGACTCATCTATTTCGAATCTTTTATCCAGCTCTACTAATGGCAGCAAATTTGGCGTATCACCATATACTTTATTGGTAGAGGTGAATATGAATACCGCCTCAGGGCAATGCAGGCGGGTGAGTTCCAGCAGGTTCAGTGTGCCATTGGCATTAATGGTGAAATCAGTAAGGGGTTCTTTGGCGGCCCAGTCGTGGCTTGGCTGAGCGGCCGTATGTATTACCAGCCGTATGTCTGTGGCATACTCCCGGAACAATGCTTCGAGATTGGCATAATCGCGGATATCGTATTCGTAGGATTTGAAATTGGGGTAATTATGTTCCAGTTCTTCTTTGTTCCAGCGGGTAGAGGCATCGGGGCCAAAGAAGTAGGCGCGCTGATCGTTATCAATACCTATGATGAGGTCCATTTTGCCGGCCAGGAAGCTTACTGATTCACTGCCTATAAGGCCATTGCACCCTGTAATGATAGCGATGTTCATTGATCTAAAATCGGTTTCAGTTGATGTTCGTATTTATGCATCCAGGTGTATGTATCTGAGATGATGTCTTTAATAGTTCTTTTGGGGCTCCAGCCCGTATGTGCCTGTATTTTGCTGTTGTCAGTAATATAAAGCGGTATATCGCCTTTCCGGTTCTCTTTAACTGAAAAAGCCCCTACTTTATTGCCCGTTACCTCCCGGCATATTTCTGTCAGCTCAAAGAGCGATACACTTGATGCAAGGCCACCGCCTGCATTGAAGGTGCATCTGTTTACGATACCGAAATGATGCAGCTGATAGTCTATAAGGCTGAAGAGGTCGAGTATATGCAGGGCATCTCTTACCTGCAGGCCAGCGCCGCCATAACCGAAGTAGGCAACATCGCGCTTCCAGAAATGCCGGGCAAGCCAAAGCGTAATAACGCCCTGATCTACTTTGCCCATCTGGTAGGGCCCCGCCACCACGCCCAGCCGGTTGATAACAAATTCAAGATCGAAGAACTCGCCGAACTCTGTGATGAACAGCTCAGAAGCCAGTTTTGTAGTGCCATATACCGAGCGGGCCTTATCGAGCGGAAATGCCTCACTGATACCCTTTGTGCTTACTCCTGGCATCGCCTGTTGCTCTGAAAGTTCGAACCGGGTGTATCCCTTGGTATAGTTGATTTTTTCAAGGCAGGCAATAGGGTATACCCTGCTGGTCGACAGGAATATAAACTTAGCGCCTGTATCGGCGGCCAGCTGCAGGGTACTGATGGTGCCGGTAAGGTTAGTATTGATCACATAATTAAGGGCAGAGCCCATACCTGCCAGCACAGAAGGCTCGGCAGCGGCATCTATTATGAAATCAAATTTCCTGCCCAGCTGCAGGTCTTCAGGGTTGCGTATATCGCCATGAATGTATTCCACACCGGCATTGCGCAGGCGGGGAATGTTGAGCTCAGAGCCGCAGCGTTTCAGATTGTCGAGCGCCACTACCTGGTAAGCAGGGTATTTTTCTTTAAGCAGTATACAGAGGTTGGAGCCTATGAAGCCGCAACCGCCGGTAATTAATATAGAAGTATTGCTCATTTATTTAGTAATGCCCGCCCGAAAGTACACATTTTGAGCGGTAAGGCAAAGGAAGGGTGATAGCGATTATCTGAATACCAGCTATGATATTGCAATAGGATACTGGCTGATAAAAATATTTTTGAGCATGTTTTTTTAATTTTTTATTGCCCAGACTTATAGCATCAATTTAGCTGAGGTGGCAGAGCCTGCATTGATGAACCGTAAGGGCACCATTTGAGAGTTGGATTTTTGTTGTGCAAAAATAAATTAAGCGGAATTATGTAGAGACGTAAAACTTTATGTCTCAGTAAATGATAGCACTTTAAGTCTGGGCGTGGACTCCATCGGTCCAATATCCTCAAGGAGTTTAGTCTGCCCTGAGTTTGTTACCTGTAGTAGTAGGTTTCACTATTGATGACTGTTTTTGCTATCGCAGCCGAATCTCCAGGAAGCAAAGCCTACTTGTGTGTTGGGCGGGACTCTGCGCATTCGGGTACTAATGCTAAACACAACTCTAATTGCCAGCCCGGAAATAAATATGCTAAAAAAATAGGAAAATCCAATTATTAGTTTTACATTTGATCCAAATTCTATCAAAAATAACAATCTATTATACTATTAAGCAGTTTCGAACTGTTAAGTACATTCGTAGTGACCTTGATGATGTACTTTATATCATCATCGTCACTTAGCCATCACGAACACAAACATTTTCGTTGATTTAGGCAATGTAATTCAGGTATTTCAAGTATGTGAATATATTTTTGGAGGTTGATTGGTCAATGTATGGAGTTTTATGTTTATAATTGTAACTAAACATTTACGGGTATTTAGGAAAAAATTATTTTCACATTATATTATTTTTAAATTAAATATGTGATATTTTTGTTATACGGCTAGCCAGTGATATCTCGGGATGATATTTTTTCGACTCAAATGATTGATAATCAAGCAAACCACACCAAATTTGTTTTTTCTGAGAGCCGGTAATGAGTTTACCGGAGTATAATAATTTCGATTAATTATAATATATGAACTCCAAAATAGCCGCGTAATAATTTATTTTTCGTGTAAAAAAATTTAGCTTCTGTAAATCAATATAATGCACCAACAAAATTTGCACAAAATGGGAAATTTCAGGCCAAAATGGGAAGCAAAATGGGCAAGTTTTGGGAAGCAAGTGGGCAATTTAGTGAAGCAATTGGGCAATTTTTTAAATCCGGTATTGGTAAAATTTTCTGTAAGTCCATTATATAC
>Ga0364887_10907_pt1 | contig 10612 bp, 7 predicted proteins | sample ExccelJu500001D4_4_FD_206924 | JGI IMG/M metagenome (GOLD analysis project Ga0364887, IMG submission 206924) | Enriched cells from Trout Bog Lake Hypolimnion, Wisconsin, USA - BchlTB.July23.5000.01.D4 | ecosystem: Environmental > Aquatic > Freshwater > Lake > Hypolimnion/Profundal zone | place...
GGTGATAACACATCATGGAACAAACATCATCTCAGGGCATGGAAGCTCCTGAAGATTATGTAAGAGATTTTTGGGACAAATAAAATGAGCGTCCCAGAAGATTTTGCCCCAGCACCTAACGGGTTTGAAGAAAAAGATGATTCATGTTAGAATCATCTTATAAATCCTAATGCTTTTATCCCCCTAACACAATCTTTCTTCGTGAAAGCTGTTAGGGGGTATTTTTACCCACCATTTACCCACGCTCGTTTGCCTTGCTCTATGCGAGTTTGTTTCAAGCGAACCTGTCCATTATTTAGCCAAATCGTCACTCCACCACCATTTTCCAGCATTGTTTGGTTAATCACTAATTTATCTTTGCAAGCATCTGCTTTGCTAGTGGGGGCGATTATAATATCACTTAAGTTACATTCATCTGCGAGTGCAGCATCATCTTTAATAACGGCAATTTTTTTGCCTTTAATCTCCAGCACACAGCCTGTTTTATCACAATCCATCGGGATTTCTTTTTTCTCCACATATTCCTCAGTCAACGCAGCCCTTGCCCAGCTTTGTGCGTTGATGTTATTGTTGCGCCCCTTTAGCATCGCCATTTTGCCATTTTCTAGGTGAGCGGCGATATGCTTGCCGTCACCACTGATAAAAATATCAGGTGGCATATAGGAAAATGCCGTAAACATTCCCGCAATTACACTAAAAACTCCAAGCCAACGCATTTGGGTTTTCCAAAAATAAATCCACAACAATCCCATAATCACAAAGAAAAAACCATTATCGCTAGGGTTAGGCATAATCCACATTGCGTGCGGTAGGCTTGCCGTCCATTTTGCAATTACTAATAATAAATCCACTCCATATTGCATCGGGTAGAATGCGATGTCAGACAAGCCAAACGGCATTAATAAAACCCCTGCAATCACTAATGGCATCAGGAGAAATGAAACAAGTGGCTCGGCGATTGTGTTCGCAATTAAACTATAGCTAGAGAATTGATTAAAATGGTAGATAATAAATGGCTCAGTTGCGAGCCACGCCACTAAAGATGTTGCCATTACCGCCGCAAAATAAAAAAACACTTTGCTTAAGCCAAAACCTTTATCTTTATGCTGCTTGGAGAAATAATTTATTCCCCATTCATAAGATGCAATCAATGCCGCAGTTGCGCTATATGAGAGCTGAAAACTTGCAGTTAAAACCGCTTCTGGCTCGTAAAGCTCAATGCAAAAAGCAGAAAAAGCAACAGAGCGCATTGGTGTGGGGTCACGGTCAAGCAAAATTGCAATGAATATCAGCGATACCATAAAAAATGCTCGCTCGGCAGAAACAGGCGTTCCAGAAACTCGCAGATAAATATAACTAGCAATTAAAGCCAGCAACGCCGCCCATTTTTTTATTGGAAAGCGCAAAGCAATTGGGGGAATCATCGCCAGCAGCAAGCGCAGGGAAAAGAATGCCAAACCTGCCACTACGGATAAATTCATGCCCGAAACCGCTAGCAAATGGTAAAGCCCTGCTACTCGCATATTGTCGTTTATTTCATCAGGGATTGTATTGGTCTCCCCCGTGATAAAAGCGGCAGCTACCGAGCCAGCAGGCTCATGAAAATGCGAGCGCATGCTTTCCGTTAATTGATGCCTAAAGCCACTAAACCAGATGGAAAAATCATTCTCACCAGAGTCTTTGAGTGATTTTATTTGCATAGGCGGAATGCCGTAACCTACTGCGCCAATTTGGCGAAAATAAAAATACCTCCCAAAGTCAAACCCATTTGGGAAGGCGGGTGGCGGTGGAGGAAATAGCCCAGCTCTTATGCTAATTATCTGCCCTGTAACTAAATCAGGGTTATAATCTCTAAGCGTGATACTTATAAATTTGGGAGTTTTTTCTTTTGTGAGCTTGTCAATGCTTACATCTCTTAGAACAATTTTGCTTCCCTTAGGTTTAGGCTCAATGTCTAAAATTTTGCCAGTAACATTAGCAAATTCAATTGGTTCGCTTAAATATATGGAGCTAACTAAATTAGTTCTAATCTGTGCTAACACTACCCCAAATGCGAGCAATGCTATAATCATCATTGGGTAAAAGAATAGCGGGCGTTTGCGGGCAAAAAATACGCTTAAGCTGCTGATAATAAATAGACTTGCCCCAAGCCAGAATGGTGGTTCATATTTGAGGCTAAAATACCACGCTATGCCAATTGCAACCAGCACAGGAAGCCATAATATCAGCCGTTCTCGCTCAGATTCTAATAAGTTAGTAAGTTTATTTTTCATTTAGCAGACTGTCACAAAAAATTCACAAAACTCTTATACCGAAATCTGTCTATTTATGATACTAATTAAAGCGTTTTTTTACTTATACTAAGCGTGCTAGTGAGTAATTGTAATTTCCAGAATTTTCAAGGGTTGGGGAGGCTATCCCAACTCTTGTTTCTTAACATTTTTAATCCCCATGTCTTTTTTTAATATACCATTGTTGCAAAATGGAGAGTGTATTGCTCCATGAGTAATAAATCACCAAACCTGCGGGAAATGCAGAAAACAGGAATAGGAAAAAAAACGGCATTAATTTCATCACTTTAGCTTGAGCTGGGTCAGGTGGTGGTGGTGATTGTTGTTGTTGAATTACCATTGTTGCACAATAGATTATGGGCCAAATACCAAGATGAAAAACTGCGGGTAAATTCCACTGCAACAAGCCAAACAAAGTAAATAAATTAGTTGGGTCACTTGCAGATAAATCATGTATCCAGCCGTAAAAAGGCGCATGACGCATTTCCAAAGTAACATAAAGCACTTTATAAAGCACAAAAAACACGGGCAATTGAATCAACATTGGCAAGCAACCTGAGGCTGGGTTTACTTTCTCTTTTTTGTAAAGCTCCATCATCGCTTGATTTAGTTTTAGCTTGTCGTCTTTGTATAGTTCACGAAGTTCTGCCATTTTCGGCTGCAACTTTTTCATCTGATTCATAGAGCGAAAAGACTTGCTCGCAAGTGGATACATACAGGCTTTAACACAAACCGTAAGCAGCAAAATAGCCAAACCAAAATTACCCAGCAATGCGTAAAAATAAGTAAGCAGTTTAAAAATTGGCTTTGCGATAAAATCAAACATACCTAAATCAATCGCATGATCAAATAGAGCTATGTTATATTTTTCCGCATAAGCATCAAGCACTGCCATTTCTTTTGCGCCCGCAAATAAACGAAATGTTGATGAAGTTGCAGAATTGCCAAGATATTCAGCTTGATAATGCGAAACACCGTCTTTTTCATAGGTGCTAAAATGCGAGTTAAATTGCTGGGAAGTGGGGATTAATGCAGAAAGCCAATATTTATCAGTAATGCCAAGCCAACCGCCTTTTTCTACTTCAAAAGATTGTTCTTTATCTGTGTTGATTTTTTTATAATCAGTTTCTTTTAATATTCCGTCAAAAACCCCAAGCAATCCTTCATGCAAAATCGCCATTGCGGTATGTTTTTTTAGGTCATAAACCCGATTAATAAACCCGTAATTTTGCAGCGTAATTGGATTGCCTTTAGCATCATGAGCGGCACTAGTGATTGTGAACATATATTTATCATCTAGCTCAATTTTTACGCTAAATGTTACACCGTCACCATTATTCCATGAGAGGTTAAGTGGTTTTGTTGGAGTAAGCTCATCAGAATCTGCCGTCCAAATTGTATCACTGGTTGGAAGTTTAAGAGCTTTATTTTCTGAAAGAAAACCAAATTCGGCAAAATAGCCTTCTTTGCTATTTGCAGGTGAGAACACCACAACTTCAGGGCTTTTGGGGTCTAATTCTTCACGGTATTTTACCAATGCAATATCGTCAAATCGCAATCCTTGCAAATAGATAGAGCCATTTAACGCATCAGACTTTATTTTTACCCGTTTAGTTTCTGCAAGTAATTCGGTGCGAGGTTTGATTGGCGCAGCAGCTAATTTTGTTTGCTCAGTTGTTTGTAGCTTCTCTTTTTGCGCTTTTAATTTGAGATTAGCAATTTCAGCCTTTTTTTGCGGAGCTTCAATAAAATATTGCCAATATGTCATAATCAACATTGACAATACTAAAGCAATAATAAGGTTTTGCGAGTCTTGGTTCTTTTTCATTGTTTGTTCTTAGTAAAAATTTATCCTGCGTGTTTATGCGTGCAATTGACAGAGATTGTCAAGCACAGCTTGTTTTATGATGATAAATATAGATACTTACCCTCAAACGCCGAGTAATAATCTGCGTGGATCTTCAATCGCTTCTTTGATTTTTAATAAGAATGTTACAGACTCTCTGCCGTCAATAATGCGGTGGTCGTAAGAAAGCGCAACATACATCATCGGGTGAATTACCACTTGCCCTTTTACCGCAATCGGGCGGTCTTCAGTTTTGTGCATACCAAGAATTGCAGATTGTGGTGGGTTGATAATTGGAGTTGAAAGCAGTGAGCCGTAAACTCCGCCATTACTTACCGTAAATGTACCACCTGTCATGTCACTCATTGCAAGTGAGCCGTCACGAGCTTTGCTGGCTAGGCGGGCGATTTCTGCTTCAATGCCAGCGATTGAAAGCTCATCAGCCCCACGAACTACAGGAACAACCAGACCTTGTGCGCCACCCACAGCAACGCCAATATCATAGAACTTTTTGTAAATTAATTCATCACCTTCAATATGAGCATTTACTTCTGGAATTTCTTTAAGTGCAGCCACCGCAGCCTTAACGAAAAATGCCATAAAGCCTAATTTTACACCGTGTTTCTTCTCAAAAATATCCTTATATTCATTACGCAAAGCAATCACATTGGTCATATCAATTTCGTTGAATGTGGTAAGAATTGCCGCAGTATTTTGTGAGTCTTTCAAGCGTTTGGCAATTGTTTGGCGCAATTTAGTCATTTTAACTCGCTCTTCACGCCCAGCAACTGGTTTGCTTGCTACGGTTGGAGCTGGAGTGTTAATATAATTTAATACATCACCTTTAGTTGCTCTGCCGTCTTTACCTGTTGCGACAACATCAGCGATATTAACATTTGCTTCTTCAGCAATTTTGCGAGCTGCAATGCCAGATTTATCAGCATTTGCCACAGGAGCTGCGACAACAGCCGCTTTTGGAGCTTCACTTGCTGCTGGAGTTGGTGTGGCATTTGTAGAAACTGCGCCTTCTTCAACTTTGCCAATTAATGCGCCAACGCCAACTGAGCTACCTTCTGGAGTGATAATTTCTTTCAACACGCCACTAGCTGGAGAATTAACTTCTAAAGTTACTTTGTCAGTTTCTAGCTCCGCAACTGGCTCGTCTTGCTTTACTGCATCACCAGCTTTTTTGAACCATTTTGAGATTGTTGCTTCGCTTACTGATTCGCCCATTGCTGGCACAATAATATCTTTTAGTGACATATCACGACTCCTTGATTTAATATGGTAACGATAATTAAATGAAGGCTACTAATAATCAACTAAAATCAACAAAGTTTTTAATTTTACGCTTCCCTGCGTCCAAGCCCCTCAGCAACGAAAGCAAGTATAAGCTGGTTAATGCTTACCCCTTCTTTTTTTGCTCTCTTTACTAGGCGAGTATGAAAAGATATAGGAAAGCGTTGCAAAACTTTGCCATTTTGTTATTAAAGTGTCAATTGCATTTTGGGCAATGATTTTATACTCATACATAATGAACTTAAAACAAAAAATCATTGATATAATTTATAAAAAAGGCTCAATAACTGTTGCTGAGTATATGGAAATTTGTATTCCATATTATTATGCCAACAATAATCCGTTTGGTAAACAGGGGGATTTTATTACTGCGCCAGAAATCAGCCAGATATTTGGCGAGCTTATCGGTGCTTGGCTGTTTAATCAGTGGCAGAATGCGGGACAATCTCAAGCGATATTATGCGAAGCAGGACCAGGGCGGGGAACGCTAATGCAAGATATTCTGAGAGTTACCGCAAAATCTAATTTTTACGAAAATATAGAGGTTTGCTTAATTGAAAATAGCCAGAATTTGCGTGAGCTACAAAAACAAAACATAAAACCCCCACAAATCTCGTGGCATGATTCTTTTGCAAGCTTGCCACCAAAGCCATTATTCCTAGTTGCGAATGAGTTTTTTGACGCAATGCCAATTGAGCAATATTTGGCAAATGGAGATGAGCGAAAAATTACATCTATTAATGATGAATTTGAGTTTGTACCACAAGGGGAAGTTGTTGCAGAAAAATCTCCAATTTCTTTGGCAATTATGGAACAAATTTGTACCCATATAAAACAATATGGTGGTGCGGCGGTGATTATTGATTACGGGTATAAAAATGAAGTGCAAAAAGACACTTTGCAAGCTTTAAAGGAGCATAAATTTGTCTCGCCATTAGAATATATTGGTGAAGCTGACTTAACCGCTTTGGTGGACTTTTTGCCTCTGGCTGATATTGCAGAAAAACTTGGGTTAAAAACTCACTACAAAACACAAGGGGAATTTTTACGGGGTTTAGGTGCGGAATTGCGAGCAATTGCGTTATGCAAAAATGCGTCAAATTCTGCCAGAGAAACTATTCTTTCAGGGCTAGAAAGATTAGTCTCCCCACAGCAAATGGGCGAGTTGTTTAAAGTGCTTACTATTACTAACTAGTGGGAGCGGCTTTGCGTCATATAGCTGACAATACCAGAAATTATAGCGGCGGGAATTGCGATTATAGAAAAACTGGCTAATTCTCTTTTAAGATCAGAGCCGTCAGCAGATTCATGTTTGCAACAACTAGGCAAGCTATCAATAACTTTATTTTCAAAATTCTCCATAGTTTTTGGCATAGTTACTTTCAACGCTTCCAATCCTACTAGAGTTGTGCCAAGACCTGCGCCTTTGCCTTTTGCAGCCTTTTGAAATTCATGTGCGCTAAAATCTCCCTCTGCTATCGCTTGAGCGGCAACGGTTACGGCAAAATCAGTGCCAACCATAATTACGCCTTTGAGTAGTGAAGAAGCTTTCTCTCGGGCTTTTGCCATATAGTTCTCTTCGCTGTCTATAGTGCCGTCTGGCAGAGGTTTGCCACAGATAAATGGATAAATTATTTTTTTGGCAACAAACTCTTTTGCTGGCGCAAGAAAATTAACCATATTTTTTTGTGCCGTAATTAGCCAAACCACCCCCAAAGCAACAACTGTACTGGTAGATTCCGCAAAAGCAATTGAGCCGCCTAGTGAATGATGTTTCATAATTGCACAAAACTTATTTATATCAGCCACTATATCACATATTTTGTATAATATCTGTATAGAATTTGCGTTTGGGCGCAAATAAATCGTAAAGTACAAATTGTTATGAAAACAGCAAGAAAGCTTGTATTTGTAATAATATTGTAACAATTATTTGCTATATTGAGTTTTCAGGAAAGCTTATTACAAGTAAAGTGTAAATATGGAAAATGCGGGTTCTATTAAGACATATCAGTGGGATAGTCCTTCAACTATACCTCGTATAGATGTGCGCTCACAGGGCAAAGATAATGTCGTTGCTTATATTTATCCACCTGATAATGCTTCCGAACATTCCCCAGAATTAATAGAATTGCGTAATCGTTTCAAACAAATGGGCTGGGCAAGTAACTCAGATAATCGTGGTGGCAAGCAAGTATTAAGGCTTACTGGTTTTGGCGATGAAAGAGAAATAATTACCCTTCTCAAAACTGGCAAGAGTGTGGTGGGCAACCCAGAAATTACCACAACTGCTAGTAATGACCATAGTGGGTTTGGTGAGAAATTACTAAGTAATAGTCTGCGTTCTTCTGGATTGTTTTATATGCTCGGTGACATATTATTTGTTCTCTCAGGCATAAAAAGAGGAAACGATAGGGCGCAGATAGAGACTGGTCTTGCCTTTGCTGCTGGTGATGCTGCGCTTATGGCATTTGGCGGTAAAGATGATAAGCGACAATTTAAATCTCTACTCACTAAACTTAGTAATCATTTGGAAGAAAAAGGCATTGCCATACCGCACAGTGCAGCAATTAATGCCGAAACAATGGCAAGTAAGGGCGGATTTTTAGAAACCGTTTATGATTTTGTTCATGAACATATAAATGTATTCAAAATTGCAGCAGAAGTATTTGGTGGTGCAAGGTATTTCCAAGCTGGTATAAATCAGGATAATCCACGCAAAAAAGCCGCAGGTGCGCTTATTGTCGCAGGGTGGACAGCATCTTTGTTAATTAAAGAAAAAAAGCCCGATCCAGAACAATTACAAAATGCTGGTATCATGGAAAAAACGAAGAGTTATATTCAAGAGAAACCTTTAAGGCTTGCAGGTTGGTCTGGTCTTGCTCACAATGCCTTGAGTACAATGGGGGCATTTGACGAGCGCAAAAAAGAATTGGCAAAACCGAATGGCACAAACCACTATAGGTGGGATTTAGCAGGAATTTGCGCTATGTTAATGGGGAACTCGCTTTATTCCATGTCTAATAAAGTTACAGGTGGAAGCATTAAAGAGGGGGCATTAGTTGAAGATGTTTATGGGCTTGCCGCTCAAGTTTTAAATAGACAACCTGAAGAATTACGAGAAAAAGCAATTGAAGAAACCGCAAATTTCTTAGGGCAACGCTCAGAATTAAAAGACAATAGAACTCAAATTATTGCAAGGCTTCGCAAAGAAATAGATGCACTAAGCCACAACCCTTGGTTCTACCCTAGAAATCAACAACAGTCTTTGCCAAGTATGGGCAGATAAATTACGCTTTTTTACTGCCAGCAATTTTGCGAGCTGGTTCTTCTTCCTCTTCTTTTTCTCCTGTAAAGGGAGTGAACATTGAGAAGGCCTTTTGGAAAAATGCCATATTTTGTTTGCCGATTTCCTCAAATTGGGTAAATGGCGAAAATGGCACAGCTTTTGCGACATAATCACGCATTTTATCTTGGTTGAGTGAGAAGTTTTCCATACTCGCCTCTAAATATGGCGGAATAAATTGCTGCATCTTACCACCATAAAAACTAATAATTGTCCGCAAGAATTTTACTGGTAAAACGCTATAACCTTTTGATTCTTGCTCAAATATAATCTGAGTTAGCACTTGGCGGGTTAAATCTTCATCTGTTTTAGCATCAATAACCACAAAATCTTTGCCTTGTTTTACCATATCACAGAGATCCTCAAGAGTGATATAACTACTTGAGTTTGTGTCATAAAGGCGGCGATTGGGATATTTCTTGATTACAATATCAAGGTGATAGATTTGTAAATTATTTCTTTCTGCGGATTCTTTAACCATTGCAAAATCCTTTTTTTAGAGCTATTAAACTATGATAATCATTATCACATAATATGCTGCACTGCAACGAAAATGTCACAAAAAGATGATTATCAAAAGCTTGCTTTTCAATTTATGGATTCGTGGCAGAAAAATGTCACCTCCGTGATGAATGACGGCGAATTTATCAAAACGCTCATGCAAATGATGCAAGCGCAAAATTTTTCTGCTAAAGAAAATTATGACAATAAATCACAATCAAACCCAAACAGCTCTTCCTCTGCATCTAATGACGGCGATGCTACCTTATCTATTGTCAAAAACATTGAAAAACGCCTCACCCGATTGGAGCGAGCAGTTGCCAGTCTCATCGCAACTCACAAACTTGCAAGAAGCGGTAAACAATCTGCAAAAAGACCAATTACTCGCACAAGCAGTGGAAAGCGAAGCACAAAAAAGAATTCTTGAGTTTTTATCTGGAGTTCAAGCCTATCAGCAAACCAAATTTGACCGTGATGTTTCCTTGCCAAAAACCATATTAACAATTGGTGGCGCAAAGTTGCTGGATTACGGGCAGACCAGACCCAATGTTCCTATCGTGTTTCTCGTTCCTTCTTTGATAAACCGTTATTATATTTTAGATCTTACTGAGAAACTTAGTTTTGCCAGATATTTAAGAAAAAATGGCGCAAGGGTATTTATAATAGATTGGCAAGTCCCAAGCAGCACAGAGCGACATTATAACTGCGCTCAATATGTTACTGAGATTTTATCGCCAATGGCGGAATTCATTCGCAAAAATAATCGTAGTGAAATTACTATTGCAGGCTATTGTATGGGCGGTTTGCTCGCTATGGCATTAGCAAACATTCGCCCAGATTTATTGGATAATCTCGCATTATTTGCCACACCTTGGGATTTTGCTTCTGCCAATTTTCCCAGAATTACATTGGAAGAAAATTCTATAAATATACTGGCAGAATATATTGATAGTAATGACGGTTTGAGCGCAGAATTTGTTCATAATTTATTTCATTATGCTGCGCCATATTCTTTTCAGAATAAATTACGCGAATTTTCTCGTATGAAAGAGGGGGGGCAGGAGCAGCTAGATTTTCTTGCAATTGAGAATTGGGTTAATGACGGCGTGGCAATGACTAGAGAAGTGGCAAAAGATTGCCTAATCAACTGGACGCAACTTAACCAGCCATATAAAGGTGAGTGGCGAGTGGGTGGACAAATTATTAACCCAACTAAGCTAAACTTACCCTGCTTTGTTGCAGTTCCGAAAGACGACAAAATTGTCCCCGCCGACTCAGCAATGCCACTGGCTAAATTAATTAAAGACGCTGTGATTATTGAACCCAAAA
>Ga0364887_10535_pt2 | contig 10568 bp, 9 predicted proteins | sample ExccelJu500001D4_4_FD_206924 | JGI IMG/M metagenome (GOLD analysis project Ga0364887, IMG submission 206924) | Enriched cells from Trout Bog Lake Hypolimnion, Wisconsin, USA - BchlTB.July23.5000.01.D4 | ecosystem: Environmental > Aquatic > Freshwater > Lake > Hypolimnion/Profundal zone | place...
CAACCCCAACGATACCAACCCCTGCAACCTAAATCCTTTATTCAAACATATCTTTTACCTTGTCAAAAAAACCTTTGTCATCCTGACCTTGCGGGGATGCAAAATTGGGGGAAACCTGAAGTTTTTCAAGCGTTTTACGTTCCTCGGCTGAAAGTTTCTGTGGCACCCAGGCGTGTATCTTCACCAATAAGTCACCTTTACCGTAACCATTTACATCAGGCAGGCCCTTTCCGCGAAGGCGAAGTATTTTTTCCGGTTGAGTACCCGATTCTATCTTAACTTTTACCTTTCCGTCGATGGTGGGGATCTCGGTTGTGAGTCCCAGTGCAATATCCGGAAACGAAAGGTACAGGTTATAGATCAGATCATTTTCATCGCGGGTAAGCTCTGGGTGTTCTTCCTCAGCGATCAGGATCAGCAGATCACCGGGTATTCCACCCCTACGTGCCCCGTTTCCTTTCCCTTCGAGTGAAAGTTGCATTCCTTCAGCAACTCCGGCTGGTATCTTTACGGTAATCACCTCTTCACCCTGGATAATACCCTCGCCATAACAGGTGTCACATTTCTGTGAGATGATTTTCCCGTCACCGCCGCAGGTAGGGCATGTTGAGGTAGTTTGCATTTGTCCCAGAAAAGTGTTGCTGACCCGGGTTACCTGGCCGGAACCACGGCAGCTGGAACAGGTCGTAAATCCGCTGCTTCCTTTGGCACCGCTGCCATGACAGGTTGTACAAGTAATATATTTTTTAACTTTAAGCTTTTTCTCGGCACCGTGGGCAATTTCGCTAAGATCAAGACTCACCTTTACCCTTAAATTAGAACCCCGGTTGACCCGTTGAGACCTTCCCCCAGAGCTGAATCCACCAAATCCGCCAAATCCGCCGCCACCGAATATATCGCCAAACATAGAGAAAATATCGTCCATCGACCGGCCACTGCCACTAAAGCCGCCCTGATTTCCTAAACCCGCATGTCCAAACTGATCATAACGCTGTTTCTTCTCTGCACTGCTTAGTACTTCGTAAGCCTCAGCTGCCTCCTTGAATTTTTCCTCTGACTGTTTATCCCCGGGATTTTTATCCGGGTGATATTGAATCGCTTTTTTCCGGAACGCTTTTTTTATCTCCTCGGCGCTTGCATTCTTGGTTACGCCCAAAACTTCGTAGTAATCTCGTTTTGTCATGCTTGGATTATTGTGTGGTTTTAACTGTATACTTTGTTATTCGCCCACCACAACTTTGGCAAATCGGATAACCTTATCATTTAAATAATATCCCTTTTGAATCACCTGGACTATTTTCCCTTTTAGGTCCTCAGTCGGAGCAGGAATTTTTGTCAATGCTTCGTGTAAATCAGTATCAAAGACTTTCCCGACAGCATCGATTTCAGAAATCCCATTTTGTTTGCTAAATTCATTGAACTTATTATATATCAATAATATACCCTCCTTTGTAGCTTCAAAATCAAGTCCTGTTTCAATCGAATGCATAGCCCTCTCAAAATCATCAATCACTGGCAAGATGCTCAACATGACCGATTCTGAGGCAGTTTTTGTCAGTTCAATCCGCTCACGGAGTGTCCTTTTCCGATAATTGTCAAATTCGGCAGATAAACGGAGATATTTATCATTAATATCCTTACAGGCCGATTCCAACTCCGCCACCTTAGCTTCGAGCAATGCTTTTTCATCGGGGATCAATAAAACCTCCTCGTGTTGGGACTTGTCCCTATCTTCAGCATTATTGCTTTCGTTTTCATTATTATCACGTTGATTATCAGCAATTAAATCATTTTCCAGATCATTGTTAATATCCTTAATATTTTCTTTATGCTCCTTTTTTTTCATCTGAATAATTATCTTTTTTAAATCCCGCAGAGTATCAATCAAAAATTTTGCCAATTGTTGAACGATAGACAAAATGACATATCTGATGCACAATCAGTGTCATTTTAAACCAATCGTTCAATAGGCTATTGGATTTAGAGGTGCAAACTCCTATTTTTTCAGAGAGGCAAGCTTATCTTCAAGCGCTTTACCCCTAAGGTTGCTTGCAAGGATGACACCATTACCATCAATCAAAAAATTGGTCGGGATCATGCTGATATTGTAGCTTTGGATATAGGAGGCATTGCTGTTCAACACACATACATGATTTTCCCAGATAAGCTTATCAGTGAGAATGGCATTTTTCCATGCTTTGGTATCCTTGTCCAAAGAAACACTAAAAACGGTAAAACCATTGCCGCCATCAAAGGAGGCATCTTTGTACTTTTCATACGAAGTGACAACAAAAGGATTTTCATTCCTGCACGGTTTGCACCAGGATGCCCAAAAATCGATCAGCACGATTTTCCCTGCCAATGATGAAAGTTTTAAAGGTTTACCGGACACAGAATTTTCGATAATTTCAGGAGCTTTATTCCCAATTTCAATCCCTTGCTGAACGGCTGATTGAGCCCATGAGGTTGAAATTCCAAGCAACATTATCATTAAAACAATATTTAAACTCCTCATATTGTGAATATTAAATTATATTTTATATTTTAACCAATTCTACGACTGTCATTCCCGCCTGATTTTGGCACCAATTGCATTAAGTCTTAAATCGATCCTTTCATAACCCCGGTCAATCTGTTCAATATAATCGATTGTTGATTTTCCGTTGGCTGAAAGCGCTGCAATCAGCAGAGCAACGCCGGCGCGGATATCGGGTGAACTCATTCTGATTCCCCGAAGCGGATGTGCTTTATCCAGGCCGATAACAGTGGCACGGTGGGGATCGCACAAAATAATTTTTGCACCCATATCAATAAGCCGATCGACAAAAAAAAGACGGCTTTCAAACATCTTTTGATGAATCAATACACTTCCCCTTGCCTGTGTGGCAATCACCAAAAAAATACTCAGCAAATCCGGAGTTAAACCCGGCCAGGGTGCATCAGCAACCGTAAGGATTGATCCATCAATAAAGGACTCAATTTCATAATGCTCCTGTGAGGGTATGTAAAGGTCGTCACCTTTGAGTTCCATCTGAATCCCAAATCTCCGAAATGAATCAGGGATGATTCCCAACTGATCAAATCGTACATTTTTCAGGGTGATTTCCGAGGCAGTCATCGCTGCAAGACCAATAAAGCTGCCAACCTCAATCATATCGGGCAGCAACACATGATTGCAACCCATTAATGAGGTGACGCCATTAATTGTCAGCAGATTGGAGCCAACCCCCTGAATATCCGCTCCCATTGAATTGAGCATTTTGCATAATTGCTGCAAATAAGGTTCGCATGCTGCATTATAGATGGTAGTTGTGCCATTGGCCAGTGTGGCAGCCATGATCAGGTTGGCGGTACCGGTCACTGAAGCCTCGTCTAGCAACATATAACACCCTTTAAGCTGCTTTGCTTCAACCCGGTAAGAGGATTTAACCTCATCAAAAATAAAATTTGCACCAAGCGCCTCAAATCCCCGGAAATGGGTATCAAGCCTTCGCCTTCCGATTTTATCTCCCCCCGGCTGGGGAATAATCCCAATCCCAAAACGGGCAAGCATCGGACCGACGATCATTAAGGACCCACGCAAACTGCCGGCCTGTGCAAAGAACTGAGCCGATCTTAAGTAGTCAATCTGAATATTGTCAGATTGAAAAGTGAAAACTCCTTTGCCAATACGCTCAACGTCTGAACCCAAAGAGCGTAGGATTTCGATTAGCTTCAAAACATCGCTGATCTCAGGAATATTAGAGATGGTAATCTTCTGTGAAGTGAGCAAGGTAGCACAAATCACCTGCAAAGCTTCATTTTTGGCACCTTGCGGCGATAAATCTCCTGACAAAGGGCTACCACCTTCAATATTAAACCTGGCCATGTTAAAATAAAAGGCTATTTATGTTTTCTCGACTGATTGGAGATGGTCGTAATTTTTCCTTTTTTTGGTTGTTGTTTAAATATATCATTGACCTCCTGAAGGTGCATTTCCGGATCGGGTTTAAGTTTTCCCTGAGACAGAAAAACCATGTCATTCAGAATTTTTGAATCCTCAACTGCATCCTTATTCCAGACTAGATACGTTTTTTTCATTTGGTTAGCCAGAAGCTCTGTGTTGACCTGCTTTGCCGGATTCTCCTCTTCCAGAAGTGCTGTTGCCGCAATATAATTTTCCATAATCTTACCATAGTGCCGGAATTTTATATCGCTTTGCTGATAAGGAATCAACCTCGGTTTTTCGATAAAGGTTTCCGGTTTTGGCGGATCGTAAGGATAATCAATATCGAGCTTGAAATCAGACATTATGGCAATATGGTCCCAAAGCTTGTGTTTGAATTCATTGATATCACGAAGGTAGGGATACATCATTCCCATTACGTCAATTACCCCTTTTACAGCCAGGATACGCTCCTCCCTGTTTTCAATCTGCATAATGTGATCAACCATTTTATGAATACTTCTCCCGTATTCGGGAAGTTTCATTTTCTTGCGCTGTGTGTTATAATCGCGTTCTAGCATCGTTTTCTTCTAATTATTAGGTAAAGACCGGATTTCCAAATCTTCCCTGTTTTGCAACCACAAAGCTAATCGTTTTTAACGGTTAATTCAAATAGGTTTGAATATTAACCCAATCAACTTTAAAATAAAACGGTACTACTCTAATACTTTCATAACTACCCGCCTGTTTTGAGCCCTTCCTTCGGTGGTTGTATTGTCTGCAACCGGCAATGACGGACCATACCCCTTTGCAATAAGCCGACCCCTGTCGATTCCATTTTTTGTAAGGTATTCCACCACACTATCTGCCCGCGACTGGCTCAGCCTGGTGTTAAGCACGAGACTTCCTTTATTGTCTGTATGTCCCTGTATCTCAAGCCGTGTCGCAGGATTATCTTTAAGAAACTGGATCAGTTTATCGAGATCGGAAGAAACAGAGGTATTCAGATCAGCCTTCCCAACCTCAAAATAGATATTTTTTAGCTGGATACTCTGACCAGCTTTAGCCTCTTCGATCGCCAATTCGAGTTTCACATAAAGAGTTGCACTCCTGTTTAGACCCCTGGTGGTGATCTTCTCAATGTTGGAAATGTAACTTGCCTTCTTTCCCACCACGGTAAAATCACTTCCCGCCAAAAGCTGCGTGCGAAAAACACCATCTCCCTGATGGCTTTGAACATTCATAAACGTTTGGTCGGCAGAATTTGTGACCTTGACTTCTGCTCCCCCCTCGGGAATATTTTTGGTTTTATTAATCACAACTCCGGAAAGGGTAAAACGGGGATCATTGTGGGTCAAGCTAATCAAAACCTGGCTTTCATTGGACGTGAAGTCCACCTTTTTTACAGTTTGTGATGTCGAATTAATATGATTTAGTGACCCGCTAACCGTGTAGCTATCCGGAATTAAGGCCTTAAAAGTCACCCTTCCGTAATCGTCAGTCGAACCATACTGCATCCGGCCATCAGCACTGCCCAGCTTTACAGCCACGTAAGGGAGCGGCTGACCGGTGGCCTCGTCGGTTACCGTAACCAAAAGATCCTTGGGTAAGACAACCACCTCTTTTTTAACTGGAGCCGGAGGCAAGGGCTTGTCAACTGTTTTCGCGGGCAAAGGTTTTCTTTTCCCCAAGCTGGCACCAACTCCAATATTGTACTGAAAATGGTTATTAACCTGGGAAGTCAGGGCATTCCGGTATTGCACATCGGTGAAGACAAAGGCTGAATTGTAAATATGAAACTGGATACCGGCTCCGACAGGTAGATAAAACCCTGTTTTCCCCTGGTAAAGTGAAAACCCACCTCCGCCGGAAAGGTAAGGGACTATTTTGTGCCGGTCAGTGAGCATTTTGAGGTTTATCGCCGCATTGGCATCCAATAAAAACGCGCTGCTGCCGTTGGTCGTGCCATTCTTAAAGAGGTAATCAGTTGAACTGCCATCCAGGCTTGCGATAAAATCAAGATTTTTATTCAACCCCTTCAGGTAATTGACGCCAAATCCCATCTGCATCTCCCCAAACCTGCTCCAAAGATGATTATCAAGCACGTTCTTTAAAGAACTGGTCCGGATCTGTTGGGCGGTTTTAAAATCATCATAAAAAACATGAAAAACCAGGGTTGATGGTTTAACATCCTGGCTATTCTGGGCGGTAAGCTGCAAAACGCAACAGCCTAATATAAAAACGAAGATTATCCTTTTCATTTTTGAATAATTAGATTTGTTAATGCCGGAATGAACCTGACCCGTACTTCCAGTCAGCTCTTTTTCAGTGTTTGATTGAATTTTCAATCCTTTTACTCCTCTCTTCCATTGCATCCGTCTGGTTCACAATACTGAAAACAAACGGATCACTACGACCCTGAATATTCATATCGTTACTTGGAACAGGAATACCTTTTGCATCCATCGTTTGTATTGTCCATATGAACCGATGGTTGGCGGTGGAATCAAGCATGGGCAGATTTGGTTGCCAGATGTATTGCGTTGTACCTCTTGAGGCTGGTTCATCCAGCAATGGGCGATTACCCCTGAATGCCTGCATCGGCGTTTGTCCGGGAAGAATTTCGAATACTTGTACCCGGTAATAGGTTTGCTCCGAAGAATTCGGCACCAGGCTGGTCCAGCGGAAAGTGATCATATTCTGAGCAATATGGGCATCCAGTTGAGCTTCATTAGCGGGTTGCATCAAAACAGGCAATTGGTACGATAGGAGCGAAAACTGTTTGGATTGTTTGGCTTCAACCACATCACCGGTTGTATTTGTTAACTCAACCACTAGTTGATACTGACCTGCAGCAAGACGACCTGTCCTTTGAAACAGATTTTGCACATTGCCCATAAATTTCAGGTTCTGCAGTTGCAGCGCATCCGCCATCGTGAACTGGTTAACTCCCTGTTTTAGAGTATATATTCTTGCAGAATTGATATTTGATATTCCAATCACACTCCCGCTCTGATCGAGTAAAGTAGTTCTGAATTTTACATTGGGATCCTTAACCGCCGTCCCGCCAAAGAAGGAGATAATCATCTGACCATTGACAGGATACATCCATTCAGAAAGATATGGGTCCGGTCTTGGATTTAAGGCAAGGCTCAGGGTAATTTGAGCCCGTACTGCCTGAACACTCAGAAGTATTCCCAGGAATAAGAATAATTGGTACTTTTTCATATCTTCTATCTTTTATTACTAAAATTTGTATTGCAATCCTGTTCTCACCGTACTCTCAAAATATCCGGGACTGCCCGGATAAACCGGTGTTAATGAACTTCCGGGCAACTGAGATCCATAATGGTACAAATTGGCTGTGGCCGAAAATTGCCAGGTTAGTTTTTTGAATACTTCCCAGTCAAAACCAGTGGTGGCCAAAAGATTTTTATTGGCAGTATACGGTTGTGTGGTACTCAGACTATACTGTAACTGTCCTTTCAGTTTAACCTTTTTATTCAGTTTCCAACTCATTCCACCTGTGGCCGTAAGTAGCGTCAGATCAATGGTGGGAGCCGAATTTTTAAACCACATGACGCTGAAATCGGGACTGATCTTGCTGTTAAAAAAAGTCGGAACATAAAGGATCAGAACAGTTTGCGTATTGTTATGAGTGGTCCCGGGTGGAACAATGGTTGTTTCATCATACTTGCTCCAGGTATAGGTGCCGCTGAGTAGATTGCTCATTTTTGTATTGTTCCAGGTGTAAGACGGATTTACGCTTAGCTCGTTACTTACACTCTTATAACCAGATAACCCCGGGGAATTAAACCCGTAATTGTTAAAACTGGTATTTAGAGTAAAATGATCGGTAAACTGGGTAAATACATTGATGTTGGCGATGAGCTGATGGGTAAGGCTCGGACCAGCCACCCGACTCAGGTTGCCAACCCGCTCTCCCATGCTGCCAACCACATTCATTTTCTTCTTCCAGGCATTAAAGCGGGTATTCAACAGGTATTCCAATCGGTCATTCGTCATAAACTGGTATCCTGCAGTATAATATCCGGCACCGAAGTAATTAAATTTTGTCCCTATTTCCCAGTCTTTCCCTTTTTTGGCAATTCCCATCATCAGCGCATTATCCTTTCCTGTGGAGGTATGTGAAGTAATAAACGGCTTAAAGTCTTCGATTGGGGTCAACGAGAGCGGGGCATTTAAATCACGGGTAAAAAAACTCTGAGCCAGCTCGATGTTATATTTCCAACCCTTTGTCGTTGTGGTATTTGCCAGGAAACTGATTACCAGATTTTCCTGCGGTTCAATCGGGGTCAAAGGTGGTGAGTTTACTGAACTTATTTTATCAACAGACTTAACAATATTGAATCCTGCGAAATATTTACCCTCCTCACCAAGTCCCAGCTGTGCCATCCACTGGTTACGCTGATAAGCGCCGGCTACGCCGTTGGGTAGGGAACTCGAAGGTGCCATATAATTTATCGGACTTTGTGAAACCCCTTTAAAAAGCTTAATCCTGAATTTACCGGGGGACAAATTAATCCCATAACCAAAAATACCCAGGTCTCCGGTGCTCAGATCGCTGTATTTCAGGAATTGGGTCCCTAAAAGGAACTCCGTCGTACCAATTTTGGGACGAAGGCCAAAGCTATTGACCGGATTGGTCAGAAACTGCCAGAAATTTTGTTTGGTTCCGTAGGCCGTTGTGAAGTTGTTCAGCGCAGGGCTGAAATTGAAGTTGAACGGTATTTCCCATTTACCGTAGAAAAGAATAGGATTAAAAGAGTAACGGAACAGATTCCACGGTCGGCGCGCGCTATAAAAATTCGGATTTGGCGATCCGGGTGTTTTATTAAGCCCATAACCCTCGTACCAGATCCCCATATCACCTTTGATGGTCAGGGAATCTTTCTTTTCACTGGCGTTAGCATTTAAAGCAAGGACTATCGCCACACCTAAAGCTATTTTGGTTAAATAATTCATGATTTTTCTAATTAATTTTTTAGAAGTCTCCCATAAATAAGGAGTTAGGATCACCTTCCTGAAAAATATTTTTACACTTTTCCACATCGCTAATACTCAATTCAGATATACTTCCAGCTTTATCCTGTGCGTATTATCATTTCCTATCAATTCTAAGTCAATTGTACACCGGAATAGGCAATCTGCACTATGTTTTCGGTCATTTGCACAACAGAAACAGAAATATCCAATAGGTATTTGGTCATTTGTACAACGGAAATAGAAATATCCAATAGGTATTTGGTCATTTGTACAACGGAAATAGAAATATCCAATAGGTATTTGGTCATTTGCACAACGGAAACAGAAATATCCAATAGGTATTTGATCATTTGCATCACTGAAAAAGAAACAATTGATAAGTATTTGGTCATTTCCATTATGGAAATGGATAATCAGGAAAAACTTTAGAATGTTTGCAATTCGTAACCGGCCAAAAAAAGTTTATTCCGGCCGGTTACGATATGGCACCAACTATTGTGATAATCGATTTTCTGATGAGGGCTGTTTTATTCTCTCTTTTATAGCTGCCGATTGTTTCTCCAATTCGGGCAGAAGTTCGACATCACCCCGTTTTATTCCGCTCTCCTTTAATTTTCTAAGCTCCTTTATCTTTTGATCGATATTTTTCAGCGCTTCCGCATCACTTTGTCCCGCGTTGGAAGGTGCAGTGCCTGCATTCACAAGAGAACCCGGCTGAATAATCCCCTGATTAACGGGGATAGTCATTGAACCGGCAGTTCCGCAGGTAGCGCAACCCGAAGTTGAAGCCGGAAGAACCGGCGTTGCCTGAGGATTCTTATCCGTTGGCAAACCTGTGCCTCCGTTTGTTGAAGACGGCGGAATAGTCACGGTAATGCATGAGATCACTTCACACTCCTTGCAATTCCGGTCCCTGAACGTAAACTTAACACATATTCGGGCATAGAGTGTGCAACAACCAATCATCGATGGGTGTGGCAAAACAAACTGAATATTCAGGGAGCCTGGCAGGGTAAAACCGCTGTAATTTCCCCATATGGTTTCCCTTGGGTTCTCATAAGTATTGCCTGACGAAGGTGTAAACTGGACCACAGGCGGATTTGGTCCCATCGTAATGCTGTCAGCCACCGAACTATTGGTATTTATGTGCGATACATTAAAGATGCTTCCCCATGTGTATGGCAGGTTCTTACAGCTGATACACTCATTATTGTAATTATCCGTAAGGTTGAAACTGATAACCTCTGCCCTCACCTGGGTAAATAATGCGCCTGACGGAGCGGTAATATTAAATGCCTGATTGTACAAGGTGTATTTTGGATCTGTTTCGATCACTGTCTGGGTATGTTTCCCCGGAGTTACCCCAAGTTTATAGTCACAAGGGCAAATCGGACAAACCACCTTAAACTTAAACACACAGCTGTCGCAGGTCTTGTTACCGCATTTCCCGTAGATGTTTACCGTGTAATAACCAGCATCATTCGTGGTGAAACTGGCTGTATTGATGAATGTGACGGGGCTGCCGGATGGTGGGGTTATGATGATCTGCGATGAACCGCATTTAGGTTTACTGCAGACATAATTGGCCGTAAAATTATAGGTTGTCTTGCACTGCAAGGTAACCGTGTCTTTCTTC
>Ga0364887_10909_pt1 | contig 10568 bp, 12 predicted proteins | sample ExccelJu500001D4_4_FD_206924 | JGI IMG/M metagenome (GOLD analysis project Ga0364887, IMG submission 206924) | Enriched cells from Trout Bog Lake Hypolimnion, Wisconsin, USA - BchlTB.July23.5000.01.D4 | ecosystem: Environmental > Aquatic > Freshwater > Lake > Hypolimnion/Profundal zone | place...
ACTTTGCCGAGTAAAACTGGTGCGCGAGCAAATTTTAGGAAACCATGATTGCCAATGTTCTTTAAAGTATTGCCATATTTTCTTATCGTTGCCAAAGCCTAAATACTCACCAACAATCAACATTGTTATTAACTCACAATCGGTTAGCGCAGGCTGCTCACCTCTAGCTCTTAATTTCTTATCGCCAACTACTTCTTTGAATTTTTCCTCTATCAAACAATAAACACTTATGATAAATTCTTCTATAGACATGAGAAATCTCCATATAATTATTGAAATCTGAACAATTCCAATAACTTAATTATATGGACTCATGTCAACTCTTTTTTAACTAATAACTTGCACACTGCGTTCATTATTAATGATATGGCAGAATCTATTTCACAAACAAGTTTGGAAAGCGGAAGAAAGAGCGAAAAGGCAAAAAAAGATATAATGGGTTCAGCAAGCAAAATAAAAGCAATTTCTTTGGTGTGTGACCAGTTAGTAGAAACTGCGGTTACATTACATTCTGAAATCCATCAGTCAAAAGAGTCTGCAATGACGGTAAATAAGTTTATTTGGGAATCTAATAATTCTTCAGAAATGCTAATTAAATCTACTTCTGATATTTCCAATGTATTATCTGTAATTAATAAAGTTACTAAACAAATAGATATGCTTTCGCTTAACGCCACAATTGAAGCGGCAAGAGTTGGAGAGGCTGGAAAAGGCTTTGCGGTTGTAGCAGATGAGATAAAAAACCTAGCTAGAGACACTTCAGAAGCAACTCAAATGATAAGCAGCTATATTTACGAGATGAATACCTCATCAGATGCAATTATTAAAATGATTACCAATATCAACGAAATTATTGCTGGTGTTCACTACAGAACTAACACCGCAACTGATGCAATAGACACCCAAAAGGAGCTAATTAACTCAATTTCCAGCGACATTAATTTTGTTGCAGACAGCGCAGTTATCCTAGAATCAAGTGTTGATGTGGTTAATAAAATGGCGCACGAAACTGAAAATAATGTACAAATCCTTTTTTCTGCTGTACATGAGCTTTCCGAGCAAAACCAAGCCCTAAATCTGCGAGTGCAAAGGTTTTTGAAGCAACTAGATGAGGAAGAAAATGTCTGATATTTGTATAATTATTGCCAAATTTTATCAAGACATTGCGGCAGAATTAGTGCGTGGTGCCACTGAGCATTTTGCAAAAGCTGGGCTTTCTTATGAGATAATTGAAGTTCCTGGAGCATTTGAAATCCCATCTGCGCTTAATATGGCGATTATGAGCGAAAAATATGCTGGGTTTGTAACTTTGGGCTGTGTAATTCGTGGCGAAACTACTCATTACGATTATGTTTGCAGCGAAAGCGCAAGAGGAATCAATCAATTAGCAATAGAATTTGCCGAAGCCGTGGGCTATGGTATCCTCACTGTAGAAACTCCAGAACAAGCTTGGGACAGAGCAGCAGTGACCAAAGGCAATAAAGGTTCAGATGCCGCCGCAGCTTGTTTGGCAATGCTAGCAATTAAGCAGAAAATGGCAATTTAATGACTGATAAGAAGAATAAACCTGTACCATTATCGCTTCGGCGCAAGTCCAGCTCAAGACTAGCTGCGGTGCAATGTGTGTATCGTATCAGAGTTAATCATGAAAATATCAGCGCACAAGCTTTGTTTGACGACTATATTGCAGGTTGGGAAGAAGATAAATTACTTAATGAGCGAGTTATAAGCCGTGAAGCAGCACCTGATAAAACTCTGTTTTTTAAAATTATTAGCAATGCAATAGAACATCACGATGCACTTGAAGAAATTGTAAAATCATCACTAAATAGTAAATGGACTATTGAGCGCATCAGCCCGTTACTTTATGCTTTATTATCTTGTGCGGCGGCTGAGATAAAATATTGCTCCACCAACCTTTCACCAGCGATACTTATTAATGAATATGTTACCCTAGCAAAACGCTTCTTTGAAGATGCAGAAGTCGGATTTGTGAATGCCTTTTTGGCTTCTATTGTAATGCCTAGAGTATAGTGCCTTGTGTTTGGTTGTAAATAAACAACCCCACCGCAAGCGGACGGGGTATTGAGTTGAATGCTTGGTAAATGTTTCGCAGCAAGCTGCGGGGAATTTACCCAACAGAGATTAAAATTAGTTGCGGTAAATTACCTTGACCAAGCCTTGATTACGAGGCTTGGATTCTCTTACATATCCTTAAATGTATGTCAGTATTGTTAAAAATCTATCAGTGTTAAGTAAAAATATTGACTTATAAAACAGTTTGGCGTATGGGGTTGCCTTCAAATAATTAACGAAAGACCAGCAAAATGGCAGTACCTAAATCAAAAATTAGCAAATCTCGTCGCGGAATGCGCCGTTCACACAATGCTTTAGAAGCAGTTACCGTAGTTGAAGATAAAACAACTGGTGAACTAAAACGCCCACATCATGTTTCACCAGACGGATTCTATAAAGGTCGTCAGGTGATTAAATCTAAGGTTAACAAATAAGACTCTCCGCTTCATAAGGGGGTGAAATTGTCAAATATTGTAACTATTGCGCTTGATGCTATGGGAGGAGATTATGCTCCCGCTTGCGTTGTAGAAGGGGCAGAAATATTGCTCCGCCGTTACAATAATGTGCGCTTCATATTTTTTGGCGACCGCAATAAAATAGATCAATTATTTCAAATACATCAGACTGTTGAAGCTTTCTCCGAGATTGTTCATACTGATGTTTTAGTTGCCCCACATGACAAACCCTCAGTTGCACTGCGCCGTGGCAGTAAATCTAGTATGCGGCTTGCAATTGACGCTGTCAAAGAAGGCAGAGCAGATTGCGTGGTATCTGCTGGAAACACTGGCGCATTAATGGCAATGAGCAAAATGGTATTCAAAACCTTGCCAGGAATTTCTCGCCCTGCAATTGCCGCTTTAGTGCCAACCATTAAAGGCGACTGCGTGCTGCTAGATTTAGGCGCAAATGTAGAATCTAACGCCAATGAGTTAGTCCAATTCGCCATAATGGGTGATGCTTTTGCCAAAACCGTATTATCATTACAAAGCCCTAAAATTGGCTTGCTCAATGTTGGTTCAGAAGAATTAAAAGGACATGACGAAGTTAAAGAAGCCAGCGCAATTCTTCGCAATACAGAATTAGGCTTAAATTTTTACGGCTTCGTTGAAGGCAATGATATTGGCAATGGAACGGTTGATGTGGTGGTAACAGACGGGTTTACTGGCAATATTGCGCTAAAAACCGCAGAAGGTATTGGTAAAATGGTAAGCACTTATGTTGCAAATGCTTTTAAAAGCTCCTTCTTTGCCAAGATTGGTTATTTGCTAGCAAAACCAGCAATGGCAAGTTTGCGTAAAACTCTTGACCCCAGAAGGCGAAATGGCGCAATGTTTTTAGGTTTAAGTGAAATTGCTATTAAAAGTCACGGCTCGGCAGATGGTTATAGCTATTACTTCGCCCTCAAAGTTGCAGTTGAAGTCGTCTCTAACCGTATTAATGATAAGATTCTGGAAGAATTGAAATTGTCGCTTGGGTGATTTTTGTAATATTTTGCAACAAACTGTGATTTGCTAGTTTGGAGTTCTCCATTTAGGTTACATAATAGTAAAAACCTACATGATTGAGCCTAACAATGAAATCTGCTTTTAACTCAACTTATCAAACCACTATCGCTGGTACAGTTTCTTGCTCTGGCATTGGTTTACATAGTGGCAAGCAAGTAAATCTCTCATTATTTCCTGCTGAAGCTGATACGGGCATCAATTTTATACGGCTTGATGTAGAGGAAGAAAAATCTTTCGTTAAAGCTAGTTATCAAAATGTTACTGGCACAACTCTTGGCACAACAATAAGCAATGAATTTGGCGTCAGCGTTAGCACAATTGAGCATCTTATGGCTGCTTTCTGGGGGCTTGGCGTTGATAATGTAATCGTTGCACTTGATGCCGCAGAAGTGCCAATTATGGACGGCAGCTCTGAGCCATTTATTTTCTTGCTTGAATGTGCGGGGCTAAAAACACTTTCTGTTCGTCGTGACTTCATTGAAGTATTAAAACCAATCACCGTAAAAGAAGGTCGCTCAGTTGCTACCATTTCTCCATTTGACGGCTTTTCACTAAACATAGCAATTGACTACCCAAACACTGTAATTCCTTGTCAGCAAGCTAGTTATGATTTTGGCGAACAAAGCTTTGACAGCGCACTAGGCAGAGCAAGAACTTTTGGTTTTGTCAGTGATGTAGAAAAATTAAAAGCTAACGGTTTAGCAAGAGGTGGCTCACTTGATAATGCAATTGTTATCAGCGATACTGAAATCCTTAATGAAGGTGGCTTGCGTTTTGTTGACGAATTCGTCCGCCATAAAGCATTAGATTGCGTGGGTGACTATTTCCTTAGCGGAATTCGTATTCGTGGTGCAGTTACCACTAACCGCCCAGGACACGGCATCAATAATAAATTACTTCGTGCATTATTCGCTAATTGCAACGCATGGAGACTAACTTCCGCAACTACTCACACCAGTAAAAAGCCACATCGCCAGTTGGAAGCGGTGTTTTAATTAATAACACAGTCATCTTTCATAAATGCCTTATTATTGAGGTCTGATCTAGTGGCTTATTATAAACCTAAACACTATATTTAACTTTGCTCTAACAATAATCTTGAATTAATATATATAGTGGGTTATTTTGATCATAATTAATTTTAACAGGGGTTATTCATGAAATCTAAATTTAATCTTTTATTGACTGGAATTGCAGCATCAGCAATTTTTCTTTCAATTGTAAGCAGTGCGCAAGCAGCTACTACTGATGACGCTGAAATTGAAGCTGTGGTAAAAAAAGTAATTAAGGAAAATCCTGAATTAATTCTTAAATCAGTGCAAGATTACCAAATTAAAAAGCAGGCTGAAGAGCTATCAAAAGCTAAAGAAAATATTGTAGCTATGCAGGGTGATATTAAAAACAACCCAAATTCGCCAATGCTTGGCAATCCTAAGGGTGATGTCACCGTAGTTGAGTTTTTTGACTATCATTGCGGGCATTGCAAAAACCTATTAAATCCAGTTACTAAGCTATTAGATAGTGATAAAAATCTTAAAGTTGTTTTCAAAGAATTGCCAATTTTTGGTGGTGATAATTCTGTACTTGCTGCAAAAGCTGCATTGGCAGTAAATGCGGTAGATAAAACCAAGTATTTTGCTTATCACACTGCTTTGATGAGAATGACAGGCTCATTTACCAATGACAATCTTACTGAAAAGGCAAAAGAAATTGGGGTAGATGAAGATGCATTCAAAAAAGCTTTTGCTGACCCAGAAATTGCAAAAGAAGTTGATCACAACATTGAATTGGCACACTTGCTAAATATTTCAGGCACTCCAGGTATTATTATTGGCGATGAATTAATACCAGGTGAAATTCCTCTTGATGTTTTCAAAGCAAAAATAGCTGAAGCAAGAAAACAAGCTCAGAAATAAAAGCTGATAATTTCTAATTTAAAAGACCGCCCCGAATTTCGTGGCGGTCTTTTTTTAAATAGCAACCCAGCCACAAAATTGGAGACAGGGTTTAGTGAGTGAATATTTTCTTATCCATAGCAAATGCTAAATTAAGCAGTAATAGTAATTGCTTGCAAGAATGATTTCTCTAGAGTATCCGCTACATTAGTCTTTTTGAAATCTTTTGGGGTACCAATAAAAATTAATTTACTATCGCTAATTATTCCAATTCTATCGCAAATCTCGTCAATATCTGAAAGAATATGTGAGCTGAAGAATATAGTTTTGCCTTCAGCTTTATAAGCCAATAATTTGTCTTTTAATTTTATCCTTGCGCGAGGGTCAAGTCCGCTCATTGGTTCGTCTAAAATTAAAAATGGCGCATCAATTAAAAATGCTCCTATTAGCCCTAATTTTTGTCCCATACCTTTTGAGTATGAACCAACTTTTTGCTCTAATGCAAGTGGGTTTAAGTCTAATTCTATTGCAACTTTTTGGGCTTGTTCATAGTCAAATGCTTTTCCAAAATATGATAGTGACAATTCTAAATATTCTTTGCCGCGTAAATACCTTGAAGGTTGAAATTTCTCAGGAAGATATGAGATGTTTTTGCGCGCAGTTGCATCTTTGCATGATTTCCCAAAAATTTTTGCCTCACCTTTATCTGCATTGGTTAAGTCTAGTATTGTCTTTATAAGAGTGGTTTTGCCGACTCCATTTAGACCAATTAAACCAAATAATTCACCTTGCTCAAGTGTAAACGAAACATTATCTAGCACAACATTTTCGTTATATTTTTTATGGATATTAATAATTTTAAGAGGATTGCTCATGGTTTTTCTTCCGTTTTCTTATTATCAGTTATTGGCATAAAGCCTGATTTAATAAAGCCTTCACTAATTATTAATTGATCAGGGATAAAAGTCTGGTTGGCTCGCATTAATAAAGTAACCACATTTTTTTGACTATCAAAATCTACATTTTTGGGAATTTTGCCATTTTTAGTAAATTTTTTCCAAGCATTAGAGATTATAATAGGAAACTTAGGTTTCCAAATCAACTCTAGCTCTTTGCGTGAAATTTTGCTGATATAAAATTCATTTTTTTTGTCATTATATTCATTGCCATATTTATTGCCATTTATCCAAATTGACCAATCTTTGGCGGAATAATAAAGTATTGAACCAACATAAATATTAGGTAATCTTGGGGGTGGCTCATCATGTGCAACGACTTTTTTTGCATCATGGATTTTATTTAGCAATCCGCTTATGTCATCACCCTTACTGATATTATTGTCCCCACTCCCCCCCTGTTCTGTATATGAATCAAAAGCCTCAACAAGTTTATTGATAATACTCATATCTTTGTCGTTAAACATCAGGCTAGTATATTTTGAAGGTTGAGCAATAGGTGTAGAAGTTGGCGTTGGATTTTCTTCTGCAACTGAATATATCGGCAGTGACGATAATAATATCGCAACAACTACAGATAATATCTTTGTGGGGTTATTGACCATGAAGCCCACCATTTCTCATGTAATGATTTCCTATAGCAGGATTTTTTGCCGCATCATCTTTATTATCTTGTGGGTTTATACCAATCCAAGAAAATCCAATTGCACCTTTTATCAATGGGATAAGTTTATGTGAGTTAAGAGAGTTAGATATATATGTTTGAGATAAATCTCCTTCTCGGCTAATTTTCAAATCATGTATTAATACTATACCTGGCATTTCTTGCTTAAGAGAATCTATTAGCTCATAAATAGAACTATCAGAAAGCCCTGCAAATGTCAGGGTAACTTCATATTTAATCATGTCACCAGAATTTGTTTTAAATGCTTTATCAGTTAAATAATCAATTTTTGATGTAACAATTTCCAAAGAAGTTAGATTATATTTATCATGTAGTTTTTTTAATATCGTTTTTGAAATTTCACGATCTAAAACAAAACTAGGGTTATGTGATTTGATATAATTATCATAAAGCTCTTTATTTTTTTTGGTTAGACCATATTGGGTTGTTAGTGTGTTATATTCAGCGCGAATTGAGTCATTCTCGGCTTGCTTATTAGATTGTTCGCTTGCTAGGTCATCAGAATAGTTTGACACAAAAAACGCCAATAACCCTAATATAGCGACAATCACCCCAGCAATTATGGAGAATTTTATTAATTTTTTCTTTAATCTAATTTGTTTGAGCATCATTTCTTGTTACCCGCTTTTTTATCAGAAGGGCCTAAAATAGTTACTTTTACTGAATCAATTAATTTTTCTTCTTTGATTGTTGATGAGTCATCTAGCGTGGTTTTTACTTCTTGATTTTCTGAAACAATTCCAGGCAATTCTGTTTTATCAACATCAAAACCTACAAATTTTTTATTTATTCTATCTATTAAAGAACTAGCCGCAGCAATATATGTCTCTTTTGGTTCGGTGGGGCTAGTCAAGTGCAAATTCAGCTCTATGTGAATTTGTCTTTTATCTTCTTTACTATCTATTTTAAGAGGGTCGTTAATTTTCCATTCAAAATCTTTAACTAAAGCCACATTTTCAAGAGTGTTAGCAAAATTGTTAATAAATTCCAACGCATCATATTGTTTTCTATTAAATAGACCGTCCATCATGTTTATATCTTCATATAAGCTAACTTGTTTAGGCAATTCTGCTGATTTTGCTTTAGCTTTGTTTAAATCATCAGAGATGTGAGTTTTTTCTGTTAATATAGAATCTATTTTGTCTTGAGTTGTAATAATATCATTACCAGTCATACCCACGAACACTAAGAATGCTAGAATTAATAACCCAACAAATAATTTTTCTAATTTGATAAATAATAATAAGTCAGCTAATTTTTTAGTATAAGCATTATGAAGTGGCAAAACTAATTTTCCCTGTTTTGCAATAAATGCTGAAATTACGATGTCACCGAAATGATCTTTCGCCTGCGCAGCTTCATTTAAAGCCAGCAAATTGCTAATTTCATAAGGGGTGGAAAAATTACAATCGCCAACCTTTATATTCTTGGGGTCAAGGAAGTTCTTAATCTCTTCAGCAACAATTAGAGTGGCAGAGATGCTCTTAATATCCTGAAGACCAAGCCGCTTTAAATATTCAAGCGTGTTGATCATTTCTTGCTCAATATTGCCAGCAATGACATCTGGTTGGGAATCACCAAATGGTTGCGCCATACGAGTAAAAATTAATTTGCCATCTCTAAGTACAACCTGTCTAAATCCACTAACCTTATTGTGACTAACTAAAATTTGCCATTCAAAATTATTTTTGTTCAGAGCTTTGGCAATTGCAGTAGTAAAACTTTGTAATTCCAGAGGAATTAAGCCTATTCCCTTGAAAGTATTTTCTCGCTCTACTGTAAATTCCAACCATTTTTGCAAGGTAGCATGATTGGCAAGCGATACCATCATATAATTCCAGTCTCTGCGACCAGTTTTTTCTCTCCCTAATACTATATATCCCTTAATGTCATCTGGTGGGAAATCTTTTTGCAATCTGCGAGTAACAATCTTTTTAACATTTAAAGATGAAACTGGCGGCAAAGTTTGCACAACATAAGACTGATCCATCATATCAACCAGCATAGTTATGGGCGCACTAGGATTTTCTGAAAGAATTTCATCAAAACCACCAGTGTGAGATGGATCGGGGGATTGTGCGAATAATCTGCGTATAACACCACCCTTATTAATTTGTGCAAGTGTCGCCCCCTCATCTCCAATCATCAAGATAAAAGAACTTTTTCCACCACCAGATTTATTTTTAAGTTTTAATGCCATAAATTCTTATTTTTATACATTCATCTTGCTAAACGATTGATAAAGAGGTCCAAATATCGCCGCAATAACCCAGAATATTAATATCCCCATAATTATTGTAAGTGCTGGCTGTATCATACCCACTACACTATCTACTGCATCATTTACTTCTCTATCATAGAAGAAATTAACATTCTTCAATGATTCCGTCATATTACCACTTTCTTCCCCGATTTTGAACATTCGGACAACTAAATTCGGAAATTGGTTTGACATACGCATTGAGGCAGTTAGAGAACTACCGTCAGATACACTTTTCACCATTATATCTATAGATTCTTGTAAAACTCTATTACCAACAACATTCTTTGCTGCCTGTAAAGACTCCAATATCCCAATACCACTATTAAATAAAACTGCAAAGAAATGAGTGAATCTTGCTAAATTTAATTTTCTACTTACCCCACCAAATATTGGCATTTTAAGTATCAATCCGTCGACCTTATAAGCAAATGGCTCTGAAACTCTGTATGCAATAAAAAAACCAATAACACTAAATATCGGAATACCAAATATTAGATACCAATAATTAACAAATGCGTGAGAAAATGCAATAAGTGCGCGCGTATGAATCGGCAAGTCAAAACCTTGAGCAGTCATAAAATCTATCAATTTAGGCACAACTGCGGTCATTAAAACGGCAATTACCCCACTCATAAGAACTAGCAATGCAATTGGATAACGCACAGCTTTTTTTACTTTTCTTTGTAAATCTGATGTCCATTTTAGATGTTCAGAAATATGCAAGAAAGATTCCGAGAAATTCCCTGTTTTTTCACCAGCAGCAATCAAGCCAATAAAAACCTCGTTAAAAACCCTTGGGTAATGCGATAACGCTTTGGAGAGAATTTCCCCATTTTTGATATATTCATATACCCCTGTCATTATATTCTTAAGGTTATTTGAATCTGTAGTATCTCTAACATCAGCAATGGCGTCAAGCAATGAAACACCAGCCCTTCCAAGCTGCTCAAGATGCAAGCAAGTAATTATCATGTCTTGATTTTTGACTTTTCCTACCGAGCCACCTTTTTTTTCTTTCAATTCTCTAAAGCTTACCAGCTCCAAGCCAATTTGCTTTAGACGCTCTTCAAGATCAACATCATTCTCCGCCACTACCACTCCTGAGATGGTGCGTCCAAGATCATTCATTGCTGAATAGCGATAAGATGGCATGAATTAATTTCTATTAGTTAAATATATAAACTTATA
>Ga0364887_10912_pt1 | contig 10512 bp, 6 predicted proteins | sample ExccelJu500001D4_4_FD_206924 | JGI IMG/M metagenome (GOLD analysis project Ga0364887, IMG submission 206924) | Enriched cells from Trout Bog Lake Hypolimnion, Wisconsin, USA - BchlTB.July23.5000.01.D4 | ecosystem: Environmental > Aquatic > Freshwater > Lake > Hypolimnion/Profundal zone | place...
GTTTTTCGGCTGATACCACTACCATTCACATAACAATAAACACAGCCCCCACTGCAATATCAGGAACCACTAATATTTGCCCAGGCAGCACCACTACCCTTACTGACATCACCGGCAGTTGTATATGGAGCAGCAGCAATTCATTAGTAGCCACAATAGGGAGTTCAAGCGGCTTAGTAACTGGAATAATTACAGGCACTGTTACTATAAGTTACACTTTAATCAGTGACGGTTGTCCTGCAACCACAACTTTTACAGTAAACCCATTACCATCAATAATTTCAGGTGCTACCAATGTTTGTGTGGGTGCTACAACAGCATGTAGCGATTCTGTAACGGGCGGGGTGTGGAGTACGGGTGGCGGAAGCCTGAGTATCGGTAGTAGCACAGGTGTAGTAACGGGTGTTTCAGGTGGCAGTAGCAGTATAACTTATACACTGCCTACGGGCTGCTTTACATCAAAAGCGATTTCGGTTAATTCAAATCCGGCAGCCATAACCGGTTTATTGTCTGTATGTATGGGGTTAACGATAACTTTAGGAGACGCTACAATTGGTGGAACATGGAGTACGGGATCAGGGAATGTTTCAATAGGAAGCGCAACAGGAAATTTAACCGGTATTAGCCTTGGACCGGCTACCCTTACTTATACTTTGACGACAGGCTGTAAAACCACCTATACCGTAAGTGTATTGCCTTTACCTGCTACAATAACCGGTGTTTCTGCAATTTGCAAGGGCGATTCCACTACATTGTCGGAGAGCAGTTCCGGAGGAGCCTGGAGCAGCAGCAATACGGCTATTGCAACCGTTGGTAGTTCAAGTGGTACTGTTACAGGCATAGGAGCAGGAATAGTAACTATAAGTTATACATTACCATCAGGCTGTAAGACTACATACCCTTTAACCATTAATCCGGCCCCCTCTGCCATTTCCGGAACGCCAGTAGTCTGCCTTACTTACACTACTGGTTTAAGTGATTCTACAACAGGAGGCACATGGAGCAGCAGTGATTACAGCATTGCCTATATAGATGGTGGTTCAGGAATAGTAACTGGTATCTCATTTGGCTCAGCATTTATTACATATACTTCTGCCTTAGGTTGCATCACAACTTTAACTGTATCTGTTAACCCAGGCCCCTTCTCCATTTCCGGTTTATCCACGATGTGCCAGGGCACAAGCAGTTTATTGTTTGATGCGGTGAGCGGGGGTTTATGGAGTTCAGGTTCGCCCGGTGTTGTGAGTATTAATTCAGTAACAGGCGTGGATAGTGCATTAACGGCAGGCGTGGCAACTATAAATTATTCTACCGGAACCGGCTGCACGGTTAGCTTTCCGGTAACGGTAAATCCGTTACCTGCAACTATAACAGGTACAGAAACAGTATGCATAGGTAATACGACAACCCTAGCCGATATAACTACCGGCGGCACGTGGAGCAGTGCCTCGCCTGTAGCAGCCATAGGCAGTCTATCGGGGATAGTAACCGGCACAAGTGCAGGAACTGCATTGATCAGCTACACATCACCGGTAACCGGCTGCGCTGCAACGGCAACGGTAACGGTCAATCCTTTGCCGGGGCCAATCACGGGAGTTGAGAGCGTTTGTCCCGGCGCAACCACAATACTTTCCTGCGGAGGTTCAGGCGGTTCATGGGGCAGCAGCAATACGTCAATAGCCACAGTAGGGTCGGCAACAGGCATGGTAACGGGTGTAGCCCCCGGCATTGTAACCATTACTTATACGGCGGCAACAGGCTGCACGGTATCGGCAACAGTAACCGTAAATACCCTGCCGGGTGCAATAACCGGGTTGGGTTCAATATGCGTGGGAGCAGGTACAACATACAGCGACCCGGCAATAGGCGGTAGCTGGAGCAAAAGCAATGCTGATATAACAATAGGTACGGTTACAGGTTTTGTAACCGGAGTAACGGCGGGTACAACTATTATCACTTATACGTTAGCTGCCACAGGCTGTGCAGTTACTAAAACCATAACCGTGAACAGTTCGCCAGCAGCGATCAGCGGAGCGGCAGCGGTGTGCATTGGCGCAACAACATTATATACAGATGCAACAACGGGAGGTGTGTGGAGTCCCGCTACCGGCGGGATTGCGACAGCAGGAAGTACAGGTCTTATAACAGGCATAGCGGCAGGCAACGCAACAATCAGCTATACTTTGAGTACGGGTTGCTATGCCATAAAAACAATAACGGTGAACCCTCTGCCAACGCTGTTCAGCGTAACCGGCGGGGGCAGCTACTGCGCAGGTGGTTTGGGGCTTCCTGTAGGGTTGAGCGGTTCAGTGAGCGGCACCAGCTACCAGCTATTCAACGGCACGTCCGGCGGGATAACCCTTGCCGGTAGTGGCGGGGTTTTAAATTTCGGTACACAGACTTCAGCGGGAACTTATACAGTGGTGGCTACTACATCATCCGGATGCAGCAGAACCATGACAGGGAGCGTAACGATAACAGTTAATCCGCTTCCATCTTCCATTACAGGGCCTACCGCACTGTGCGTGGGAGCAACAGTAACAGAGACTGATGGCACACCGGGAGGAATCTGGAGCACAGCAACAGGGTTATTTAGTATAGGCAGCGGCAGCGGAGCAGTAACCGGTATAAGCACCGGTAGCGGTACCATAACCTATACGCTGCCAACCACCTGTTATACAACAGCAACAATCAATGTAACCACAGGCACTACAGCCATTACAGGCCCCGGCACGGTATGTGCCGGAGCCACCATAACGCTTACAGACGGTTCGGGCGGCGGAGTATGGAGCAGCAGCCTTGTGAGCCATGCCTCTATAGGTTCGCTTAGTGGTATGGTAACAGGCGTTGCGGCTGGCACCACAACTATAACCTACTCTCTGGGCAGCGGCTGCACAGCCACCACTACCATAACGGTTAGTGCATCACCAGCAGCCATAACAGGTGCGGGCAGCCTGTGTGCGGGAGCCACCACAACACTGAGCGATGCCACCACCGGAGGCATGTGGAGTGCGGGAGCAGGGAGCGTGAGCGTGAGCGGATCAGGCGTGGTAACAGGTGTCAGCACAGGCACAGGTACGGTTTATTATACAGCAGCGGGCTGTTCGGCAACAAAAGTAATAACAGTGAATGCTACCCCAACACCCATATCAGGATTGGGAACGGTATGTACAGGAGCGCAGATAACAGCAACAGACGGAGTAAGCGGAGGAATCTGGAGTACTGCCGCTGCCACATTAACCATAGGCTCTGCATCAGGAACAATAACCGGCATAACCAGCGGAACCGGGGGCATAACTTATTCTATTGGCAGTTGTACAACAACCCGGACTATAACGGTGAACCCAACTGCAACCATCAGCGGGGCAACGGGATTATGTACGGGAACAACCAGCACACTGGCAGCATCTGTAGGCAGCGGCTCATGGCTGAGTGGAACACTCAGTGTGGCAACTGTTACCACAGGGGGCGTGGTTTCTGGTTTAGCCACAGGAACATCAGTAATTACCTATACCACACCGGCAGGTTGCATCACCAATGTTACAGTAACGGTGAACACGGGGCCAACAGCCATATCAGGAGCGGGAGCGGTATGCGTGGGAGCGCAGATAACATTGACAGACGGAGCAGGTGGCGGGGTGTGGAGTACAACATCAGGCCATGTGAGCATAGGTAGCGGCACAGGAACGGTAACAGGTGTGAGCGCCGGAACAGCAAGCATTACCTATTCATTGGGCAGCGGCTGCACGGTAACAGCAACAGTTACAGTGAATGCCACACCGGCGGCAATAACAGGGGCAGGGAGCGTATGTGCAGGATCAATGATCACACTAACAGATGCTACACCGGGCGTAACGTGGATCAGCGGGAGCCTGTCTGCGGCCACCATTTCGTCAACGGGCGTGGTAACGGGAATAACAGCGGGTACTGCCGCCATCACCTGCGGGCTGGGAGCATGTAATGCAACCACAACCATTACAGTAAATCCGTTGCCTGCAACTATAACAGGAAGCACTGCTTTATGTGCAGGGCTTACAACAATCTGGAGCGATGGCACAGGGGGAGGAGCCTGGAGTTGCTCATCGCCGGGAACAGCCGGAATCGGTTCAACAGGCACAGTAACAGGTATAGCGCCGGGAGTGGCAACTATTTCCTATACCCTGCCAACGGGTTGCCTGATTACAAAAAATATAACCATTAACTCAGCCCCTGCGGCAATAAGCGGGAGCCTTGGTATATGTACCGGTTCCACGACTTCGCTTGCAGATGCATCACCGGGAGGGGTCTGGAGTTCATCGGCAGGGAGTGTCGCAGGTATTGGTACAACAGGGTTAGTTACCGGAATAAGCACAGGTACAGCCACAATCAGTTATGTAGTGGGCGGTTGCCCTTCACTGGCGGTGGTTACTGTCAATTCCCTGCCAGCGGCTATAACTGGGGCAGACCATGTGTGTTACGGGGCTGCAACAACACTCAGCGATGCTACAACCGGCGGCGTATGGAGCAGCAGTAATACATTGACAGCCGCTATTGGTACAGGTGGTGTGGTAAACGGAGTAAATACAGGCACTGCAACAATCAGTTATTCGCTTGGGGTGGGCTGCACGGTAACCCATAGTTTTACGGTGGATGCGCTGCCTGCAGCCATAACGGGAGCTGCAAACGTATGCCTGGGCGGAACGATAACACTTACCGATACGGCAACCGGCGGCGCATGGAGCAGCAGCAATGCGGCGGCGGGAACCATATCAGTTATGGGAGTGGTTACAGGCACAGGTGCGGGAACAACTACCATCAGTTATTATGTGGGGGCTATAGGCTGCGCAGCCACCCATATTATAAACACCCTGACAGTGCCGCCGATTACAGGTATACATAATATATGTGCTTATGGTGATACCATGACCGTTAGCGACCTAGGTACAGGCGGGTTATATACCAGTTCTCTTGCCACAGTATACAACATGGGAGGCGGCCTTGGCAGGGTAACGGGCAATTCGCCGGGCACTGCATCGGTAACCTACCTGATGCCGTCCGGATGTACGGCAACGGGAACATTTACCGTAAATCCATTACCAGGGTCAATAAGTAGCGGCCCGGATATATGTGTTGGAGCATCGGTAACCTTAACCGATGGCAGCACCGGCGGAATGTGGAGTGCATCGGGGGGCATAGTGAGCATCGGTAGCATCAGCGGCATAGTAACGGGTGTCAGTGCAGGTACAACACTGGTCAGTTATACTTTCCCCGCAACAGGCTGTTATGTAGATACCGCAATAACCGTAACCGCCTTGCCGGTGGCAGGCGTAATAACCGGAGCAGCCAACTTTTGTGCCGGAGGCAGCATTACCCTTACGGATACCGCAACAGGCGGGGTATGGAATACAGGATACGGGAGCGCAGTGGTGGGTAGTACCACAGGCGTGGTAACCGGTGCAGCAGCAGGAACAGATACCATTGTTTACAGAGTTACGAATATGTGCGGCGATGCGACAGCAATAGCTGCGGTTACCATAAATCCGTTACCTGATGCGGGTGTGATAACGGGCAGGGATAGTGTATGTGTGGGTAATGAGGTTACATTAACTGAAAGTGTGGTTGGAGGAATATGGAGTGTCAGTAATTCTTCGGCAGCAATAAATATTGCAGGATTATTGGGTGGCTTATCGGCAGGCATGGATACGGTGATTTATACAGTAAGCAATGCATGGTGCAGCGCAAGCGTTGAAAGTGTTGTAACGGTTTTTGGCATCGGCGATTGCCCTGCGCTGGAAATAAATAATACTCTGAAGCACCAATTTGCCAATGTGCAGATCTACCCTAACCCGGCAATGTCAGAGCTAATCATTAAATCAACTGAAAAAATAACCCGATTAACCATCACAAACCTTTTAGGTCAGCAATTATACACCCATGAGTATATTACAGATTCGGTACAGGTAAATGTTGCTGGATTACCCAATGGCATTTACTATATAAAAATAAACGGCAATGAAGTGCGGCGGTTTGTAAAGGAATAGTGAGCAATGCTTTTACAAATTTACCAGACATAGACAGCGATAAAAAAAGCCCAAGAAAGAGGGCTTTTTTTATCGCTCTATTAAGCTATGAATTATTTACTCCATTGAGAGGTTGATGTATTATTATAGCCGTAACAGGCGACTATTGTTGAATTAGGGTCTAATACCTCATAACTCATAATAATAGAACTACCTTTACCAGAGGTTGAATTTGAAGCTAAATATCCAACTCCAAAAATTGTTCTACCTTCTAACGTTTGCCCAGGTATGTAAATAGAATCACCAATTATCTGTGCTTTCACCGGAGTTGTAAAATAATTATTAAAGTTCTTTATGAATAAATCTGAGGAATTATCTCCTGATGTGATACTTATCGCATATTGGGAAGCTGCGTTTGAATTCCCTTTTTCATTTACTGAATAGTTACCCAGAAATTGAGCTGACAGTGGAACTGCAGTATTAATTACTGATTTTTTGGTACATGCACAAATTGAAAAGAGACTGATTGAGAAAATAAACAACTTGATGATTATACCCTAAAGACATGGAAGGTTACAAATGCCCGTTCTGCCTTTCCACTTCTGCACCATAATCGGAAACGGCTTTATAGTGAAACTTGAGGTATGACTGAACAAAAGTTGGTGTTGTGTGCTTTATTCCTGATAAACCGGTATAACAATATATCTGCCCACTTTCATCAGCGACACCGCTTATCGTGGCTGCATTGATTTTGACCTTATTGTATTGTTTGTAAATTTTGGAATTTCTTTGAAGGTAGAAAGTTTCTATAACAGCACTTTTATCATAGATGTTTATCTCAAGGCAGAACCTATGACCGGATTCTGAAAACATGATGTCTGAATCAGTCTGCTCAATGATAATATAATGTTTCAGTAATTCTTCAACTACATTTTCTATCTCTTTTACCAAGGCATGATGGGAACTAAATAAATCTTCCATTGATTCCAGTTTGGAATCAAATTTATGAAGAATTGCCCGTAATATTTTAACAACAAGACTTTTCACTGATTATTTATCGGATATAATATATTCGTCCATCGAATGTTGGCGTCGCCTGAAATCAATCAGGTTATCAACGTCTTCTGCCATGCTGAAATGCTGCCGGTCTATCAGTTCCCTTTTATACAGACTTACAAACGTTTCGTGATAAAGTTGTTCCCTGCATTCGCCCATATATAGGGTGTACATCCGTATGCAATTTTCTTCACCAAACCTGATTTCCTGTGTTAAGAACTCTATCCTGCTATATACCTTTGATTCACGTTCATCCAGATCATATATGTTTAGGTCAACTATGTTAGTTCTAAACCCATATCCTGCTTTCTTTGTTTTCTTCACAAGGTTTTTGAACCTGATGCAGTCTTTGTAGGTAGTAGCACCCACAAGTAATTCATGATATTGCCTGTTAAGTTCAGCCACTATCTGTTGTGTGTTCGTTTTCATCTGGTAAAAATATAGACCAATAACTGGTCGTGAAATAAACTACCTGAAAATAAATCTCTGTTTCCATATCCATTCGTCCTGCTCCCTTGCACAGATAAAGTTTATTGTTCTGTCTTTGCCTGTCGTGAAATAGACAAGTTCTTCCAGCTTTTCTTTAAGCCTAAGTTCTTCATCACGCAGGTTACTGGCATGTTCAAACCAATTGTCATGAACAGCTTTGGATTTGTCTCTCTTTACCATCTGTAACCTGTCGTACATGTCAGCTATATGGTCGCTGTGTAGCAATTCAAATCTGTAACCCTCCTGCTTTAGCTGTTCTACCAACCTGCTTATTTCCTGTTCATGATCTGTCTTGCCTATAATGGTTTCATGATAGAGGTCGCTTAGCTTCCAGGCATTTTCTTCAACCTGTGTATCTGTCATCATACCTGCTCTTTTTAGGATTTCATTAAATATTACTTCGTTGTTTCTATGATTGTGCCGGAAGTCGAATTCATCAAGGTACTTTTGCATGTGCTTCGGGCTTACATAGGTATGGGTGCCCAAGATAGACTTTTTCAGATTAGACCAATAACCCTCTATCGAATTGGTGTAGTTTTCACCCTGCGCCCACTGATACTTTGAATGGACAACTGTTCTGTGGTCATAACCTTCTTCGCCAAGCGTATGATAGGTCTTGAACTCGTCGCTGTTTACAACCGAACCTTTTTCAATATGCTTTCTGACCAGCGGCATGATGTTCACACGTTCACGGTTTTCAACTGGTGTTACTTTCACATTGCCACCTCTTTCTATAATACCAAACAGGCAGGTCTTGTTCTCTGCTCCCCAACCACGTTTGCCGCCACGGACTGCGCCGCCAATGAGTGCTTCGTCTATTTCTATGATGCCTTTCATTATCCTGTCTTCACCCTTACCCATTGCTTCACGGATTTTGTGGCCAATACGCCAAGCAGTCTTATAGGTAACGCCAATTGCCCGTTCAAGTTCTTTGGCACTGACTCCGTTCTTGGAAGTTGAAAACATATACATAGCATAGAACCACAGAACAAGTTCGGTAGTTGTTCCCTCCATGATGGTTCCTGCAAGCGGGTATATCTGGTTGCTACATTCACCGCATTCGTAGCACTTGCGGTTTTTAATCCTGTAATAAACTGTTTTTCTTTTACATTTCGGACAGTCAAGGTTTTCACCACCGTATCTCATGTTCAAAATGGTACCGAGGCAAACGTCGTTATCTGGAAAAAGCTTCCTGAATTGCCCGAAGGAAAGGTTCTTTGTCTTCTGTTTCATCTGTCAGTCTTTTGCTCGTCTTAAGAAATATATCCATAATAAATAATACAAGCGACGTGCCAAATTTATTCGCATATCAGGCTGTCATGTCGTGTCATGACGGGCTGTCATATTATATTTTTACTTAACACAAACTTAACATCCAGTTTATTTCAGACGTATTTCCGGCATTTTAATTTTGTGGTTATATGAACACATCCAAGAAGCGGATTTGGCGAACAAGCAGGCAGTTTCCTGGGCTTGTAGTAGAACAAGGTAGGGGAACGGTTGCCGACTGCAACATATTACTTGCCTCCAGAACAGAGCAGGAAAATCTGGCAAATGCAAAGCTGATAGCACTAAGTCCGGAAATGATGTACTGCCTGATAGCTATGGATGGTGCCATTGATGCCCACAAAGCAGGCAAAGGGATAAATGGTATTTATGCCGTCCGCAAGCAAATCCGGAAACTGCTGGTCAGGCTTGCTGACAACCCAGACAAATCTTAACGATAGTTTCAGGTAAAGACTGCATCAGCTTTCCTTTGCCAACGTTGTATCTGAAACTGAATTCGTCAAGATAAGCCTGCAGGTACTCAGGGCTGACTGAACAGTATGTGGCAAGGATTTGTCTTTTCATCCTTGACCATTGGGATTCTATATTGTTGTTGTGGGTGCCTTTCCTGAATTCCTTACCTGCCTTGTTCTTTACCAGCTTCGGAATGTAACCTGCTTTTTTCATGTTCCCATAGGTTCCGTTGTTGTCATGATGGATGATAGAACCTTTTTCTATATGCTTTTTTATCAATGGCCGCATGGTAGCTGCATCTTTCTTTACAAGGCGAACCATACGAAGACTGTTCTTGCGCTCCAGCATACCAAAGACCATCTGTTTGTCCCCGATACCCATCTTGCCTTCGTCTGTTTTCAGCTTGCGTTTGCCACCATGATAGTGTTCATCTATTTCAACTATTCCAGACAACATATCTGCAAAGGTATTCTTCATGCCAGTCCTGACTTTATGCGCCATCCTGAAAGCAGTCTTGTAGGTAAGCCCGTATTTCAGCGACAGGCTGTGTGCGCTAACGCCCCTGTGGTCGCTGAGGAAGTCTACCATCATTGCAAACCACACAGGAAGCGATGTCCTGCTGCCCTCAAAGATTGTTCCTTTCATAGGATAAATCTGTTTGCCACAGTTGCCACATTCATAGCACTTACGACACCTGACCCTGTGGTACCGGAATGGCTGTCTGCATTTGGGGCATGATTCTGCTTTGTGCTTTTCAAACAGTTCAGCAAGACATTTGTCCTCTGTCGAATATTTCTCTATAACTTCTTTCCTGATGGCATTATTTCCCTTACCCATCCAGATGTAAGGGGGTCAAGGGCAATCTGGTAACATAGCTTTCATCTATGGGATGATAGATGAAAGCTATGTTGATTATTTATGTTGTGAAACAAATGTCTGGATTTCAATTTTGGAATCTGACAGGTATCCACAATCACGATTGAAACTTTCATAGTCGCTTGTATCCAATTCATCTACTAATGGCATTGCTACATCTTTCAGCTTGCTGGCCTCCTTGTATAATTCATCAAAATTGGTGACATCTTCTGGTGCTACTTTCCCATCTTCCTTGAAATTACGTTTGTAATCACCTGTTAATTCTTCATATTTTCCGACTTTTGCATCAAACAGGCGATATGCTTTGGAAGCTGCATCAGATGATTCGTGCGGATGAGCTTTTTCCGGTGAA
>Ga0364887_10915_pt1 | contig 10489 bp, 10 predicted proteins | sample ExccelJu500001D4_4_FD_206924 | JGI IMG/M metagenome (GOLD analysis project Ga0364887, IMG submission 206924) | Enriched cells from Trout Bog Lake Hypolimnion, Wisconsin, USA - BchlTB.July23.5000.01.D4 | ecosystem: Environmental > Aquatic > Freshwater > Lake > Hypolimnion/Profundal zone | place...
TTTGGACTATAATTGCATCCTAATTAAAAAGACTTTTATAATGAAACAAGGGGGTAGAAGAATATTTTTTTTCTTTTTTTTCTTTTCCACATTATTTGCAAACCCCCAAAGATCTTTTGCTTGGGGTAGCAAAGGGCATCAGCTAGTCGCACAGATTGCATTTAAATATCTTGATGACAGTACACAGCAAAAGTTAAAACACTACCTGCGTAGAACAACTGTAGCCGACGCTGGTACTTGGATGGATGATATGCGTTCGAACAGTTATTACGACTATATGAAGACTTGGCACTATATCAACATTCCCAAAGACAGTATTTACAGACCAATAAGTGAAGGAAATATCATCACTGTTTTAAACAGCATTATTACTGAAATGAAACACAAAGAGAAACTAAAGGATAGTAAGATAAAAGAATATATTCTGATGGCTTTTCATTTGTTGGGCGACCTTCATCAACCCCTCCATGTTGGTTATCCCGATGATCGTGGAGGGAATTTGGTGGAAATAAAAGGGCAAGGCTATGCTGGCGATTTACATAGCTTTTGGGACACTGGAATAATAGAAATGAAGAAAATAAACATGGATAGCTGCACGCAGTTTTATGCTACCTATTCACCAGAAGAGATTGCAGACATACAACATATAGACCTTTTAAAATGGATGTATGAATCACGCTCATATTTGGGAGATGTTTATAACTTTAAAAACTCGCGAGTAAATCAAGACTATATAGACCGCAACACTTTATTGGTTGAAAAACAAATATTGATAGCTGGACTAAGGCTGGCGAGTGTATTGAAAGAGATATTGAGTTAGACGATTGTAATTTTGCATCGCTTTTTTAGGGGGATTCAATAATCGGGATTGAAAAACAATAACCTTTTAATGTTTTTAGCGTTGAGATATTTTATGCTTGGTGTCTCTTCGTTATTGACACTTCATCTGTGCACACAAGAGGAGATTGTAAAGGTTGGGCAACAAGTTTCTTATTTTACCATTGCCACTCAGGATGGAAAAATAATAGATTCTGCTGCCCTGAAAAATAAGGTTGTACTCATCAATTTCTTTGCCACTTGGTGCAGGCCTTGCATGAAAGAATTGTCCATATTGCAAACTAGGGTTTGGGAAAAGTATAAGGACAATACAAATTTTGTTTTGTTGGTAGTTGGGTCGAACATTCGCAAGAAGAAATAAATACTTTCAAGAAAGAACACAACTTTAATTTGCCGATGTATCCAGATAAAAACAGGGCAGTCTATTCATTGTTTGCACCTCAATTTATCCAATGTCGTTTAGTTAAGGATGTTTTCCAATAATACTCCATTAAAAACGGGGTGTCAGCCTGAGCTTGTCGAAGGCGTATAATGAATGAAAGAACCTTTATTATATCTGGTTTCGACAAGCTTAACCTGACAGTCGTTCCCTTAACTAAACGACATTGGATTAATATCCGCCTCTACAGCGTACCATTTTCGGTTAGTTCCCTGCGGGATGAGAGCAAGTCGGCAATCCTCTTAATCCCCCTCACCCCAAAACCTACCTACTTAACCTTCAAAACCATCCTACTACCTCCAAAAGTAGTCGGATGCCTCGGATTTGCTTTTGTTCCCCATCTTTTCGTAATCCGGTGCCTCGGATTTGCTTTTGTTCCCCATCTTTTCCAAATCCGATGCCTCGGATTTGCTTTTGTTCCCTATGTTTTCCAAATCCGGTGCCTCGGATTTGCTTTTGTTCCCCATCTTTTCCAAATCCGGTGCCTCGGATTTGCTTTTGTTCCCTATGTTTTCCAAATCCGAGGCATCGGATTGGCTTTCGTTGGCATCGGATTACTTTTTGGGGTAATTGGGCAGGGTTTACCACAAAAAGAAGGCAATAGTCTTGAGTCTTGTTATCCAGCAAAAGTCTCAATTATTATTTTCGGATTATACACCCAATGTCGTTTAGTTAAGGATGTTTTCCAATAATACTCCATTAAAAACGGGGTGTCAGCCTGAGCTTGTCGAAGGCGTACAATGAATGAAAGAACCTTTATTATATCCGGTTTCGACAAGCTCAGCCTGACTGTCGTTCCCTTAACTAAACGACATTGTCAATTTATCCCTCGAAACTTTATTATTGACAAAGACGGTAAATTGGTCTTTTCTTCTTTTGGCTACAACGAAGCAGACTTCCACAACCTGGTTTCAAAACTAAAGGACTTGCTAGATAAGAAATGAGATAATGTGAATCGTGCATACCTTAAAACTAAAATGTCCGTGCTAGGCACAGACATTTTTTTATTGATTCACTCCTAAATATTAAAAATTATACAAGCTCTTTTGCCATGCTGCTATCGTAAGCGAACAAACTTGCAGGAATGTCGATGGTGTCTATCAATTCATTTTCCAATAGGTTTGCATACGTTTCAAAATAAGCAATCACGTCTTCCCTTACATTTCTTTTCAGCCACCTAAAACCCCCTTCCAAGCTTTCTAGCACCTTTCTGTCTTCCAAGTATTCAAGGTTGTGTATGTCTGTCGGCGTTAGTCCCAGTTGTTGAAGTTTAAACAATAAGAGGTTCACAGGGGCATTTGTGGTTGGGCAATAATCTTCTGCCAATTCAGTCCATTCCCCTATTCCAGAATGTGCATACGCCAATATTTCTTCTTGTTTCAACTGAGTTACTACCTGAAGTAAGTTGCCGCAGTTGCAGGCGCCGTGATTGCCCCAAGCGTAGGGTGCGCCTCCTTTCAATCGGTTTGCTGTTTCCCTGAGTGCGTCTATCAATGCTAAGTTTGGATGTGCCATGATGTTACTTTTAGATGATAACAATGGTATAATTAATTTGGTTGAAAGCCAGTAGATTTTATTAATTCAACTGCAATGCTGGCAGTCGGTAGTGTTGGCTATCGTACACAAAAAGTTCTTCTATGTCGTATGTCCAGTATTTGTACAATGGAGATTTACCCAAAAAGTTGGCAGCTTCGGCTTTAGTCTCGCAATTGAAAGTTACCCAGCTTGTTTGCGATTCCATACTCACGGCATAGCTATCAATGATGCCTTTATTCATCAAAAAATTGATGTAGGTACGGTGTACCGGGACGAAGGTCATAAACTCATCATCCATTGTAAACCTGATTATTGCCTGAAACTTTTTCATGTCTTTTGTTTTATACAATTATAATAACAAGAATAGTGCTGCGCTGTTTAAACAATGTCAAAGTGGCAAGACGGACGTAATATAGTGATTTTACCAATCTCTTCACGTTGTTGGAATAATCTTATTGCCTTGGCAAGCTTAAAGTAGTTAATTTTACTGCCTTATTAAAAAATTAGTGTGATGAAAGAAGGGAAAAGGCAGAAGCAAGTGGCATCGGTGTTGCAAGCAGAAATGAACGAGATATTTACCAAACTGGGATTGAATATGATAGGGGGTGGGATGATAAGCATTGCCGCTGTAAAAGTAACGCCCGATTTGTTGGAAGCCAGGATATACCTAAGTCTGTTTCAGGTAGAAGACAAAGAGGCAGCAATGAAGCGTGTGAATGACAGGGCTTGGGAAATAAAGAAACTATTGGCTGATAAAGTAAGGAGTCAACTGAGGCGCATCCCTGTTTTTCATTACTATTTGGATGATACCCTTGAGTATGTATTTAAGATGGAAGAAGTATTTAAAAGTATTCACAAGCCCTCAGAAACGGATATCAATCTGTCTTAGAATTATTAAGACGGATTAACACAATCGAAAAGTTAATGAAGCATGATTGTTTATGAATCATTTAATCATCAAAATCATTCTAATCAGAATTTACATTGAAACTTCTTTTTGCGTGGCGTTACTTCAAATCAGAGAAGTCGGTTAACGCTATCAATATCATTTCTTGGATAAGCGTGTTGGCAATTGCTGTGGTGGTTGCTGCATTGATTATTGTGTTTAGTGTGTTCAATGGCTTTGAAGATTTGGTTAAAGGATTATATGCTGATTTCTATGCTGACTTAAGTATCACCCCAAAGACTGGAAAGATATTATCCCTCACACAACAACAAATCAATCAATTAAAAAATACAAAAGGTGTTGTTGCCATTAGCCTTACTGCCGAAGAGAAAGCAGTACTGGTAAATGGTGATTATCAAAGTATAGTCACTGTAAAGGGTGTGGATGAAAGCCAAAATCAGGTGAGCAATGTAACTGGACACATCATGCGTGGCAAATATGATTTGGGAACAACCGAAAAGCCAAGCATAGTTTTGGGCGTGGGCATTGAAAATGCAGTGGGCGTTGATGTAGAGAAGGGAATCTACCCCGCTACTTTATACATGCCCAATAGAAATGATGCACAACATTTTGGTACTATCGAAGGGATGAATTCATTCTCGGTTAATCCTGTGGGTACTTTTATGGTGCAGGAAGACTTTGATAACAAATATATATTCACCAACCTAGGCTTTGTAAAGTATATGTTGGATATGAAAAAGGATGAATATTCTGTTTGTGAGATAAGATTAGACTCAACATTGAATGAAGAAAAGATAATCCAAAACATACAATCGCTACTCGGCGATAAATATCTTTTGCAAACAAGGTATCAACAGAATCAAAGTCTTTATACCGCCATGCAAATAGAAAAGTGGGTTATTTATGGAGTGACATGTTTGATATTGATGGTTGCAGCTTTTAATATAATCGGTGCATTGACAATGCTTGTTTTGGAAAAACAAAAAGACATTGCAGTGCTTAAAGCGATGGGAGCAACCGAAGCCACTGTCCAAAATATATTTCTTGCAGAAGGGGTATTGCTTTCTGTAATTGGCGGAGCAATAGGTATTGTACTATCAACAATCATTTGCTTTTTACAAATAAAGTTCCACCTAATAACCTTATCTGGTGGAACATTCTTGATAGATTACTACCCAGTAAAACTATTATTGTCTGATTATATTGTCGTATTCTTGACAGTCCTTGTCATTGCAGTATTAGCAGCTTGGTTTCCTGCAAGAAAAGCAGGAAAGGATGTGATGGCGTTGAAAAGCTAATTCTTTGGTGATAAGGGATAAGGCATAAGGTGTAAGGGATAAGGGATAAGGCGTAAGGTGTAAGGAGTAGGGAGAGAACAAGGAAAAGCAAAAGGTCAGAAGTTATTAGTCGTTCAACCATTACTTCTGACCTTTTTATTATTTCTTTTAATACTTATGCCTTGCGTCTTATTCCTTAAGATTAGTAGTCTCCCAATGTCTCTTCTAATTGTCCCAATGCTTTTGCTAGTTGGTCATCGTTCGGTGCACTTCCATGCCAATGGTGGGTTCCTTCCATAAAGTCAACACCCTTACCCATAGCTGTTGTCATTACTATGCAGATTGGTTTGCCTTGTCCAGTCAATGATTTTGCTTTATCCAAAGTAGCTATTACATCATCCACATCATTTCCATCCATTTCTAGTACAGTCCAATCAAATACTTCGAACTTCTGCTTAATATCACCCAAGTTCAATACTTGCTTGGTGGAACCATCTATTTGCTGACCGTTAAAGTCGATAGTAGCTATCAAATTATCTACTTTATTGTGGGCTGCAAACAATATTGCTTCCCAGTTTTGTCCTTCTTCTAGCTCTCCGTCACCATGCAATGAAAACACAAGGTTTTTGTCGCCATTATATTTCTTTGCCAATGCAGCACCTATTGCAACACTCATTCCTTGACCCAAAGAACCGCTAGCAATACGTATTCCTGGTAGATGTTCGTGTGTTGTTGGGTGACCTTGTAAGCGAGAGTTTAGTTTACGGAAAGTAGCCAATTCTTTTACATCAAAATAACCCACTCTTGCTAATACAGAGTAGAATACAGGGGATATATGTCCGTTGGATAAGAAGAATAAATCCTCTCCAATGCCGTCCATTTTAAAGTTTGTGTCATGCTTCATGGTGTTGAAGTACAGGGTAGTCAAAAAGTCGGTGCATCCCAATGAACCGCCAGGGTGACCGCTCTGTACTGCGTGTACCATACGTACAATATCCCGTCTTACTTGCGATGCGATTTTTCTTAGTTCTGCTGGTGTAGCCATATCATATTATTTTAATGCAGCGAAGTTATCTTTTTGGGTGTTATAGCAAAAAATATTATTAAACAGAGTGATTTGCTATATATCAATACAGAAGTAGTTTTACAAAATATTGTAAGAAATGGGGTTTATTTTAGATTGGGGTTCTCTACCGTTCCCATAAATAATATGTTACCTGTTGTTCTCTCACTAATCAATACCATAAATGGTCTATCTGCCCTAAAAATAATCTTTTTTTCTGGTCTTTGTATTGCAGAGGTCATCATCCTCATTATAACAGCTGTAGCTGCTGCCGCTTCTGTGCCTTCTTCATTTACTGCAACAAAAGCTTTGTGTATTACTTTGTCTATTTCTAATATCTTGCTTTTAGTCATGCCAGAAAAATCAGCATTGTCATTAAAGGCATTCTCCATTCCCATACTCTTAAGTGCCTCTTTTAACTCTTTCCCCCAACTAAAGGTAAACTTAGGAACAAATATTTGCACTTTGGTATTTGAGAATCTCGAATTAGCAATAAAATCCGTGTTTATATTCTTTGAAAGGGCTTCAGTCGAACTATTTTCCTTTGGTAATACTATCGTCATTTCCAAAGAACCCCCTTCGTAAGGCATTTTGATAGCCTGGGTGTTTTCATCTTCAAAATAATCAACAAAGGCACTTTGAGACATCATATCTACATCGATTGCTTTATCTTTTGTTACATAAAAGGGTTCTTTTTTGGTATTTTCTTTCCTAAATTTTTCTTGCCACTCGCCTTTAAAATAGATTGCATTCGTCAGTATCAGACGTGTCAATGGTGTAATGTCCCCGTCAGTAATAATTGACGGAATCCGCTTATTTGTCTTATTCGAAACCCAATTATTTATAGGCTTTGCCCTTGATGGCAGGGGGTAAATAGCTGCATCGTAATACTTCTTAGTCAAAGCCAAATAATCTTTTTTAAATGGATATTTAGATTCATCCTTTTTCCAAAGCGCATTGGCAATAGAAATCTTTAGGGTAGTATCCTTATTTAATTCCTTGATTTTATTGTTGAAATCAAGGAACTCTTGTGCGGTGGTTGTATTGTTCAAATGAAAATGAAGCACTTTACTCATCTGGTTTCTTGTTTCTTTTTCGGCACCAGCATACGTCATCGCCAAGGCTGAACGGATGCTGTAGGGGGAAAAGAACACATTTGTGTCGGTGCTATACAATTTCTTGAATATCTCAAAAGCAAAAGCGTTGTTGCCATTGATGATTGTGGTATTTGTTTGCCCAATGGCGGCAGAGGTCATCAATAGACTAGCAAAAAGCGTGTAGAAGTGGTGTTTTAATTTCATTATTTATGTTTTATTAAAAAGTAAATATAATTGTATAATGACAATCTTTAGTTAATGATACTTGAATATTTGGTAGATCTTCAAACATTGCAGATGATTAAGTGGTAAAGGAAGCGTAAATAACCTCTTTTCCCTTCAAAATACTTTCATTTAGTTTTAACCCTTCCCAAGATTCGCATTCCTGACTCAAGATTGTGAAATTCGAGGTCAGGATTCAGATTCCTGAGAAGAAATAGCAACTTGAAAACAAATTTTGCGGTTAATAATAATGGATTGACATTATACAATATCAGGATTAGCATAATAAAAATCAAATGGTTTCATATTTATCCCCCAAAAGTTTCATCCGCATCTTTTATTACTCACCATTCACCCCACACCAGTAGCGCCTTGCGCTTATTTTTAACCAATTCCATAAATACTTACCCCCTAAATTTGCATTTATGAAAATAAGCAACGAGATGAAAGTGGGTGTTCTGACTGCCGTAGCACTCACATGTCTTATTATGGGGTTTAACTTTTTGAAGGGTAGGAGCGTGTTTAAGACAGGCAACTACTTGTTCGCAAAATATACAGATAGTAAAGGCATCAACATTTCTAACGGCGTTTTTGTGAATGGATACAAGGTGGGTTCTGTATATGAAATAGAAAGTGCCGATGCCAATTTGAAAGATATTGTCGTGACCATAAAGCTGAATGGTGACTACAACATCCCCAAAAACTCCATAGCATCAATTGAGGAAAGCATGCTATCGTCTCCAACGATAAACATAACAATGGGGAATGATATGCACTATCTCACTTCGGGCGATACTATCAGCACCGAAGAAAACGAAAGTTTATTGAGCAGCTTGGGTAGTAAAATAGCCCCGGTGGGCGACCAACTTAAAACGACAATGATAAGTTTGAATAAGGTTTTGAATAATGCAAATTCAATTCTAGACCCTAGCAGCAAGAGCAATATCAAACAAACAATAGCTAATTTAGATTCAATTACCGAAACCCTGATGCTATCTTCAAAAGCTATTCAGGCAATCTTGGTCGCACAATCTGGTGCCATTGCACAAACAATGAACAACGTGAACAGCTTTACCAAAAACTTGGCAGACAACAACGACAAGGTCACTAAGTCGATGGCTAACTTGGAAAAGACTACCGACAATTTTGCTAATGCGGACATTGACGGAATGATTAATTCTTTAAAAAAGGTTACGAATAACCTAAACGATATACTGGAAAAAGTTAATAGTAAGGACGGAACAGTAGGGATGTTGATGAATGATAAAACATTGTACAACAACCTGAACAGCACTATAAGAAGCGCCAATATTTTGATGGACGATTTGAAAGTTCACCCTAGAAGATATTTTAAATTATTGGGCAAAGCAGATAAAACGCCCCCATTGACAGAACCATTAGCTAGCGATACAGCGTCACATTCATAAATTGAGAGAGATAAAACATTTCTGCATATTATTTTTATTCATTCTAGCAACTGTTTCGGGTTTTGCCCAACGAAAACAGACTGATACGGTGCGGAATGGAAAGACGATAATCATCATCAGTGCCGACAGGTATAACTTTCAGCAAATAGATTCCGTACAATTTGTTTCATTGGTTGGTCATGCTGTTGTGCAACAAGAAAAGACGTTGTTTAGTGCGGATAGTATTGTGTTGAATCAAAAACTAAATACCCTCGAAGCCGTTGGTAATGTGCATATTAATGATGCCGACAGTATTCATACTTACTCCCAATACTTGCGTTATGTGGGTAAAGAAAAGAAAGCTTACTTGAATACAAACGTAAAGTTGACCGACGGAAAAGCCACCTTGACCACCAACGATTTGATATATGATGTTCAACTAAAAAACGGGGATATATTCCAATGGAGGCAAAGTTGTAAACGGCAAAACAGTATTGACAAGTACGGAAGGATACTATTACGGCGATACAAGGGATGTTTATTTCAAAAAGAAAGTAGTGCTTGTAGATCCAGAATTTAAAATGTACACCGATACGCTTTTGTATAACCTCACTACCGATATCTCAACTTTTGTTGCACCCACTAAAATTATTAATGGCAAACGGACAATCACCACCACTGATGGTTGGTATGATACCAAAAAGAAGAATGGATATTTTAATAAGCGGAGTCTTATTGATGATAGCACCTACACTTTTGCCGCCGACAAAACAGCTATTGATGAAGTTTCTGGCTTGAGTGAGTACCAAGGCAATGCAGTTTATAGAAGCAAAGACACAGTAGGTGGGTATGATTTGATAGCGGGGAATATTAAAATAAACAAGAAAACAAACTCTTTCCTAGCTACTAAAAAACCTTTGCTGTTGATAAAGCAAGAGAAAGATACCATATACATAGCTGCCGATACGCTTTACTCAAGCAAAGTATCCCTACTAAAAAAGATAAGGTTTGTACCCGAAGTGAGGGATGTTTCAGAAACGCCAAAAGTGAAAACAAGTAGCACTAGGGCGGCAAAAAGAGATAGTACCAAGGCAGCTTCAGCAACAGATAGTTTACCATTGGTAAAGACAATCATCAGTAAGCCATCGAAGCGTGCTGCAAAAGATACCAACAACGACCGCTTCTTTGAGGCTTATTACAACGTGAAGATATTCTCTGATTCTATGCAGGCACTGTGTGATAGTATGTTTTATTCTTTGGAAGATTCTGTTTTCAGGCTATATAAAGAGCCTATTGCATGGACTCAAGACAATCAGATTACGGGAGATACGATGTTGTTGTTTGTAGAAAATAAGCATCCAGAAAGGTTGTATGTTTATGAAAATGCATTGACAATACAGCAAGTGGGGAAGAAATACTTTAATCAAGTGAAAGGGAATAGCATCAATGCCTACTTTCTAAAAGGAAAAATGGATCATCTAAGAGCAAAGGGAAATGCGGAAACTATCTACTATGGCGTTGATGACCATAATAAATTCGTAGGCGTAAACCAAGCAAATTGTGATGTAATTGATATGTATTTTGAAAAGGTTAAAGAAGATTCAAAGCCACAAAGAATTGTTCTTCGCAACAACCTTCAAGGCACTGCCTCGCCAATGGGGCAGGTAAACCACGATGAACTTAGGCTACGAGGCTTCCATTGGAT
>Ga0364887_10916_pt1 | contig 10468 bp, 4 predicted proteins | sample ExccelJu500001D4_4_FD_206924 | JGI IMG/M metagenome (GOLD analysis project Ga0364887, IMG submission 206924) | Enriched cells from Trout Bog Lake Hypolimnion, Wisconsin, USA - BchlTB.July23.5000.01.D4 | ecosystem: Environmental > Aquatic > Freshwater > Lake > Hypolimnion/Profundal zone | place...
ACAATTAGGCCTATAATTATAAGCACAATCGTCATTTCTATCAGTGTGAAGCCAGCATTGAATTTACAGCGCAGTTCAGACTTTGCGCTTGCGTGTAAGTGAAGTGAAGTGAAGTGAAGTGAAGTGAAGTGAAGTGAAGTGAAGTGAAGTGAAGTTTTCACCATCTGTTTACCTTGTCAATAGATTTTTTCATATTTTAGCTAATGCAAAACAGATTACAATCAAAATTAATGTATGCAAAAAATCCATAATTTAGCAATTGCCAGATAGTCTGTAAGCCGGGTTTTGTCTTTCACTCGTTACCGAGCGGAGATGGTCATTCATCTGGGATAATTGTCTCCAATTACCTCAAGCAACCTACCCGAACTGCTAGATCCGAAAACACCCGTTAATTGCTTAACACGCAGTTCCTATTTGGTCTTGCTTCCGATGGGGTTTTCCCTGCCGAATTTTGTTACCAAAATCGCGGTGCGCTCTTACCGCACCATTTCACCCTTACCTGAAAATAAATTCAGGCGGTATATTTTCTGTGGCACTTTCCCTAGATTCGCATCTGGTGGGCGTTACCCACCATCGTTTTTCGTGAAGCCCGGACTTTCCTCTAAAAATAAATTTTCAGCGACCACCCGACCATCTGGCAGCAATTAATATATGCAGTTTTGTGTGAAAAAGATAGACATTTATTGAGATAAAAGCTATATTTCAGGTATTACCTATTGTTACTCATAAGAGGTGAGGTTAGCATTATGACATCAAGCAGAGCCATAAAACTAGACGATGAAATTTACAGCCGATTGAAATCGTTAGGAGAAACTTCTCAACGCTCACCCCATTGGCTGATGAAAAAAGCTATTGCTGAGTTCGTAGAACGAGAAGAAAAAGCCAATGACATTAGACAAGACACTTTAAAACGCTTGGCTAATCTTGAAAAAACTGGCAAAACTATTCCTTTTGAAGCCATAGAGAATTGGCTTGATTTGTGGGGGACAGGAAAAGAGGGCGAATGCCCAAACGCTTAGTTTTAACCGAAGAAGCAAGAGAAGATTTTATCCGCCTGCATAATTTTATATGCGAACACAACTATCACGCCGCTAATCGCTTTGCGAAGGTTTTAAAAAAGGGATTAAAGCAGCCCATTATTCATCCATTGCTTGGAAAACAAGTAATTGATATTAACATATTAGAGCTTAGAGATCGGTATATTCCATTCGGTCAAACTGGCTATGTTGTTCGTTACCTTATCAAAAATGATGAAATCCAGATTATCAAAATATGGAATGAACGGGAAAACCGCTAAGTCATACCACTCAATAATTCCCAAAATCACAAACTTTTACTTAAAAAGATAGACATTTATTATTTGGGTAGTAATAATTTTTTCCAACAATTAAGCAATTGTAGAATTATTTAATAAGAAAGACTGGATTGCTTCACTTTGTTCGCAATGACGACCTCACGAAACTCTCCGTCATTGCGAGCTGCTACAGCGAAGCAATCCAGATAAAAATAAATCAAATTTACAATCGCTTGAGATTATTTATAAAATCAAGGAGAAACGACAATGGCGACTAAAGACACTCTTAAAACTAAAAAACAATTAGCAGCCTCAGGCAAACAATATAACTATTATAGCATTGCTGAAGCTGGTAAAAACCTTAATTGTGACTTTGCCAGATTGCCATTTTCACTCAAAATATTACTAGAAAATTTACTCCGCCATGAAGACGGCAAAAGCGTAACCACTGAAGATATTAACGCATTTGCAGATTGGTTCGCCACCAAAACCTCTGAGAGAGAAATTGCTTACCGCCCTGCCCGTGTTTTAATGCAAGATTTCACTGGTGTTCCTGCAGTAGTTGACTTGGCTGCAATGCGTGATGCAGTTAAGAAACTTGGCAAAAACCCTGATGTTATTAACCCACTTTCACCAGTTGATCTTGTAATTGACCATTCTGTGCAAGTTGACCATTATGGCACAGAATCAGCATTTGATGAAAATGTTAAACTAGAAATGGAACGCAACGGCGAACGCTATGAATTCTTGCGTTGGGGACAAAAAGCCTTCAATAATTTCCGTGTTGTACCTCCGGGAACTGGCATCTGCCACCAAGTTAATTTAGAATATCTCGCACAAGTTGTTTGGACAGACGGCGACACCGCCTACCCTGACACTTTAGTTGGCACAGATTCTCATACCACAATGGTAAACGGCTTAGGCGTATTAGGCTGGGGCGTAGGTGGTATTGAAGCAGAAGCGGCAATGCTTGGACAACCTGTCTCTATGTTAATTCCTGAAGTTGTAGGCTTTGAGCTTACTGGCAAATTACCAGAAGGTGTTACTGCAACTGATTTGGTGCTTACCGTAACTAACTTGCTGCGTAAAAAAGGTGTGGTGGGTAAGTTTGTTGAGTTTTATGGCGCAGGTCTTGATGATTTGGCTCTGGCTGATCGTGCAACAATAGCTAATATGGCACCTGAATATGGTGCAACTTGTGGCATATTCCCAATTGATAATGAAACGATCAATTATCTAAAATTAACTAATCGTGATGATGACCGTATTGCTCTCGTAGAAGTTTATGCAAAAGCACAAGGAATGTGGCGTGACGAAAATTATGCGCAACCAATATTTAGCGACAGTCTATCACTAGATATGTCTACAGTTGAACCGAGTCTTGCAGGTCCAAAACGCCCACAAGACAGGGTGTCATTGAGCAATGCAGTAAAATCATTTGCTGAAGCTTTGCCTTCACTTAACACTGGCAACGGTGAAAACAAACCACACTCCGTTGAAAACTATTCGCTTGAACATGGAGCAGTGGTGATTGCCGCAATTACAAGCTGCACTAACACCTCAAACCCTTATGTAATGATGGCAGCAGGTTTAGTAGCACAAAAAGCGACCGCTCTAGGCTTAAAAGCAAAACCTTGGGTAAAAACTTCGCTCGCTCCTGGTTCAAAAGTTGTAACTGAATACTTCAAAAATGCAGGATTAGATAAAGACCTAGACGCAGTTGGTTTCAACTTAGTTGGTTATGGCTGCACAACTTGTATTGGTAACTCTGGCGCATTGCTAGACCCAATTGAGAAATCTATAAAAGACAATAACATCGTGGTGGCTTCAGTTATCTCTGGAAATCGCAATTTTGAAGGTCGTGTTCACCCACTTGTAAAAGCTAACTATCTTGCTTCACCTCCGCTTGTGGTCGCTTATGCAATTGCAGGTTCAATGAATATAGACATAACAAAAGACCCAATTGGCACAAGCAAAGACGGAAAACCAGTTTACCTAAAAGATATTTGGCCAACCACTGCGGAAGTTAAAGCAGTAGTTGCAAAATCAGTAACTCGCACACAGTTTGCAAGCAAATATGCTGATGTATTTAGTGGCGATAAATTCTGGCAAGCAATTGCCGCCGCAACTGACAAAAATTATAAATGGGACGAAAAAAGCACTTATGTTCGCAACCCACCATATTTTGAAGGAGGTAAAACCATAGGCTTTGCTGATATTAATAACGCTAATATTTTGGCGATATTTGGTGACTCTATCACAACAGATCATATATCTCCTGCTGGCAACATTTCTAAAACCAGCCCTGCGGCGAAATATTTGGCTGGGCTTGGCGTTGACGCTAAAGACTATAACTCTTACGGCGCAAGAAGAGGTAATCATGAAATCATGATGCGTGGCACTTTCGCCAATATCCGCATTAAAAATGAAATGCTTGGTGGTGAAGAAGGTGGCAACACTAACTATATTCCGACTGGCGAAAAATTGCCAATTTATGATGCTGCAATGAAGTATCAAGCAGAAGGTGTACCTTTAGTGATTTTCGCAGGCAAGGAATATGGCACAGGCTCATCTCGTGATTGGGCTGCAAAAGGCACAAACTTGCTCGGCGTAAAAGCTGTTGTTGCTGAGAGTTTTGAACGCATTCACCGTTCAAACTTAGTTGGTATGGGCGTGTTACCGTTAGTATTTAAGTCAGGAGACCGCAAAACCTTAAACTTAGATGGCACTGAAACTGTTGCAATTACAGGGCTGGCAGGTAAAATTAAACCTCGTATGGATTTAACTTGCACAATTACTCGCAAAGACGGCAGCAAACAAGAAATTACGCTGCTTTGCCGCATAGACACCGTTGATGAAATTGATTATTTCAAAAGCGGTGGCATTTTGCAATATGTGTTGAATAACTTGGTGGCTTAGAAGTGAGAATCCGTCATCAACGAGGGATTTTTCGTAAGGAAATATTGGCAATCTCTCTCGTTCAACTACCTGAGATTGGTTCGGCTAAGCCTCGCAATTACAAATCGCATATATCTATACTATGGGAGCATAGCATAATTTTGTTTTATCTACCAATTAGAGCAGATTACCTTGTCTCCATTCCACAATTATTTTTTACTTATCCAAGTCTGAGGTTGATATTATAAAAAGATGATTAAATGCCAGTAAAAATTATCCTCATATTACTATTAATTATCGCCACATATCTCCGTATAAACGGAACTGGCGACTATTATTATAGTGCAGATGAATTACTTCACATAAACATTGCCAAAGGTGAAAATCTACAACAAGTTTTGCAATTTTCGTTATTTGAGACACACCCACCAATGCTATATATTTTTCTGCATTATTGGCTGATCATTTCAGATAATATCTATTTTGTCAGAAGCCTTGCGCTAGTTTTTGGCATAGCATTAATTCCGCTTTATTACCTAATTGGCAAAAGACTTGGTGGAGAAGTTGCAGGTTTATGCGCTGCAATATTAATCACATTAGGGCATGGAATGATTATACAATCATTCGTTGTTCGCCATTATGCCCTGTTTATGTTTTTACTCTCACTAGCATTTTACTTTTATTTGTTGTGGAAAGAAAAACCTGAATCAAAAAATCTCCTCTATTATTTTATATTCGCCACACTTGCTTGCCTCACTCACTTTTCTGGTATATTTGCAATATTTGCAATTGCTGCATTTGAGACTATCAGTTCAAAAAACAAACAATGGATTTTTGCTAATTTATTAATTGGAATAATTATTGTTGCAGTGCATTATGTTTGGCGAGATATTAATTCAGCATCTACACTATCAGCCTTTAAAGAAGCCTTAAAACCAGACGGACATTTTTCTTTCTTAGATTTATTAATTACTGCACCTTTTTATCCCGCATTAGTTTCTTACTATGAGTTACCCAGCCATATTTGGTTATTATTCATAGCCCCTGCAATAGTTTATTCATATATTACCCAAAAAGAAAATCGCTGGTTAATTATACTTTCACTTACAGGATTTGCTTTGGGAATGACTTTACTTAGCGGCGGGATATATCAATATCTAACCTCAAGGCGCAATCTCTGGATATTGCCTTTTCTTGTGCCAGTATCAGCAGTCGCAATTGCCAATATTATTAACAAATTACCAGTTAACATTTATATTTCAGTAGCTATAATCTTTGCACTTGGGTTTTTCTCTTATGATAGCCAAACAAGATTCTCTGAAGCTGGCGACATTACTCCTAATGCTTGGGAATATAACTCAATCTCAGCAGGAGAATTGAAGGAAGTATCAGCATATTTAAGCAAGCTGGATAAAAATAGTTTGATAGTTTTAAATCGCCAAGATGCGTTTTTAATTAGCGAAGAAAATCCTTATAAATATATGGATAAAAGTTCTACAAAAAAAGGTGCGTTTTTATTAATACCTTATCATAATACTAAAATACTTTTTCAGACTTCTTATTATGAATCTAAATTAGAATTGTTAGATATTTTGCAATCAGCAGACAAGCAAGGGTTATTAAAAGATTATAGCTCTCTGGTGTTTATAAATACTCCATATTCACAAACCTTTGTTACAGATTTAGTTACTTGTGATGCACTAAAAAAGAGGGTTATAAACTTTGCCTATCAAGGCAAAGAACGCATATTTAGCCGTGAAAAAAGCAAGCATAACAGCACAGCACTTCTTGTTGTTAATAAACTAGATTTACTCCAGAGAAATGATAATGTAAAAAACTGCTTAACTAACCCACCATACTAACTTCATAACTCAAAGGCTGCTCTAGGCGATGCACCATTTCTTTCGGGCAGATTTGCCAGAATTTTGGCAATTCATAATCCCACGCTTGCAAAATTGCATTAGCTCTTGGGGATTCAGTTTCAGCCAAATGCTCGGCAATTAGCGAATGCAACTTTTCTTGCCAATACTCTGTATCTACTCTTTGATAAATAACCGTTTCATCATTTACTCTGCTGGCAAATTCATTCACTTCGTCATAAATAAATGCCATGCCGCCTGTCATACCTGCAGCAAAATTATCCCCAACTTTGCCAAGTATCACAGCTATGCCACCAGTCATATATTCGCAACCATTTGATCCGCAACCTTCTACCACGGTTAGTGCGCCGCAATTGCGCACTGCAAACCGTTCGCCTGCCTGCCCTGCTGCAAATAATTTACCAGCAGTTGCGCCGTAAAGCACAGTATTGCCAATGATAGTATTCTCATGCGTAATTAAATGAGATGAAGGGCGTGGACGCACAATAATAATACCACCCGATAAACCTTTACCGACATAGTCATTAGCATCGCCAAACACTTCAATCTTGATACCTTTTACAGCAAATGCGCCGAGTGATTGCCCTGCCGAGCCACGCAAGCGCAGGGTAATATGGTCAGGCTGTAAATTATCTACCGCTAAATGCGTTACTAAATTTGAGGAGAGCCTTGTGCCAACCGCTCTGTGGGTGTTTTTAATCGTGTAAGCAAGTTGGACTTTTTCACCATGTTCTAAAGCGTTATGCGCCTCTTCTAGCATCTGCGTATCTAGCGTATCTGGTACTTGGTTGCGCTCAGATAAAGTGCAACGCCGTGCATTCATTCCGGGATCAGCCAGTGCGAGCAACGGATTCAAGTCTAAATCTACCAGATCATCGCTGCCATAATTCACTTGATGTAAAAGGTCTGCACGCCCGATAACATCGTCAAGTTTTTCATAGCCAAGCGAGGCTAAAATCTCCCGCACTTCTTCCGCAACAAAGCTAAATAAATTTATAACTCTCTCTACCGTGCCTTCAAACTTCGCCCGTAAATCTGGGTTTTGTGTGGTGATGCCAACAGGGCAAGTATTACTATGACATTGCCTTACCATTAAGCACCCCATTGCAACTAATGCGGCGGTTCCAATTGCATATTCTTCTGCACCAAGCATTGCTGCAATTATAATGTCTCTGCCAGTTTTAAGCCCACCATCTGTTTGTAATTTTACCCGATGTCGCATACGATTAAGGGTAAGAACTTGGTTAGCTTCGGAAAGCCCCATCTCCCAAGGAATACCTGCTTGTTTAATGCTAGAAAGCGGGCTTGCGCCTGTGCCACCATTATGCCCTGCGATGATTATTTTATCCGCCATTGCTTTGGCAACCCCACTAGCAATAGTTCCAATGCCAGATTGTGCTACAAGTTTCACTGAGACAATGGCAGTTGGGTTAATTTGTTTGAGGTCAAAAATTAGCTGGGCTAAATCTTCAATAGAATAAATATCGTGATGCGGTGGTGGCGAAATCAACATCACCCCTTCAGTAGCATGACGAAGCCTCGCAATTTCAGCAGTAACTTTAAATCCAGGTAACTGCCCACCTTCTCCAGGTTTTGCCCCTTGCGCTACTTTAATTTGAATCTCCGCAGCATTATTGAGATACTCCGCAGTCACCCCAAATCTGCCAGATGCAACTTGCTTAATTGCCGAATTAGCATTGTCACCATTTGCACGAGGAACAAAGCGTTCTGCACCTTCACCACCCTCACCAGAATTAGAGGTTGCCCCCATACGATTCATCGCAATCGCCAGCGTTTCATGCGCTTCTTTGGAGAGCGCACCAAGTGACATTGCAGGGGCAACAAAGCGTTTGCGGATTTCTGTAACACCTTCTACTAGGTCAACCTCTATTGCGGATTTATCAGAGTTGAAATCTAGCAAGTCACGCAAATTAGTTAGCGGTTGTTTATAAATGCTAGCGGCGAATTCTTTGTACTGCCCATAACTTCCACTCGCACAGGCTTTTTGCAGTAACTTAATCGCTTCACCACTCCAAGCGTGGGTTTCACCTTGTGAACGATAGCGATAAAATCCACCAACTGGTAAAGCTCCTAAGCTATAAGCTTTTTTATGCAACTCTAACACCCGATTTTCTATGCCCTCTAAACCTAACCCAGAAATTCTTGACGGCAACCCTAAGAAGAATTCCGCAGCCAAAGCTCGTGACAAACCTATCGCCTCAAAATTACAACCACCACGATATGAACTAACTATGGAAATTCCCATTTTCGCCATAATTTTTAAGATGCCAGCATCAACCGCATATTTGAAATTATCAAACGCAGCATTAGCAGTTTGCTTGCCAAACAAACCTCTGCTGTGGCGTTCTAAAATAGTTTCTTCTGCCAAGTAGGAATTTACTACAGTTGCACCAACGCCAATTAACACGGCAAAATTATGAACATCAAAACATTCTGAAGAACGCACAATGATAGATGCACCTTTGCGCAGTTTTTTCCGCACTAAATGAGTATGCACTGCGCCAACTGCTAAAATCATTGGGATTCCAGCTTTTTTAAGCTCACGATTTTCATCAGTTAAAATAATATATGGGCGACCAGAATTAAGCGCATCTTCTGCTTGCGCCACAATTTTATCTAACGCTTTGCGTAAAGAATTTTTGCTTTCGCCGACATTAAATAGCGTATCAATCACGGTAATTTTTTTTGCAAAATGTTTTTTTAATGTTGCAAGTTCGTGGTTTAATAATACGGGTGAAGAAAGCAACAAATTATGACTGTGAGATTCGTCAAACCCCAAGAAATTGCCGTCATTACCAAAACGAGTTTTAAGACTCATTACTCTGCGTTCACGCAAAGAGTCAATTGGTGGATTAGTAACTTGGCTAAAATTCTGGCGGAAGAATTGGTGGAAGCCGTGATATTTATTAGACAATATCGCAAGCGGAGTATCATCTCCCATTGAGCCAACCGCCTCTTTGCCTGTCTCTGCCATTGGCTGCAAAATCAGCTCTAAATCTTCATTGGTGATTGCAGAAGCAATTTGCATTTGCTTTAGTTCCAACTCATTTAGCGTGCGTTTTGGTTTAGTTCTTTTATCAATTAAAGCATCAAAATCTTTGATATTTTTTACCCATTTGCTGTAATTATGCGAGCTAGCAAGTAAGTCTTTTAATTCTCTATCATTATAAATAACGCCTTTTTCTAGGTTAACCCCAATAATATCCCCTGGACCTAAGCGACCTTTCTTCATAACTTTTGCGTCATTTACTGGCACCATGCCAGACTCTGACCCAATCATAAGCAAATTATCATCTGTGATTGCGTAACGCATTGGGCGCAGCCCATTTCTATCCATTCCCGCTACAACCCATTTGCCATCTGTTGCAGCTATCGCTGCTGGTCCGTCCCAAGGCTCAGAGATACAATTACAGAAAGAAAACATATCTTTATGAGACTCTGGCATATCAGATGCCAAAGACCAGCTAGGTGGCACTAAAATTAACTTAGCAAGTGGTAACGGACGACCAGCTTTTACTAGAATTTCCATCACCGCATCTAACGCACCAGTGTCAGAGGTATTATCAGGAATTACAGGACGCAAAATCCCCTCATGCCCTTTGAATTCTTTGCAAGACATAGTCGCTTCATGACTACGCATAAAGTTGATATTGCCTTTGAGAGTATTAATTTCACCGTTATGCGCTAACACTCTAAATGGCTGCGCCAAATGCCAAGCAGGAGCAGTGTTGGTAGAAAATCTTTGATGAAATATCGCATAATTTGAGATAAATTCAGAGCTAGATAAATCAGGATAAAACTCAGTTAATTGCTCAGCTTTGAACAGCCCCTTATAAATCAGCGAACGCCCCGAGAGCGAACAAATATAAAAATCATTTATCGCTTTTGCCTGCACAGATTTTTCAATAGAGCGGCGAACTATAAATAGGTTGCGTTCAAAATCTTCTTCACTAATTTTATCATCACCTGAAATAAGTATTTGCTCAATCTCAGGGCGAGAATCTGCTGCAATTTCACCCATAACACTAGGGTTGACTGGCACTTGCCGCCAGCCATAAATTGATAAACCAAATTTGAGCAATTCTGTTTCAACTACGCTGCGACATTCTTCCTGCGCTTTCATGTTTTTGCGTGGCAAGAAAACCATACCAATTGCAAAGCGTGGGTTTTTTAGCTTCTTTCCAACTCGTGCTAAATATTTCTCAAAAAATTGCAGAGGAATTTGAACATTAATACCTGCGCCATCACCCGTCTTGCCGTCAGCATCCACTGCGCCACGATGATATACCGCTTTGAGTGCATTTATTCCAGCTTCTACCACTTCTCTACGAGGTTTGCCGTCAATCGCCGCAATCAGCCCCACCCCACAAGCATC
>Ga0364887_10917_pt1 | contig 10465 bp, 6 predicted proteins | sample ExccelJu500001D4_4_FD_206924 | JGI IMG/M metagenome (GOLD analysis project Ga0364887, IMG submission 206924) | Enriched cells from Trout Bog Lake Hypolimnion, Wisconsin, USA - BchlTB.July23.5000.01.D4 | ecosystem: Environmental > Aquatic > Freshwater > Lake > Hypolimnion/Profundal zone | place...
GCAGGGCATATGGAAGTACAAAAAACTGACAGGAAATTGTTAGCTATTGTTTTTGCTGGTTGTATTGCTAGATTGGCGTACAAATTTTCGTAATGACTAGGCGAAACTGGTCGTCATCGGGGCCTTTTGTGAGAATGCGGCTACTAATTTTGTAGAAAAGTTCAGCGATCTCTTCGTTATTATCAAAGCGAAAAATCCCTGTAGTGGAGTCAAAGAGGAAGTTGAGCGTGCCTGCTTTAATGAGTGAAAGCGCGTGGGCAGAAGCATTTTTGCAATTTAAAAGCTCAACTCCATATACGCCATCTGGATACTCATCTAGAAGAGATTTTAGCTTTTCAATAGGAGAATCTTTTAGATTATATAGCCCAAAATAGGGAGCGCCATCAGATTCGATTCCCAACTCTTTCATCACAAGTTGCTGCAATTCTGCGCGCCAACCATCTAAAATGGGGTAGAGCAGTTCTGCTTCTTCCATATAGGTAAGCTCTCGATTCAGACTCTTTTTTCTCTCTTCTTTTGCTAAATCCGCCTTTTGAATGGTAAGGGGAGCTGAGCGCGCTTTTTCTTTGATCGTACGGAAGAAAATTTGTGCTAAAATTGCCTCATTGGGCGCTCCATTGCGGTATTTATGAGAGATCGCTTTGATCGCATCGAAGGGCGCTTTTCCAACTTGAGTTTCTTGTAAATAATCGCGATTGAATGTGAGCATCATCCCAAAACATTGATGCGCAACAGTTAACTTTAGATCTTTTTTATTGATATCAGCAGCAACTTCACTGCGCTTTAGCCAGAGGTCTATGGTCTTTGTGCCAACAAGGTTGGTAAGTGTGGACTCCTCGTTTGAAAAGAGTTCTTTCCATTCAGGCTCTCGCACATTGATTGAAAAATCAATTAGGTTATGAGAAGAGTAGATGTAAGTTAAAATTTTTTCTGCTGCCACATGATGATAAAAACTTTTATTTTCAAAAAACTGATGCGCTTTTTTGCTAAATAAAAAACTACTATAAGATGCGATGTTATAGGCAACCATACAGAGGAGATGGGTCGAAAAATCAGTATAGACTCGCAGCGATTTAAATTTTTGATCGCAAAAAGGTGTGCTATTTGTTGTAATTACTCCCATGCGCGAGAGTTTATTTGTTTTATTATTAAATTACCAGACAATGGAGCTGTTTTCTAAGGGTATGAGGGCATCTGGGTTATGGGGAATGATGCGGACTGTATAGTCAGAGGCGGCTCTTGTTTTGGGGACTTTGGCTGTATAAAGATTATTTTGGAGCTTCATTAGGATAGGGGAGATACCGACAGCGAAAAGCTCTACTTGAGCAAAGTGTGGGGGGAGATTGTTAAAGGCAATTTGGGCGGTAAATAGATGCTCGTTTGCACTGGAGGTAATCTCTAGCTTTTCAATAGAGGGCTCTGACTTTTTCCACGCCTCTTGCCACTTTGTGATACTTTGGCAAAGGGAGAGATTTTTGCTCCTCTTTTTGTACGAGGCAGCTGCTGGGATGTAATACTTTTCTAAATATTCTTGCACTGAGCGGTTAGCGCTAAACCTGTAGGTGAGAGTTCCCATGCTTTTTCTTACTTTTGAGACCCACTTTTTCGGAATGCCTCGAGAGTCTCTTTCATAAAATGCGGGGATCACTTCGTTTTCTAGTAGCTCGTAGAGCGCGTTTGCATCTTTGGCGTCTTGGCTCTCAATGCTTTCAGAGGATTGGCCATCGCCGATTGCCCAGCCAACCTCGGGAGAATAGCTTTCAGCCCACCAGCCGTCGAGTATAGAGAGGTTTAAGCCGCCGTTGACAAGGAGCTTCATGCCGCTTGTTCCGCACGCTTCCCAAGGGCGTCTTGGCGTATTGATCCATAGATCAACGCCGCCGACAAGCCTTTCAGTAATTGACATATTGTAGTCGCGAATGAAGACAAGATTTTCGTGCACATCAGCTCTTTCAGTAAACTGGACCCACGCTTGGAGCAGCTTTTGTCCTGCAAGATCTGCTGGATGCGCTTTGCCGGCAAGAAGCAGTTGCACAGGTCTTTCTGGATTGGTCAAGATGCGAATGAAGCGCTCCGGATCATGTAGGAGCATATTGGGTCTTTTGTAGGTGGCAAATCTTCTGGCAAAGCCGAGAGTGAGGATTTTAGGATCAAAGCGTCTGCGCACCTGTTGGATCTCCTCTTCGCTTGCGCCTCTTGCCTTTAAAACTTGCGTGACGCGATATCTTCCAAATTCAATCATCTCAAGGCGCGCTGATTGGCGCATCTGCCAAATCTTTTCATCAGATGTTTTTTCAATTTTTTCCATCAGCTCTTTTTCACTGAGCTTTAGCCAGCAGCTTTTTCCGCAGCTTTCTGTCCAAAACTTATCTGCCATAGCTGAATCCCAACTGCGCACATGGACGCCGTTGGTCACATGGCCGATCGGGATTTCTGACTTAGGCCATCTTGGAAAAATGGGAGCAAAAATCTCTTTACTTACCTCTTCATGCAAAAGGCTAACGCCATTGATCTGGCCGCTCCCGCGAATGGCAAGGTGGGCCATGTTGAAGCGCTCAGTTGGATCATCGGGGTTACTTTTGCCCAAAGCGAGCAGCTTTTCAAAGGGGATTTTAAGCTTTTTTTCTGCGTAAAAATGAAGGTAGGTTTTTAGAAGGTTTTCATCAAAAAGATCAAAGCCAGCAGGTACTGCGGTGTGGGTTGTGAAGAGATTGCCAACTCTTGTTGCAGTAAGTGCATCATCAAAGGAGCAGTTCTTTTTTTCCATATACGAATGGCAGCGCTCCAAAATGGCAAAAGCGGCATGGCCCTCATTTAAATGAAAAACTTCTGGCTCAATCCCAAGCGCTGTCAAAAGACGTGTGCCGCCGATGCCTAAAACAATTTCCTGCTGTAGGCGAAGTTCTGTATTTCCTCCATAAAGCTCGCTTGTAATTGCGCGATAGGGAGGATAGTTTGCAATGTCATTGCTATCGAGTAGGTAGAGTTTAATTTTTCCAATCTGCACTTCCCATGTGCGAAGCCAAAGTGTCCAGCCGGGAAATGCGAGTTGGATGCGAAGGTGCTCTCCATTGGGTAGAAGCAGCGGCCTGATCGGAAGCTGATCGGGGCTGTTATAAGGGTAAAGCGCTTGCTGTCTTCCTTCCTGATCAATTACCTGTCTAAAGTAGCCTTGCTGGTAAAGAAGGCCAACTCCAACTGCTGGAATTCCAAGGTCATGCATCGTTTTAAGCTGATCGCCTGCCACGTTGCCAAGGCCACCAGAATAGATGGGGAGAGCCTCAGAAAGCATAAACTCCATGCTAAAGAAGGCAAGAGAGGTGAGCTCTGATTTAGGATAATTTTGGGTAAACCAATCCTCTTTGTTCTCCTTGCAAGCAATTGTAGCTTCTTGTAGATCTGCAATGATTGTTTTGATTTCTGGATCAGCTAATACGGCATCTAGTTTTTCTTGCGAGATATTTTGGAGTACAACAAGTGGATTGCGTGTGAGTAGCCAACCTTCAGGGTCGAGCCGATTCCAAAAAGTATCTGCCTTATGATCCCAATTCCAAATTAGGTTGTAGGCAATATCTTCTAAGATTTTTGGGCACTGTCTCATTAAAAATTAACGTAACGGATTTAAGAATTTCCGACAAAGAGGGAAAGAGGGTAGCAAAAACTTAAGAGTCTTTCTCTTTCTGTGTGAGGGTTTTTAGCGCTTGGCGATTGCGGTAGGAAGAGATAATTGCAAAAAGAATGGCCGCACACCAGACAAAGATATTCGGGAAGGTTACATGAGATGATAGGGCCTGCGGAAGCGAGCCGAACCTCGAATCTGTTGGCCAGAAAAGAAAACTGGGGCTGCCACGTAGGTTGTCTTCCGGCACAAAACCAAACTGCCGGCTATCTCCGCTCATTGCATGGTTGTCGCCTAAAGCTAGATACATTTTGTCAGGGATCACAAGGCCATATTTGCGGATGAAGTCTGCATCGATTTTGCCATCTGAGCCGATTGGGGGACCTGCATCTTCAAATGGCGCATAGGGGCGAATGGAGGTGGAGATCGCCTGCTTTTGGTACTCGTTTTTCAAGAAGAGCACAAGATTTGGATCATCTTTTTTTACAATGGAGGAGCCACATAGGTAGAGATCACCTGCGCGGAAATAGGCGTAGCGCGAGGGATGGGCTCTGCTATTTTTTTCTGGGCTATAAGAGTTGAAAAATTCGATTCCTAAATTGTAAAGCAGCTGCACGCGCTCAGGATCTTTGCTGTAAAGTGGGTGCGTAAGGGGAAGCTCTTTTGTCCTTGAGCCCCAAAGAACCTGGTAAGCTTTTCCCTTCTCAATTTCGTAGGTGCCGTTTGGTACGCCGGGAAGCTTTGGAAGATAGTCTTGCATGGCCTGATTGTGTAGACTCATCCCATACCGATAGGCAACGCCATCTTTGACGATAAAACGGCAGCTGGTAAGAGTTTCTGAGATAAGTGTTACTTGGCTATCTGTTAAGGGCAAGATCGAGGTGCTATAGTTAAGATCGGGACGCAGGCGATTTTGCTCATCGCGAATCATCTGTCCGCCTTGAAGCGAAGGATGGTGGGCAAGCTCTAAGTATAAGAGAGCCTTTCCTACATCTGCTTTCGGATAAAGAGTTTTAAGCTGCTCTTCATTTAATAGGCGCGCCATAGCAAAGTGTTTAAAGCCCCAAAGATCGCTATATTGAGTCAGAGTTGTCTTGGCAGGAAGCATTTCTCCAAAAACAGAGCCCATCGGTGTTGCGCTCAACTTGGCAACGGGCTGATCCATCTGGTAGAAGGTAGCTTCATGAAAAACGCCGTTTTTCAGCTTAGATGTCTCTGCTTTGCCATCAAAGCGGATAAAGGGAATATGCTCTAAATTTTGGGCCCAAGAAGCGTCGCGAAGGTGGGCAAGATCCCTTCCTTGCCGATCAATACCGTAGATTTTGCCGCCATAAAAGTAGAGGGTATCGCCCGGTTTTCCAAGCAGTCTTTTAACAAGGAGCTTTTTGCCATTGAAAAGATAAAAGTAGGTGGTATCCGAATCGGCGATATTCATATTTTCAGCGGTAAAGACGATGATCGAGCCATGTTTTACAAGATCTGGATCAAAATAGAAGTGAGCGGGTCTCAATGGGACGTTAATTCCAAAATCGGTTTTCGACACAACGAGAAAATCGCCCTCTTTTAGTGTTGGGCGCATAGAGCCTGTCGGAATAGTATAGGGCTCAAACCACATGGTGCGGATAAGAACTGCGATAAAAAGAGCAATGCCAATGCCCACAAAAGATTGCCAGCATCTTTTCCAAAAAGTTCTGGGAAGGGCATGGTCCAGTGTCATGGCCAGATTTTCTACAGCTTTTAAGGCGACAGGGAGATCTTTTTGCGCAAGGCTTGCGCGAAGACCTGCAAATTGCAACAGAAGGCTCTCTTTTGTCGCATCATCCAATTTTTTCAAATTTCTTCTATAGCGTTTAAACGAGTGATGAAAAAAACGCTTCACCTTATGCAATGAGTAGAGCGTAGAAATAAATTGGACCAGCATGCTGGAGAGTCTATCTGATCCTTTTTCAAAAAGTAAAGGTTTTTGTTGTTTGGGCGTAGGACTCTGCGTGGCCCTCAGGAACAATCAGCCAGGTATACTCGTGGCCTGGTTTTAAGGTGGCTTCTAGCGCCTCATTTAAGACCTCTAGGGTGTAAAGCTCTCCCTCCCTTTGGAGCGTCTGAAAATCGATAGGGCAGATCTCTTTCTCTTTAGTGGTTACATCGACAACGTAGAGTTCAAAATTTTGGTAATATTTGGGGCTTTGGAGTTTTAAAGAAAGTCCTTCGCCATTTTTTTTGGCCTGGCCGATAAATTGAGGGATTCTGCGAGGGAATGTTTTATAGGGGGATTTTAAACTTTTTCCTGCGTCGATTGCGCGAAATGAGATATTTAGATGCGTAGTTTCCACCTGGATCCAGAAGGGGAGGGGGAACTCTGATTTTTGATCAAAGTAAAGAAGTAGAGTCTGTCCTGCAAGCTCAGTGCCATCTTTGGGCCAAAGCGTTTTAAATACATCAAATTGCAAAGACTCTTTTTTTCCAGCAATGGTAGCTGGGGGCTGCCAGATTTTTCGGTAATCTCTTTCCCCGTCAAGTGGGGCGGGGCCTATGCGCCTTTGATCTGCAGAAGGCACCTCTTGCAAGGGGAGTTTCAAAAGTGTGGCTATCAGACTTTCTTGGGAAGAAACTTGGAGCCAGGCGCCCCTTGAAAAAGAGTAGCACTCCAAAATTTCACCTGTTGTGCGATCGATCTCGATCATCGACCAGGAGCTATGACCTGGAGCCATCGCCTGGACCCAAGCTGGCCAGTTGCCATCTTTGATCTTAACCTTCTCTTCAGGTGCCGTGATCTCCTCAAAGATGATCGATCGGGGGGAAATTGCATGGACGCGGATCAGCATCAGCATCTTTTTCCCCGAAAAGACCAGATAGTCGCCATTTTCCGCCTTACCTAAGCGCTCTTCTATGAAAGTCATTGAAAAAAGGGGAAGGCAAAAGCAGAAGAGGAGGATTCGGAGCATAAGGCAGATTGTATCAAAAGGAGATTTTCTGTATGGACCAAAATATGAGACGAATCTTTTTTTTCACTCTCTTCACTTACCTGGCGGTCACCCTCTTCTTCTCTTATCAGCATCAAGAGAAAAAGCAGTGTCCAATTGAAGAAGAGCTTGTCGTGGTGAACCAGGCGGTGCAGACACAGATAACTGAAATCGATCAGCAGCTTGAAGAGCTTAAGAGGATGAAGATGGGCTATTTGTCGCGCGCCCGTCGCCATGAAGATCAGGCAGAAAGGCTTCAGTTTCAAGATCAGGCAGTGCTAGAGACAAGGCGCCACCTGCAACTTGCGGAAGAGAATCGGATGAAAGCTGATAGGATTCAAGAGGAGATCGATCGGCTCGAAAAAGAGAAGACCAAGTTATTGGGAACATCCTAACGTTAGGATTTACTAAATAGGCCCCACTTGGGCTCTGTCAGGTCAGCAAGATCTTTGGAGCGCATCTGGATCGACTCGGAGACAAGGCCGCAATTATAGATCGCAGTTTCTCTTGTGAGAATATTTTCATCAAAATAGTTGTCCAAGTTGAGTAGATTGCCAAAAGGAGGAACGCCACCGATGATCAGGCCAAAACGCTCTTTGATCACTGCTGGATCTTCAAACTCACACTTTTCACCCACAATATCAGCTACTGCCTTCATGTCGAGTTTGAGATGGGCAGGGATGTTGAATTGATAATTTTTCTTTGAGTTTTTTCCTCTTAAGATCAGCGCCTTGATCCCTTCTTCAGGATTGCTTCCACGCGCTTTTGAAGACTCTTCTGAGGTAGTAGAGTCTTGATGGACGATATGTTTAAAGGAGATCTTTTTCTCATGACATCTGCGCATGATCTCGTTGCGAATATTTTCTCCGCCAAAAAAGATGTGCGCCTTGATTCGATTGCCTGCAATTCGCTTTGTGTCTGAGGGAAAAAGGGAAGCTTCGCGAATGTTTTTAAGACGAAGCATTGTCATGGTCACTCTTTCAAGTCCCATGCCAAAACCACCATGCTCCGGCATCCCATACTTAAAGATACTTAGGTAGTCGGTAAAGCAGGCAGGATCCATCCCTTTCATGCGGATGCCTTCTAGCATCGACGCGTAGGTGTGGCGTCTTTGGCCGCCCGAGGTGATCTCAGTTCCTGCGCAAAGAAGATCAAAGGTGTTGGTTAGCTCAGGGTTGTTTTCCATCGGAAAGGCGTAAAAGGGCCTTTTTTCTGTTTTCCAATCGATCACAAAGAGAAGATCGGTCCCATGCTGCTCAAGTGCCCATTTGCAAAGCTCTCTTTCCGCTGCAGGACTTAGGTCTGGCTCATTTCTCTCATCGATGCCTGTTCTTTGAAAATAGAGCTCTTGCGCTTCTTTGAAGGTTAGACGCGGGAAGGGAATATCGAGTGGCGCTTTGATGAGCGGATGACCCAACACTTCCAGCTCTCTTTGGCAGTGCGTATGCAGATATTGGACAATTGCCTTTATGCAGCCTTCTTGAATATCTAAAATCTCATGCCAATGGGTAAAAAAGCCCATCTCAAATTCAAACTGCTTGCCTTCAGATAGATGGCGCGTTGTGTGAGAAGGCTCTGCTCTAAAAAAGGGCATAAGGGCAAAGACGCGCTCGTTGACGCCAACCATGATCTGCTTATAGAGCTGGCTGCTCTGTGCAAGGGTTGCCTGATGGCCAAAATAGTCGACGTTAAAAAATTCAGCGCCGCCTTCAGATGAGGCTCCAATCAAATTGGGCGCAAAATATTCAACCGCTTTGATTTTATCGTGCATGTAGAGGCGAAAGGCATGCGTAATTTCTGCCTGAATTTTAAAAACTGCCTGGATTTGGCGGTTTCTCAATGCAATCGGGCGATGATCGAGAATGTGCTCCAAATCTGAAGGGATCTCAGGTTTGTTATACTCAAGGATCGGGATCTCATGAATTGCGTTTTCAACAGTAATTGTTGGTTGAACAATCTCCACTTTGAATTGAGAAGAGGAGGGGACTGCTTCGCCATGAATGGAGAGGATGGAACCTGGCTGCAAAGAAGAAATTTTAGCAAGCTGGGCCGGGTTTTCAATCACAACTTGAGTAAGGCCTGTTCCATCGCGAAGAAGAAGAAAAGAGATCTTGCCAAGCGTTCGTAGGTTGTTTAACCAGCCCCGAACGAGCACTTTCTTATTGAGATGAGAAGAAAGATCCTTGGCAAGTATGCGTTCCATATTAGCGGTGCGCCTCATGCTGAGATTCAAGAACAGCTCTATGGCTCAACTTAATCTGTCCACGGTCATTCACATCGAGAACTTTTACCTCGATCGAATCGCCTTCTTTGAAAGGTGCCTCTTGGATTGTCTGCAGCCTTTTGGTTGAGATCTCAGAGATGTGGCAAAGACCTTCCTTGCCCATGATCTCTACAAAAAAGCCGAAAGGCATTGCAGAGACGATGCGACCTTTGTAGATCTTGCCGATCTCCACCTCAGATGTGAGGTTGGTAATGATCTCTTTAGCTCTTGTCATAGCTTCTGCATTGTTGGAGGCAATACTGATCAAACCGCTATCATTGATGTCGATCTGAGCGCCAGTCTCTTCGATGATGGCTCGGATCTGTTTACCGCCTGGCCCAATTACAGTTCCAATTTTGCTTGGCTTAATTTGGATTGTCTCAATACGAGGCGCATGGATAGACATCTCTGTTTTTGACTGCGGGCAAACATCAAGCATCTTTTGCAGGATGTGGATTCTTCCCTCTTTTGCCTGCATGAGAGCTGCTTTCATAATGTTTGGAGTGATTCCTTCCACTTTGATGTCCATCTGAAAAGCAGTGATTCCCTCTCCATCGCCAGTGACTTTAAAGTCCATGTCGCCAAGCGCATCTTCCGCACCTAAAATGTCAGAAAGGACAGCAAACTGCTCGCCTTCCAAAATCAGCCCCATTGCAATACCAGATACAGGTCTTTTAATAGGAACGCCTGCATCCATAATCGCAAGGCAGCCGCCACAGACAGAGGCCATAGAGGAGGAGCCATTTGACTCTGTAATATTGGACTCAATGCGGATTACGTAAGGGAAACTCTCTTGGCTTGGCAATGTGGCAAGAAGAGCTCTTTCTGCCAATTTTCCGTGACCAATCTCGCGTCTTCCAGGAGCGCCCATTCTGCCTACTTCGCCGACAGAAAATGGTGGGAAAAAGTATTGTAAATAGAAGCGTGAGAGGTGATCGCCATTTAGATCTTCATAGCGCTGCGCTGAAGTTTCTCCACCGAGTGTGCAGACAGCAAGAGATTGTGTCTCGCCTCTTGTAAAAAGGGAGCTTCCATGTGTGCGCGGCAAAAAGCTCTGCTCAATATGGATCGGGCGGATCTCTTTCAGTCCTCGTCCATCGAGTCTTCGTCCTTCATCGAGAACCATTTTTCTCATGAGTGAGGATTGCAATGCCTTATAGGCAAGGGCAACATCTGTTTTTGTTTGGACAGAAGCGATTCCTTCAGGGGCAAGCTCTTTCATTACAGTTGCCTGAATTTGTGCAAGAGCAAGTTCCCTTTCCTGTTTAGCTTCAATGCGAAGAGCGGAGTCTAGAAGTGTTGCTGCAGCTGCATGGACAGAGGTTGTGATTTCTCTTGGGATCTGCTTTAAAGTCTCTTTTCTCTTCTCTTTGCCATGCTTTTTTTGCCAGTGGCTTAATTCTTTGCAGAAGTGAGCAATCTCTTTATGGCCTATTTCAATGGCTTCAAGTACTTCTTCTTCTGTCAAAAAGTTGCAGTAGCCTTCGATCATCAAGATCGCATCTTCAGTTCCGGCTAAAATTAGATCGAGTTTCGATTTTTTCACCTCTTCAACCGTTGGGTTGACAATGAATTCACCAGCAATCATGCCCACTCTTACTGCGCCAATTGGCTTTAGAAGAG
>Ga0364887_10828_pt1 | contig 10462 bp, 7 predicted proteins | sample ExccelJu500001D4_4_FD_206924 | JGI IMG/M metagenome (GOLD analysis project Ga0364887, IMG submission 206924) | Enriched cells from Trout Bog Lake Hypolimnion, Wisconsin, USA - BchlTB.July23.5000.01.D4 | ecosystem: Environmental > Aquatic > Freshwater > Lake > Hypolimnion/Profundal zone | place...
GTTTTTGAATTTCAGTATCAGCATAACCCGGTTTACCGGCAATGGTGCAATTTATTGGGCAGGGAAGACAATTCCTTTCCTGAAACCGCCCCCCGGTATCCGGAACGGATCCCATTTCTGCCTATTTCTTTTTTTAAGAGCCATACAGTAACCACAACGCTGTTTGAGCCCATGCAAATATTTGAGAGCAGCGGCACCACCCAGACCATCAATAGCAGGCACCTGGTAAAAGATACCGCTATTTACCGCGAAAGTTTTATCAAAGCCTTTGAAATGTTCTATGGGCCAGTTACAGACTGGTGCATCATCGGTTTACTGCCCTCTTATCTGGAACGGCAGCATTCCTCCCTGGTAATGATGGTAGATGCAATGATCCGTATTTCCGGCCATCCTTCCAGCGGTTTTTACCTGTACGATTTTGAAAAACTGAAGGAAACACTGGAAAAGACAGAAGCAGCCGGACAAAAAACCTTGCTGATTGGGGTAACTTTTGGACTGCTGGATTTTGCAGAGCAGTTTACCATTCAGCTACAGCATACCATTATTATGGAAACCGGAGGCATGAAAGGAAGGAAAAAAGAGCTTACCAGACAGGAAATACATGATTTTCTGAAAAAAAAGTTAGGTGTAAAGGAAATACATTCAGAATATGGGATGACGGAATTATTATCCCAGGCCTACTCCCTGGGAGAGGGCAGGTTTCAATGCCCCCCCTGGATGAAAGTACTGGTCAGGGATGAAGAAGATCCTTTACAGGTAAGGGTTTCCGGAAAAGGGGTGCTGAATATCATTGACCTGGCCAATTTGTACAGCTGTGCATTTATTGCCACGGAAGATGTGGGAATTGTGCATGAAGATGGCAGTTTTGAGGTATGGGGAAGGCTGGATAACAGTGATATTAGAGGTTGTAGTTTGTTGGTTATCTAAATGCCATTATATTTGCAATCCCAAATAAAAGGAAAGGAGGTGTAAAACCCTTTAAGTTCTGATATTTTATTGCCCGGGTGGCGAAATTGGTAGACGCACTGTGTTCAGGTCGCAGCGTTCGCAAGGATGTGCTGGTTCGAATCCAGTCCCGGGCACTGTTAATTTTAAAAAAGCATTGTAAAACTGTAAATTACAATGCTTTTTTGCTTTTATGGATATGTCCTAAGGGATGAATTGATTTTATCAATGGGGTATTATAGAAGAAAAATTGTTAAAGTTCTTTGATCTACAACATTATTTTTATATTTTACGCTTAATTGTAAAAGGAGTGAATATGGAAACTTTAGAAAAATCTCCAGACTTAAAAAATGAAATTCTTGATACTGCTTCAAATCAAGAAATGCTAGAGATATAAGCACTCGTGTTCTTCTTGCTAAACGAAGAGGAGAAAATCCTGATTTAAGTTTAACTAATGGAAAAAATGTTGTTTTGAAACGAATTGTCAGAACATACTCAATAGTTAAAAATAAGAACCTTGTCACTGTTCATAAATAATAAATGAGCATTATTTTTGCTGCGATACTAATTGTTCTACTTCTCTTACCTGGAATTATTTTTCGATTTTCATATCTTTCATAATTCAAATTCCTATAAATCTTTTTGTAAATAAATTTATCTGTGATGTTGATGAAAATGAATTCTACTTAATGTTAATTAAGAATGATAAAGCCAGAACTCATAGCTCAATAACTTCTTATGAAATAAGGATAATTCAAAGCCTCATGAAATAGCTATGTTTAATAAATATTTTTCAATATAGCAACCAATTACAAGGAAATATTTAGCTACTTATTCCACAATATTATGAAGGCATCGGTAAAAGGAAGTACTAAGGCGCAGTAGCGGAAGGTATTTCGTCTGTGTTTTTGTAATTTATATAGTAAACATTGATATTCACCATTTTATTCATTGGTAAAATAAAAAAATCACCTGGAATATCCTGTGGATCGCTTGTAACACTTTTGTTTGTTATACCATCAGATGAATGATTGCAGATAATTTTTTGTGCATTTTTTAATATCAATGTTTCAAGTTCATTTTCTTTAGACGAATAATAAAAATCAATTAAAAATCCGCTATATATAACATCATTATCTAATAGTACGTCGACCCATATAAGGTCTACATTTTCACTTAATTTATCGGTATTTTGTTCAATAAAGAACCTGCCGCTAAATATAAAAAACCAATAGTTTGTATAGTTTAAAGAGTGGTATTTTAAATCAAGATTATTTTTCCTGACAATTGTTTTTGCAAGTTTTGATATTAAAAAAGAGAATATTATAATTAAGGTATTATATAAAAAAAATTGCAATACATTGTTTGAAAAATCAGCATTTCTAAATTCATCTTTACTAATTATAATGTTATATAAAAAACTGAAATCTATTTCATAGCCCAATATTTTAATAATACAAATTGCAGAAGAATGAATAAATAATGAAAATATTAACCCCTTTAACGCAAGTTCGTTAAATGAAATTTGATAATCTGCAACCTTTTCCTTGAAAGCAGTATAGTAGGATTTGATAAATACAGAACCGGGTAGTAGGAGAATTATAATAATTAATGCACTAAGGGCTAGGTTCATTGCTGAACAAGTTGAATATTATGTTGAGTCTTATTTTCGTTCAATGAAGTAACCAATTTAACCTCTCCGATATTTATTTTACTAGATTCATCCTTTGTTACCTCAACAGATTTGCCTGTAACAAAATTATCTTTATGGCGGATAATCGCGTATGCAATTCTTGAAGATAAATGCCTATCATTTAATATTTTTCTACCCGTATCACTCATTAGTACATTCATAGGTTTAATTTTAAGAGGGGTAAAAATATAAAACAGTAATGATTTAATAACGTTAATTTATGAAAATTTATTGGAGTTGGGCATTATTTTATTTAAAAGGGATTTAAAAATTATAAAGTATTGAAATTCAGTACTAAATGTTATTTTGGTCTAACACGTATATAGTTACAACTTGACCAGAACATTGTAAGAACAAGGTGGCAGGAAAGTATGGGTTAGGTAAGATAGAATAATGATATCCCATACTATTCGTTAAGGGCAGATTTAATATAGGCATTTACATATTCCTGAGGTATTTTCTCCTGCTCCAACCTGTTTTTTGCTAACAACTTTAATTGATTAAAAAGCTTGCTTTCTTCGTCTGTCAACAGTGAAAGCTGTACTGATTTATTTCGTGTACCTGTAACAGCAAATGCAGCAAAGCACTCAAGTGTTTTAAGATCCATCATTATACTTTGAGTCTGAGGATAATAACTTCTTAGTTGATGAAGTATTTGAAAACCATATTCATCAATATCTCCCCAATAGAAAATATCTTTTTCGGCAAGCCAAACAGTGTTTTTCAGATAACTGATGTTAAATCCGCCTCCACTCCAAATGGCAATAGCAGAAGGGACTGCGGGTAATGTGAGAAAATTCATTTTATTCTCGGCAATCAGGATATTATTTACTGGTAAATCTAACTTTTCAAAATGGGAAAGTGGTATGCTTATATCTGTGAAATTACCGAAACAGGTTAGCTGAGTATCTAAAATACGCATTCTGATTACCGGCTCATCATACCGAAGATAATATCTTTCTGCGAATCTTTTTTGACCGTGATTACGGATATCACCCGAAATAAGAAAATCAAGCAGGGACTGGATAACTGCATCATTATCTTCAATAAATTTTGTATGAACAGCAATGGGTAATTGTCTTACATATAAGTCTGGTCGGGGAGTATCTGTAAAATACAGGCATACTTTAAATATGTCTGCCCAGTTAATAGTTGTATCCGTTAACCATAAACAGTGTTGCAATGCCCATTTACTTAATTGAGGAAAACTGGTTTTTAGTTTTTCATAATTTAAAAGGAAAAGAGCCCATTCTTTTTTCTTGCCAGTGAAACTTAAATAATCTTCCAGTGTTTCAAAAACTATAGAATCCGGTAGCTCATGGCTTCCTGTACGCCTGAAATTTCTTTCTGCAGTTTTTACCAGATAGCCGGTTCCTGTCTGGCTTTTTGAATAATGGTAAAGTGCTTCAATTTCTTTCTGAAGTATTTCAAAACGTTCTGTAATATGCACGGATTGTGCTTTTCCGATCCGGTCGATTGTTTTAGGGAAAAATACCTCTCCGGATATGGTACTTTGCAATAGCGGCTTCCACCATTTTAATGCATAACTTTTTAATTCAGCCGGACTGATCATTCGCTTACAGTATTTTGAATAATAGCACTATATTTCTTTTTTTCATCCTCATATTCCTCTTTGGTAAGATTACTTACCAGTGAATTATTCCCTTCCCGGTTACTAACAAAATGGAATGAGTTGACATGGTTTTCAATTACATGAATTTTCTGTAATGGTGTTACGATGAGCAATTGGAGATTTAGCTTTTTGAACAATTCCAGTCCATAACGGGTACTTTCGTCACTTCCCCTCCCGAAAGCCTCATCAATTACTACAAACCTGAAACTCCTGCTTTTGCTTTCACCAAATTGCAAACCGAACTGGTAAGCTAAGGCACTGGCCAGTATGGTATAGGCCAGCTTTTCTTTTTGCCCGCCACTTTTACCTCCGGAACCTTCATAAAACTCCTTTTCACTGTTATCAGAGCGGTACCGTTCACTGGCATTGAACTCAAACCAATGGCGTACATCCGTTACGGTATTTGTCCAGTCCCTGTCCATATATTCCATACTGCCAAAACGATCCAGGATACGCTTCACCTGTTCATATTTTTCTTCGGTATAGAGTTCATTATTGCTGCTGAATGAATGGATATAGCATTTTTTCAGTTCTTCCCTGAATAATCGTACTTCCTTATTGGTGCTGGGTTCCATCAGAATGGTGATGTAGGTATCTTGTGCTGCATTATAAACAATCTCGGAAAGGTGTTGGTTGATGGTACGTATTTTTTGTTTGATATCTGTTTCATGCTTTTGCAATTGATTATCAAACACAGAAATACTATTGATCACATTGGTATTGAGCTGTTCCTTAAAGCGGTCTTCGTGCCTTTTTAAATCCTCCCGGTTCAGTTGCTCAAACTTTTTGATGTACTCTGTCCGGGCATCGATATTTTCTGCAATTTCACTGTATTCAGCTCTGGAGTGTTCCTTTATTTCACGCATTTTACGCTCAATAGATGACCTGAACCCCATTTGCCGGCCTCTTAATCGTTTTAATTCCCCATTTTCTCCCTGGTATTGCTTTCGGAAATCTTCCTGCCGGTTATCGATGTTCCTGAGGGTAAGATGAACATTTTCCAGCTTTTCAGCAATAATAATATACCAGTTATTCTTCAGGTGTTGGGGAAGTTGCTCCCTGATATTTGCCGCATTCTGTAATTGTTCTTCAAAACTCTTGATGCTTGTTTTAAGGCCACCTACTTTTTCTGTAACCTGCTTCTCTTTTTCCTTCGTTTCCCTGATCTGCTGTTCTACTTCCGTTTTATTTTTTTCCAACCCGGCTAAAATATCATTGTTGTTCAGTAACTGGTTACACTCTGATTCCAGTTCAAATATCTTCATTACATGATACTGCCAATGGATACGGGAAAAATCTTTGATATACAGTAACAGTCCAAGTACCTGCTTTTGATCCTGATTATTTTTTTCATTGGTTTCTATTATTTTGATAGCTGCATTTAGTTTGGCCAGTATTTCCTCTAACTTATTTACCGAATTTTCCAGCACTTTTATTTTTTCGGTATTACTCCAACCCAATACATAATTCTTACGATCATCAATTCGTTTCCTGTCGTCTTTTGTATGCCGTATTCGTCCGCTTTTGATCAAACCTTGCTGGGTAATACCAAATGGTACTTTTTGCAGGCCATTTACATCTGTACATATATAATCGCCAAAACTATACTGTATGTAATTTTCAAGCCAATCATAAAAAATTGTATCCGGCTTAATGTCTATTTTATAGGCGATACTGTTTTCATCTAAATCTTTTATTACCCGGTTTATATGATGTATATCAGCTTCCAGGTACGTTAGTTTTATTCCCCGCCCATCAGTACTTCGTAATGGGTTGTCATTTACATACCTGCTTACGCTTTTATAGTGTATGCCAGGAACGAGCATACTGATACCAGCGTCATGCAATAATTTTTCTACTGCACCTTCCCAAACAGTTTCTGCCTCATTTACTTTCAGTAATTCTCCCATAAAGGGTAGTTCTTCTTCATCAATACGCAGGTCTTCGCTTAAGCGGATTCTGAATCCAACCAGCCAGGCAGGTATCTGGGTCTTGCGTTCATTTAGTGATTGAAGTTCTTTTAATTCTGATTTATACTCAGTTTCCTGCTTCCTTAAATCACTTACAAGGTTGTCTCTCTGGTCCCGGTATGTTGTTTCAAGGTAGATACACTGTTCATTTAATTCATTTGCTTTGCTGATATTTTCATCAAAGTCATTTTCAGTTTGCACATTCTTCAGTCCTGCCTGTAATGCCAAACGCTCGTATTCATCAAACTCCTTTCTTTTTGTCTCTTTGTCCTGTTCATGCCACTTTATTTCATCACCAATCTGTTCAATGCGTTTACCTCCGTTTTGGGCTATATCTATCAGGATGGATTGCTTCCGGCTTTCAAGGCTGCTAAGTTCATTGGTGATAATCTGTTGCTGTTGCTCCAGCTTTTCCAATTCATTTATTGCCTGTTCAATGGCTTTGTGCAGCAATTCCCATTTCCGTTCCGCAAACCAGGCAGGCGCAATTTCCAACATGGTTTCTATATTCTCTATTTCACGGCTTACCGTACCATATTCTACACAGGCTTCGGTTAATGGCTTCAGTATCTGGTGCTGTTCACGGGCATGTACCACCGCCTCATGCGCTTTTTTTAAATCTTCAAAGCGCTTCAAAAGTGCAGCTGTCTGTTCTTTTACATCCGTTCTTTCCAGCATCTGCTCCCGCACAAAGTCGGTCAGGCTGCTCACAGACTTCATAGAAACAGTTTGATAAAACAGGTCGATGGCTTTATCGCTGTTCATTCCAAACAATCGCCTGAATTGCTCACTGTACTGCGTGAAATTGTCGCTGAACAATTGTACTCCATTTGTATTTCTGAGTTTTTTTCTCAGGTCATTGATGTCAGTAAATTGGCTGAAATGCTCTTTAATGGTGAGTGGAACTGTACTGATTGCAAGTAATTTTTCAACTTTATTGTCTTTGCCAATCCAAAATAACTGGGCAAGGCAAACATTTTCGTTATACCCTTTATTTTTAAAGTTCCCAACTATTACCGTATAAGTATCATCATTTGGCCTTAAATAGACTTTTTTGGCAACCTTGGTAATTTCTTCTTTTTCTTTTTTGTATTCGCCTTTAACATAGCTCAGCAGGTTTCGTTCTTTTCCTTCAGCACCCGCTGCTTTGTTAAATATAATTTTATTATGAGGTACCAAGAGACAGGTAAGAGCATCTACCAGTGTAGATTTACCGGAGCCAATGTCGCCAGTTAAAAGTGCATTATAACCGTTTGGTTGTATTTGCCATCGAACTTCATTAAAAGTGCCCCAATTAAATACTTCTAGGTATTGCAGTCGGAAGCCAGCCTGTAAGTTGCTATTGATAGGAGTTGATAAAATTTCTTCCATAAGAATGTCATTCTGTTACTTGTTTTTCCTGGGCATATTCCCTGAGTTTCTTTAACGAATCATCAATGACGTCTGCATTCACGAATCCCTTAATAATCCGGTGTATTTCATAGTTCTTCTCCTGGTTATCCAGTTTTCGTAAAAATCCAAGGTCGATTACCCTGTTGATGGTGCTAACAATCTTTTCCTGTTGTTTTGCTTCATCATTCATAGAAGGTAAAAAAACTTTTGTGCGGTTAATGATTTCCTGTTCGTTAATAATAGACCTGACAGAACCTCCCTGGGCATCATGTTCAAGAAGGTATTTTCTTAAAACAATGCAGAGTAATGAAACCATAAAATTAAGTTGGCGCTTTTCAGTTAAACGTGGCAATGCAGCATCTTCTTCTTCCCATTCCTTTTGCTTCAAAAAAGCATAGCCTTCACTTTTGTCCAGAAACAATTCCACGCCTATAGGCTGAAAATACTTTTTTACATCAGGTTCATATTGCAGGAGATTCTCCCAGATTTCTTTCTGATGGTTGTAAACAATTCCTTTAAGCAAGGCAATAAGGCTTAATGAATATCCCTGTTCCATAGTTATCTGTTAAATATAATGACCGGTGCCATTAGTGAATATTTTTTATTACTCTCCCTGTTTTCTATGGATAATTCTTCCTGCATTTCCCTTTTGATTAAATGCTTTTTATCGTTTGCGGCAATCTGCATATAACCCAGAATCTCTGCTACGCCTTTCTGAGGTTTATAAATATTCAGCAAATCAAAAAGTGAAACCTGCGATTTATTCCTCAAAACCTCTTTTATATTATTCTTTAGCTCTTCCATGTCTACATAAAACTGCTCAAATAAAAGTTTAGTGTCCGCTTCCGGCAACCCATCATGTATAACTGTTTGGTCAAAAGTAACTTTTACCGGCGGACTGAACAATGGCCGCTCCATAATAAATGAAGGTTTAAAAATTCCATCTGTTTCCAACAGGTAATCCCATGAGGCAATTGATTCTTTATGTTCCAGCAGCAGGTTTTCTATCTCTTCAATGCTATGCAGTATATGCCTGCTCTCCGAAAGATTTTTTTGCTCAACAAATTTCCTCAGCTGTTCAATCAGGCCATCATTGCTCCGGTTTACCTTATCTCCGGCATCCACAAGATTGGTTTTGATTCTGTCCACTGTCTGCTCTTTTTTAATCTCCTGTATTGCTGGTATTCCATTCATTTTCTCTAATAAGGTTTCCAATTCATCCTGCATCTGCTCGCTCATCAAAAATTCCCAGAAAGACCGGAAACTTTTCCCCTGGTCTGTATTCCAAACATAATCCTGTTGTTCAAAGACATTATCCAGTAAATCTGCCTTTGCAAGACTGCTCTTTACAATTGTTTGGCGGGTTTGGGTATCCAGCTCACGGAAGTTTTCTTCTACCTGCCGGAAGTCGGAAAGTAATCGCCTGGCAGTTTCTTCTGCCAGGAAGTAATTTTCCTTGATCTGGGTATTGGAGGGTTTGATAAAATTTCCCAGGTGTATCTGCTCTATTTCTTTATCTATCTTATTACGTTCTGCCTGCAACTGCTGAACCCGCTCGTATGGTCCAGACGTTGTATTAACAATTTGTTGCAGTAGATTGAAGAATTGCAATAAGCGGCTGTGTGTGCCTACAAATTGTTGCTTGTTCAGGTCTTCCAGCCATTTGAGGGCATTTTCGGTTGAGGGAGACAATTCATATACCGGCTCATCGGCAGTTTCATAGTATCTGCGCAGGTATCCTTGTTGTGCCCATCTGGAAAGATATTCAAGAGGAGGCTTGTTGTATTCGGTGATATCCTGTTTTCCAAGCCCATACAGATAATCTCCTAAAATGCTTTGCAATTCACTTTGCGGATAAGCTATTCTTTCCTGTTGTTTAAATGCCAGGTGGAAAAAGCCTACCAGTAACGGAAAGTGTTCCGCCCGGAATAGTTGCAAGGTTTTGTCGTTGCGGTAAAGAGATAAAGCTTTTTCGTAATTCATGGCTGTTATTTAATTTGAATGTTCCATAGATTATGTGTTTCTAGGTTAAATAGCTTCATATTCACGCAAAATAAAGTCATACTTCCGATCGCTGAGTTAGTTTATTTGGAATTTTTATTTTGCCTTTACAATATATTCATATTCTTTCACGCATTAAACGGCTTCTAAAATATTGATCTTCCAGGTAAAATACCGGGTGTTTTACTTTGTTCGTATCTCATTGTCAGATTTTTACGTAATTTCTGCTATATTCTATTCTTGTTAAGAATGCAATTGATATGTGAAAATTTTTTGCAGAGTTTCGTATATTTAATTTTGAATGATTGGAACTGATTTTGCTCCAATATATAAAAACTATCTTTGTTCGTATGGCAGTTAATAATTTACTTGATACGAGTACGGTAAGCTTAAGTGATATAATTGGTAATGGTAAAGTGTATAAAGTCCCCTCCTATCAGAGAGATTATTCCTGGAAGCAGGACCATTGGGAAGATTTGTGGTCTGATATTTTGACAGTAATTAAAGGTAATAGTATTCATTATATGGGATCTATTGTTTTGCAGAATAAAGGTGAGAAACGGTATAGTGTAATTGATGGGCAACAAAGACTTTCAACATTAACATTAATAGTACTTGCTACAATCCAGAATTTGTTGAATTTAATTGATAAGAACATTGATACTGAAAATAATCAGGAACGTGTATCATTGCTTACTAAAAAGTTTTTGGGTGATAAAGATCCCGGTTCATTAACCTATTCCGCAAAGCTTGAGTTAAATGAAAATAATAATAGTTTTTTTCAGACACATTTAATGGTTTTCCGAAAACCTATGAATGAAAGGACAT
>Ga0364887_10920_pt1 | contig 10421 bp, 7 predicted proteins | sample ExccelJu500001D4_4_FD_206924 | JGI IMG/M metagenome (GOLD analysis project Ga0364887, IMG submission 206924) | Enriched cells from Trout Bog Lake Hypolimnion, Wisconsin, USA - BchlTB.July23.5000.01.D4 | ecosystem: Environmental > Aquatic > Freshwater > Lake > Hypolimnion/Profundal zone | place...
TATCCTCTTTTTTAGCGTCTTTCTTATCCTTATTGCAACCTTCGGATTTAGTGCAATGTCCGCCTTTCTTTTTGCAGCAAGGTTTATCCTGTGCAAATGCTCCACCGGTAATCATCAGGGCAGCAACCAATAATAATGTTAGTTTTTTCATTGTTTTTGATTTTAGATTGCGAAGATATTCATTATTTTTCTTTAGGCCCTGTATTTTGAGATTGTTTAACACCCTGATTTAACCACTGTTCTAATTCTTTTTTTGCTGCTCCTCATTGAAGTTGAGTTATTCGTGAATTAATCGTAATGTGCCAAAACATTAACCCCACCCTTTACAGTGTCACCGATCTGCACATTTACTTTGGTGCCAATTGGCAAAAACACATCGACTCTTGAGCCAAACCGTATGAACCCGAATTCCTCGTTTTGCTTTACAATATCATCTTCTACAATGTAGAATTTTATGCGTCTTGCCATGGCTCCGGCTATCTGGCGCAGAAGAATATCTCCTTTGTCATTGCCTATTACGATGGTTGTGCGCTCATTCTCGGTAGATGATTTTGGGTGCCAGGCTACCAGGTATTTGCCAGTATGATACTTAATATATTTGATAACGCCACTAACCGGGTTGCGGTTTACATGCACATTAACAGGCGACATGAAAATGGATATCTGCAGACGGTTGGCCATAAAATATTCCGGCTCATAGGTTTCTTCTATCACCACAACTTTACCATCGCAGGGGGCTATTATTTTATCTTCGCCATGCACAAAATTCCTTGAGGGCAACCTGAAGAAAGCCACTACCCAAAACCATATAAGGAACAGCAAAAAGGTAATAATACCTGTGAGCCAGGCGTAGGGTATAAAGTGGCTGCACAACCAGGCAAACCCTATCCAGAGAATAGTAGCCAGTATGATATATCGGTAACCTTCGCGGTGTATTTTCATTTTAATTATTATTGGATGGCAAAGGTAAGTTTTAAAAATTAAGGCTGGCTTACCTCATAAAATAATTCACATACAAAAATACAAAGGGCGTAGCTATCAGCAGAGAGTCGAACCGATCAAGAGCACCACCATGGCCGGGCATGATGGTACCGGAATCCTTTACTTCGGCCATACGTTTCAGTTTCGATTCAAGCAGGTCGCCAAATGTGCCGGCGACTGTGGTAATAAGGGCAATGATCATCCAGTCGGACAAGCGGAATAAATGAGAAAAATAGCCGAAAACTGTTGCGGCCACTATGGTAATCAAAGCCCCGCCTATTGTGCCTTCCCAGGTCTTTTTTGGTGAAATGGGAGAAAGTGCGTGTTTTCCGAAAAATGACCCCATCAGATAAGCCATCGTATCGTTGCTCCAGATCATGATAATCATAGCCAATGGCAGCACAATGCCCTGCATCCGCATTTGAATAAGTAATATAACCGGAATGGTAATGTAGAGCAACCCACCTAATGACTGCAACCATGCCGTGAATGAGGACTTTTTTGAGAGGGCCGAAACCAATAAAATAATAGCAGGCACTCCGGGTAGCAAGCGGCCGATATTCCAAATCAGGTCATCGGTAGCCTGATTGGGTTTTAAGGAGAAAAGTCCGATGAGTAATATGCTAATAAGACTCATTGAATTCTTCAGCCAGCTGGGCCAGTATGCTACAGGATCAATCTTTGCCATGAGCCGGAAATACTCATTCATACAAAGGCAACTGATGATACAAAACAGGCTTATGAATGCCCATTCTGTCCACAGCAGCCCGGTAAGCATAATGGTTACGAATACAACAGAACTTGCAGCGCGGGTGAGAAATGTGGGTATGTTGAGTGCCATATGTGGTTAATATTGAGTTTTGTCCTGCATTATATCCAGTTTGTTTTCCGGGTTTTCCTCCGGAGTAAAATCATCTGTCCAATTGTCAGGCAAAGGCGTTTTATTCTTCCATAAAAGAAAGAGCGATAACGCAAAAAGAAAAGCACCGGTTAAAATCAGATAAACCGGAACAGTATTACTCTCCATAAATGCCTTAACCCCGGCGTTGTTTTTACCAACGTAGGATAGTACTACCTGTGACCCATTAAACACAAGATGAGCCAGCATACTGCACCATAATGAACCGGTGAGGTAATAAATAGAAGAGAGTAAAACTCCGGCAAGGAAAATAGAAATGAACCCGTAAATATTGGAGTGGAAATAAGCGAATATAACCGATGTGAAAAATATGGGGAAATACATGGTTACAAATTTCTTTTTAGCCAGTCGCAACAATAGCCCTCTGAAAAATAGTTCCTCGCCAACTGCGGGAAAAATGGCCATAATCAGGAATGTTCTTATAAAAGATGTAAAGTCAGGCATTGACAGGAATGCACTCATCATATGATCGTTGGCCTCCTGGCTGGCTTTTACTTTTGGCCCGAAATTGATATGGCTCACCAGGCTTTCAAATAGTTCCAGGATTGGTATAGCGCCAAGCATCAGACCGATAACCAGCAGCAGTTGAATGGGCTTGCCGGGTTTGCGCAGACCGAGGTACGTTGCAGGTCGGGGATGGGTAAGGAATGCAAAAATCAGTGAGCTGACAAAAAAGATGATCAGGCTTAGTACCCCCTGAACAATAAGGGCAGTAGTAATGAGTTTTGCAGGGCTTTGCTCAGTAATGCCTTCAATCTGTAATAGGGAATAAGCGGAGAATTTAGGTAAAAGTGAGATCAGCAGTATGTATGATAAGCTCCACATAAAAAAAAACATGCAGCCAAAAAGCAATAATTGCAGCCCCCATGGGTATGCACGGAAATGTTTCATTTTAGAATTCATTGGCTGCAAAGATAAACAGATGGTAGTCTTAAATAGGAGATTAATTGAGGAATATTATTTGTTCGGTTCAATTGGATTTTGAGGTTACAACTATTGATTTTCAGTATTCTTTATTAAGTGAATTAATCTTTTCTCCTTGTGGAAAGTCTAACCCGCGCTGTAATTTATCTATTTCTAATACTTCCAATTTATTATACTTGTATTATATTTAGGATAAACACTTAATTTTGCTGCCGGAAACAAAAGGTTTTCTGTAATATTACCGTCTAATAATTGAATAACACAAAAATTAACATGAAGAAATCAGTTTTACTCTTTGCATTTTCAGTTGCATTAAGCTGTGCCGGATTGCGGTCTGAGGCTCAGAACATTTACACATTTGCAGGTATGGCAAGTACCACTGGGTACACAGGTGATGACAGCTTGTCAACTTTGGCCCGGCTTTCAGGCCCCTCGGGAATAGTTACAACTGCAGCAGGCGCTTATTTTTCAGATACAAGGAATAACGTTGTAAGAAAAGTGGCTGCTTCAACCAGTATAATAACCACTTTCGCCGGAACCGGCACCGGTGGTTACAGCGGCGATGGCGGCCCTGCCAGCGCAGCAAAGCTCAGAGGCCCTGTGGGTATTGCTACTGATGCAATTGGTAATATGTATATTGCTGACAGCCGTAATAATGTTGTGAGAAAAGTAGACACTAATGGAATTATTACAACCTTTGCAGGCAATAATACCGGCGGATATACAGGTGATGGCGGGCCGGCGACTTCGGCCGAATTGCGCACACCAGAAGGTGTAGCGGTGGATAATGCAGGAAATGTGTACATAGCTGATGCTCGGAACCTTGTGATAAGAAAAGTAAATACAGCAGGTATTATATCCACCTATGCCGGAAATAATACGCCGGGCTATACAGGCGATGGTGGTCCTGCCACAGCGGCACAGCTGTTCGGGCCATTGGGTATTGCCATTACTAATGCAGGTAATCTGTATATTGCCGATTCGCGTAATAATGTAATCCGGGTGGTGAACTCAGCAGGAGTGATCAATACGTTTGCAGGAAATGGCACGTTGGGTTATACAGGTGATGGCGGGCTGGCCACAGCTGCAGAATTATACAGCCCCAATGATGTAAAAACCGATGCAGCAGGAAATGTCTATATTTCAGATTCAAACAATGTGGTAAGGATAGTAAATACAGGCGACACCATAAAAACATTTGCAGGCATAGGCACTCCCGGCTATAGCGGCGATGGTGGTGCAGCTACTGCTGCAAAAATGACCGGCCCGGATGGTATAGCCATTGATGCCGCACATAATATTTACATCAGCTGCCAGGGTAATAATGTAATCAGAAGGGTAGGGACACCCATTGCAGGTATTAATATTACATCCAATACCGGGATTGATACATTATGTATAGGGCATATTACCCTGTTTACGGCTACTTCAATTGCAGATGCAACACCACATTACCAGTGGCAGCAGAATGGAATAAATGTAGGTACTGATGCCAATACCTGGGTTCCGGGCACTCTGGCAACAGCTGATAATATTAGTTGTATCCTTCTTTCTGCGCCGGCAGGAACTGAAATGGCTACATCAAATCATCTGCATGTGGACAGCCTTGTGCGTACTGGCACAATAAATGGCCCGGATCTTTTCTGCCTTGGCTCAAATGCACGCGAAAGAGACCTGGGCGGACCTCCGGCAGGTGCTGGCAACTGGGTCGTGAGTAATCCATTAATTGCTACCATTAACCCTACAGGCCTTGTTACCAGTTTGAGCCTGGGAAATGACACTGTTTATTTTATTTGCACCAATATGTGCGGATCTGATTCAGCAAGCAAGACAATACATGTTGTACCGAACACTATAGCTGCTATTTCGGGCCCTTCTGTTGTTTGCGAGGGTGCCACTGTAACCTATACCGATGCTACTCCATCCGGTATATGGAGAACAATTCCCGGTCCGGCTGGTTTCATAGATTCTCTTACCGGTGTTTTCACCGCAGGGAACATTACAGGCCCCGATTTAATCATATATGGAACGTCTCCTGCCTGCTACCTTATAGATACCATAATGATTGATTCTACTATAGCCAATGCCCCGATATCCGGGCCAACAGCTGTTGATTCTTCATGGACTATTACACTTACTGACCCTAATGCTGGCGGTATATGGACAAGCAGTAATTCCGCAATTGCTACTGTTGGCAGTTCATCAGGCATTGTAACCGGAATAGCTTCAGGCACAGTAACTATAACCTATTCCGTAACTGCTCCTGGTGGTTGTGTATCGGATACCACCTATACTATTCTGGTAGCTTCGGGAACCGGGGTGAAAAATGTTCAATTGAATGCAACTTTCGGTATTTATCCTAACCCGGCTTCCGGGTCATTGAATATTACAAGTAGTAATCAATCAAATGCAACTGGAGAATTATGCATTACTGATATTGCAGGTAAGGTTGTTTTCACTTCACAACTTAAATTGACAAGCAACGCAACAACAGCACATTTGGATATTTCGGGTTTGCAGCCGGGTGTTTATATGCTGACGGTAAAATCTGAACAAGCCTTTTATTGTACTAAGCTGATTATTGAATAGGTATTTATATTATATGTATTTAGCCCGTCTGAAGATATTCACTTCAGGCGGGTTTGTTATATCCGGCACTTACTCCTGAATATTTTATTGTAATTCTTTATTTGCCGGTCTGAACGATTCATACCAATTCTTGGCAGTATCGGTCCAGCCGACCAACCATGCTGTCAGTTCATCCACATTAAGCTCGTTTATATCATAGCTTACCATTCGCATTATTGATTGAGGCCATAATTTTTTGGCCTTTTCCGCAGCTTCATCCGACTGTGCAAAAGTTTTATAAAGATCCCATGCTCCATAAAGATGCAACAATTCATGAGCAATTGTGGCCGTATAGATTTTTTCGTCGTTCCAGTATTTTTCGTAAAGCACAGATCCCTCCAGGAAATACAGCTCTTTATTCATTTTGCTTGAGTAAGCCATTGAATAACTTGTACCCTTCCCTTTAACAAAAATGATTAGTTGCAGGTTATCGCAATTATTCTCTGCCATTGTTTTGTTGTAAAATTTCACGTTGCCGGCATAGCCAGCCTGTTTTAGTACAACGGATACCCAGTCCACCGGTTCTTTTCCAGAAGCAGTTCCCCGTTTTAAAGCGGCAAGTTTTATATCCTGATCATATCCTAATGTGCTGCTGGCGAATTTTAGTGATACCGAATAATGCTCTGCCTGATTTTTTAGCCAGATTTCAGCCTCATGAAGTTGATTAATCAATCCATCCTTCTCCTTTATATTCCAGTTGTCATCTTCTGTTGAAACAAATAAAACTACTGTAAAAACTTTGTTCCTGAATTCTTTTGCGCTGCCTGAACGCCAGATACCGACCGACTGGGCTGCAGCTACCTGAGTCATGAACCAAAAAGAGATTAATAACAGCTGTTTCATAATACCTGCAAATTAATGGTTTATGCAATCCTGCGCGGGTTGTCAGTTTTTATTTTCAGGAACATTAAAACTAAACCTGAAAAGCCCTCGTAAGTAATACCGATGCCAGAAGGCAAATGAATTATTGTTCAACTTAAATCACAAAAAGTATGAGAAAAATCAACTGTTTCAGAAGACTAAGGTTCTTACCTTTCTTCCTGGGAGTTATGGCCTTGGGTACTACTACTTATGCATCCAGCCACAGAGAAGCGCCCCTGATCTCCAACGATCCGCAAGCCGACAATACAGACTTGTATGTATTCCGCAGCCCCGATGACACTAACACCGTGACAATCATCGCCAATTACATCCCCTTTGAATCGCCGGAAGGAGGACCCAATTATTTTACTTTCGGCACCAATGTGCGCTATGAGATCCACATTAAAAATAAAGCGACAGGTATGGCCGACGACATTACCTACCGCTTTACTTTCTCACAGGTAAACCAGGATACTACTACTTTTTTCAACATCAGGCTGGGTAAGCAGAATCTGAAAACAGTATATACCTGCCAGAAAAGCACCGATGGGGGATTGACATGGACAACCATTATAACCAATGGTATAGTTCCGCCTCCAAATATCGGCCCGCGCTCTATTGAAAACAGCACTGTGGGTCTTGGCGCACCCAACTACCTTAGCCTTATGACCGGTGCAATAGCAACAGCTACAAGCGGTGAAACAGCTTTCTGCGGGCCAGTTGATGATCCGTTTTTTGTGGATCTTGCAGGAGCATTTGACCTGGGAAATTTCAGGCCGTACGGATTGAGCACAACCAATGTGCCAAAAGATGGTCTGGCCCGTTTCAACTGCCATACTATTGCGCTCAAGATACCAATCAGCATGTTGCAGGCAGGCGGCTTAAGTGTTACTTCGGCCACCAGCATCCTCGACAGCAGATTTGTGATAGGTGTATGGGCATCGGCCAGCAGGCAGCAAATTAAAACAATAGCTGCCGGCAGTAATCCTTCTTATTCAGGTACCTGGGTGCAGGTTTCGCGCCTGGGTATGCCACTGACCAATGAAGTAGTTATACCAGTAGGCATGAAAGATTACTGGAATTCGCAGAATCCGGCCAATGATGTTCAGTTTGCTAAATACTTCAGCAACCCCGAACTCGCGCTTTATATGGATAAATCACAGTATGGCGGTGCAGTGCCTTCACTCAATGCCTTACGCATTCAGTCCAACTCATTGCAGGCCTTCGATTTTCGCAATACCCATAAAGGATTGTATGGTCTTAAAGGCTCAACAGCAGTAGCAGGAACTGCATTGGACGATGCCATATTCGGTACCATATTATTGCCCGACTCTATGAGCCCGAGAGCAGTAGATATATTGCCTATATTCTTCACAGGTGTTCCTAACCTTGCTCCTTATCAGCTGGCCACAGGTAAGCCCGTTGGCAATCCGCTGGCACATGGCAAGCCATTCATCAATAACTTCCTTCCGACCCTGGGTGATATGCTGCGCCTGAACATGGCAGTGCCCGTTACACCCCGTACTGATCCTGATTTCAGCTCAGAAGGGATTATACAAGCTGCTGCTTTAGGGCTTACCAGCGCCACCTATAATACAGATACCAGCTTGCAGTTTATTCCTAACATGGATGGTTTCCCCAATGGCCGCAGGCTGGAGGATGATGTAACCACCATAGAATTGCAGGCAGTAGGCGGTGTGGCATTGGCTGCTATAGGCCTCTGGTACGATGATTACATAGTTGGTGTAAGCACTACACCTGTTACTGCCAACCTGGGCAATGTGCTGGGCTTCAATGCTGGCATCACGCACAATGACACTACATTCCAGGCCGTTTTCCCTTATGAGCAGCAGCCATGGAGAGGCTATGATTATACTTACCAGGCAAGGTTTTAATCCCATTCATCCACACAAAAAAATCTACTAAAATGAGAAATAGTATAAACAAACTTTTGGTAGCAGCGCTTATATGCCTGCTGCCCCAGATACAGGCTGTAGCCTCATCTCACAGAGAGGCGCCCCTGATATCAGCCGATCCGCTGGCTGATAATACTGATCTTTATGTATTCAGGAGCCCGTGCGACACGAATAACATTGTGATCATAGCCAACTACATACCTTTTGAGCATCCGGCCGGTGGGCCAAACTGGTTCAATTTCGGACAGAACATACGGTATGAGATCCACATCAAAAACAAGACCACAACAACCGGTGATGACATTACCTACCGGTTTACATTCACACAGGTTAATCAGGATACTACAACGTTCTTCAATATCCGCCTGGGTAAGCAGAATGTTATGGATAAGTATACCTGCGAGCGCAGTATGGATGGCGGGGTAACCTGGACAACCATTATGACCAACGGCGTTGTGCCTCCGGCCAATATAGGGCCCCGCTCCATACAAAGTGGAGTGGGCCTGGGCGCTACTGCCGGATACGACAGCCTGATGCTTGCTGCGGTAGCAACCGCTACAACCGGCGAGAAACTCTTTGCAGGCCCGGTAGATGATCCGTTCTTTGTGGATCTGGGCGGGGCATTTGATGTAGGCGGTTTCCGTGCCGCTGGCCGCGACGGACTGGCGAAATTCAATTGCCACTCAATTGTGCTGGAGATACCTATATCTACGTTGCAGAAAACAGGATTAACTATAGCTGGCGCTACGAGTATCCTTGATCCCAACTTCGTGATAGGTGTATGGGCATCGGCCAGCAGGCCTGCCATGACTACCCTCAGCTCAACCGGAGGCCAGCCAGCCACTTCAGGATCATGGGTACAGGTATCGCGCCTGGGCATGCCGCTGACTAATGAAGTAATCATTCCTATTGGTTCTAAAGACAGGTGGAATGGCGCAAACCCTTATACCGATGATGCTGCCTATGAGCCATTCTTTGAGAACCCTGAACTGGCGCTGTATATGGATACAACAGCATTTGCCGCTGCAGTACCCGGTCTTGCTCCATTACGGATACAGGCTTATTCGCTTCATGCTTTTGATTTTCTGAATGGCCAGCCGGGTTTATTTCCTGTTAAGGGATCGGTTGCAACTACCGGTACGGCATTGGATACCTTGCTGTTCGGTAATTTCCTGCTGCCCAACAACCACAGCCCGCGTGCAGTAGATTTGCTGCCGATATTCTATACCGGTGTACCAAATCTTAATCCTTACCAGCTCGCGACTGGTAAAGCGGCCGGCAATCCGCTGTCTCCCGGCAAGCCGTTTATCAACAACTTTCTGCCAACATTCTGCGACATGATCAGGCTGAATATGGCAGTGCCGGTTACCCCCCGCACCGACCCAAATTTCAGTTCGCTTGGATTGATAAGTGCAGCTGTACTCGGATTGACCAACACAGCTTATAATACAACGACAACCTTGCAGTTTATACCCAATATGGATGGTTTCCCCAATGGCCGCAGGCTGGAGGATGATGTAACTACTATTGAGTTGCAGGCAGTATCAGGTGCAGTTTTGGCGGCAATAGGTTTGTGGTACGATGATTATACAGTTGGTGGCAGTCCGGTTACTACTAAGCTTACCAATGTGCTGGGTTTCAATGCAGGTGTTACACATAATGATACCACATTCAAAGCTTGCTTCCCGTATGTACAGGATCCATGGCCCGGATTTACCGGTACTGAATATACTGGTCCGACCAGTGTGCAGACAGCAGGTATAGCAACACTGCCGCTCAGTACGCCATCATTTGCCATGAATGCATATCCTAATCCGTTCAGTTCGCAGGTAACTTTCCGTTACAAGCTTGATGATGATGCAGCAATAAGCATACAGGTAATGGATATAACCGGCAGGTTGGTTAACTCAGCAGATCTGGGTAATAAATCTTCAGGCGATTATACTTACCAGATGAATACAGCAACATTAGTTCCCGGCAATTATTTTGCCATATTGCTGGTGAATAATCAAAGAGTACAATCAATAAAAGTGGTGAAAACCCAATAAGAAGGTGGTTTTGGTTTGATAAAGAGGCCGGGCGAGCCCGGCCTCTTTTAGGACTACTGTTATCGTTAATTGTTTATTTTTCTATTTGGTTTATTTGATCCTTAGATAGTCCAGTCAATTCGGCAATTTCGATAAGAGGTAAGC
>Ga0364887_10925_pt1 | contig 10404 bp, 9 predicted proteins | sample ExccelJu500001D4_4_FD_206924 | JGI IMG/M metagenome (GOLD analysis project Ga0364887, IMG submission 206924) | Enriched cells from Trout Bog Lake Hypolimnion, Wisconsin, USA - BchlTB.July23.5000.01.D4 | ecosystem: Environmental > Aquatic > Freshwater > Lake > Hypolimnion/Profundal zone | place...
TTTATGAGTATACCCAACCAGATAATTACCTATGAATGTAAACGATTTAAAAGAAATGCTTTTAATCAGAGACATTTTCCCATACTTATCAATCCGGTACAGGTCATCAAGGGTTGAAAACCAGATTGAAGTATCTTCAGACTTCAACATAGCCGAAAAAATACGCCCACCATTAATTTTTAAATTTTCAGCGGTGAAAGTATCTTTTCTGATTATTTCTGACTGATTTAAACTAAATAACTGATTGTGGGTACATAAATAAATTACTTCATTTGTGGCAAATAATGCTTTTAAATAATCGGGGGCAAATGTAGACTTTACTGCAACAGGCTTGAGTTTATCATTCAGATCTAGTAAATACAAATGATTTTTATTAAAACAGTAAAACTGGTTGTCCCTGCTAATGAAATAGGTGGCCAGTTCAAAAGAACTACCTGAACCTTTTCCAAGATATCTATTAAAGTCAACTACATCCTTTACCTTTTTATCTTTAAGCAATCTGAGGTTCTTTTCCGAGGCAAAATATATGTTGCCGCCATTCCTTCGGGAATACTTTACTTTCCCCGAATAAGCATTCGAATACAAGCGTGTATTCCGGAAATCTTTATCCAACACATAAATACCTTTATCCACAGTCCCTAACCAGTAGTTGCCCTTAATATCCTGCAGTATTGTAGCAACTTTCTCATTGAATACCATTACAGAATCGTAGAAAAATAATCCGCCAGTGGTCAGATAAAAAACCTGCTGGCCATCATTATATATGTTGTAAAATTTATTTGTTTTTAGATGAAAATTTCCAGATCTTCTGAAGGTATCGTTTCTGTTACTTACAAACATATTATTATCAAGCAGATAATACCGATCCTTGTTCTGATAAAATGCAGATAGTTCGACATATTGGTTTTTGCTTCTCGACTTAATCCGCATATTCGAATCTATGATCACGGTAAGGCCTTTGAAAACCACATTGTACTCATTATCAGAAACTTTTGACAAAAAAAATATAATAGGTTGCTCTTTCAAAAAAGTATCCATAACGAATAGCTTTTTTGTGTCATTTTTAATATTTACAAATGTCTTACCAGCGCTATAATCTATTGAAACACTGCTGTCTTTTTCCAAAAAGATATTCCTGATATAGGATCCGGGTTTAAATGAGGATAATTTCAGAAACGGAGTATTGGCTGCCGTATGAAAAGTATCATTTTTATAGTAGCACAATTCACCACTATAAGTTCCCAGCCACAATCGTTCCTGGTAATCCTCCATAAAGAAAAGTATTTCATTATCCGGCAGGCCATTAAAAGTGGTGTAAACAGTGAATTTTATGCCATTATACCGAGCAATGCCTTTATCGGTAGCTATCCAGATAAATCCTTTAGAATCGCGATATGTATTATAAATTGTATTACTTGGCAGCCCGTCATCCACAGTAAAATGGATCATTGGGTAATCCTGACAACAGGCAATGCTTCCTGATAAGAATATCAGACTGATCAATAGCCAATAAAATCTGATAAAATTATTCATGCCAATTAATAATTTCCACCATTTTATTTCTATATTATGACATTAAATATCAGTATAGCAGTTTCTCGTGATCGGGCACTAAAAATCAGGTAATAACTTCCGTTTTCATTTCAGAGTGAATATAGGATTTAATTTTAAAAAAAGACGGCTTTAAATCCAATATTCACCAATAGAGCCAACTCAGTAATATCAATCCGCAATTGAAGTATCTCCCGGAAATTCAAATGCCCCGTATAGAAACGGGGCACTTGTAAAACTATGATGTTTTTTTGCAATTATCTTCTTCCACCCTCCTGACGTGCCGGTGGTTCCGGCTGCCTTACAGGGGCGCTGCGCTGTGGTTGAGGTTGTGCCTGCTGCTGGCGGGCTGGTTCCTGGCGCTGCGGTTGCACCTGAGGTTCCTGGCGCTGAGGCGGCTGAACCTGTGGTTGCTGCCGTTGTGGTTGTGGCTGCACCTGTGGCTGCTGGCGAATTGGCTGCGGATTATTCATAACCGGCTGCCTGTTGTTTGTCTGCTGCACCGGCCGGGACTGTACTTCCTGCCGGAAACCTGCAGGCCGGTTGTTATTGATATTATTATGCTGTTGTGGCTGAGTGAGCGGATGGCTGGCCGGGAAAGAATTGTTCGGCCTTGGTTCATTTACCGGATTCCTGCTGATCGCCGGGCGGTACATATTTACACTCTGCCCGGTAATGCTTGCTGCTCCTGCCCTGCCCGATTCATTGAACCGGTAAACCTGTACAGGATGATGCAGATCGCGCTCAAGATCTTCTCTTTTAGGACCGAAATTATATTGCACATGGGTACGCCCGTCGTAATTATAGTTGCTCACGAGGTTGGTACGGCGCACAAAATCCGGGTTGTAAGCCACGCCACTCCAATGATTTAAACAATCAGGGGCATAAATATAATTGGCATCAACAAATATCCACCAGGTATCGGGGCAGTTAAACCCAAGTCCCTCACCAGGGCCTAGTGGCGCCCAACCGCAATAACCACCGCCGTATCTCCAACTCACCCAAGCCGGAGCCCAGTCGTAACCGGGTATCCATACCCAGCCATAATAGTTGTCGTAGGTCCAGCGGCCATAATGGTAGCAGGCCCAGCCCCATGGGTCATCGCTCACCCAGGTATTGCCCAGGTCGGTCATCACCCAATGCCCGCGGCTGCCGTATGGCCTGAAGTTGCCCTCTTCATTTGGCACCCATACCTGTCCATAAGTCGGGTCGTTGACCCACTGGCCATAGGGCGCCAGGTTATCATAAAATGTCTGTAAAGAAACGTCCACATCCTGTGCGCGGACTTTCTCTGCGGTGTTGCCAATAATCAGCAGGCTCAGCAGCGATATCAACATCAGTCTGCTCATTGATTTTTTCATGTTTCTGATTTTTATAAAAATGCTTTGATTCATTGATACTTAGGATACCCAATATACAGACCACATTTTATTAAAACAATGTTAATCCATATATTTTTTAGAACCCCAACAAACTACCTGATATTCGGGCATAAAGATATTTAATCTTACCAAATTCTCTACCCCAATAAAAATCCCCAAAAATTTCGGGGATTTGAAAAACAATTACAATAACAATTAAGCCATTGAGCTAATAAGAAATTAAGCCATTACGCTGGAACAGCTAAAACCTCGGCCATCATTTTCCCAATATTAGCCGGGCTATCCACTACATGAATGCCACACTCGCGCATGATCTTCATTTTAGCAGCAGCTGTATCATCAGCACCCCCAATGATAGCGCCTGCATGACCCATCCTGCGGCCAGCCGGAGCAGTCTGGCCAGCTATAAAGCCCACCACCGGTTTGCGCATATTATCGCGCAGCCAGTAGGCCGCCTCAGCCTCCATATTTCCACCTATCTCCCCTATCATTATAATGCCATCAGTCTCCGGATCGTTCATCAGCAGTTCCACCGCTTCTTTGGTAGTAGTGCCTATGATCGGGTCGCCGCCAATGCCAATTGCAGTAGAGATGCCCATTCCCGCCTTCACCGCCTGATCGGCTGCTTCGTAAGTAAGCGTACCTGATTTAGATACCACACCTATACGGCCTGGTTTAAACACAAAACCCGGCATAATGCCCACCTTAGCCTCACTGGCAGTGATCACACCCGGACAGTTGGGCCCTACCAGCCTGCAATCTCGGCTCCGGATAAACTCGCGTGCCTTAACCATATCCTGCACCGGTATACCTTCAGTGATGCAGATGATCACCTTGATACCCGCATCTGAAGCTTCCATGATTGCATCGGCAGCAAAAGCCGGTGGCACAAAAATGATTGAGGTATCAGCTCCGGTGCCATTTACAGCATCCTGCACAGTATTGAAAACCGGTACATTTAGGTGTGTAGTGCCCCCTTTGCCTGGAGTAACCCCACCTACCACATTGGTACCATATTCAATCATCTGGGTGGCATGAAATGTACCCTCAGTACCCGTAAAACCCTGAACAATAACCTTTGAATTTTTATTGACTAAAACAGACATGAGCTCAATTATTGATTAAGAAGGTGCAAAAGTAAGATAATAAGAGGCAATAGCAAATAAGTGTTGGATGATTTAAGTCATTAAAATTTTGCAGGGGGACTATGAACCGAAACTAAGCTATTTCCCAGATTACCCATAAGCATTATAATTTGAACTTATAACCAGATAAACTTACAAGCACAGGAAACCGCTACATTTGTACCCGAAAAACAGGGACATGGCTAAAACAGTATTGATAACAGGCAGCACAAGCGGCATAGGCCTGGGTATAGCAAAGGCGTTTGCTGCGCAGGGATATAATGTGGCTTTCAACGGGCTGGAGCCCAAGGGCGCTGAAATAGCGCAGCAGGTAGCCGATGAATTCAAAATAGCACATACATTCTCCCCTGCCAACCTGATGCAGCCCGCTGCTATACGGGGAATGGTGGATGATGCCATTAAAACTTTCGGTGCTATTGATGTGCTGGTAAATAATGCTGGTATACAATATGTAGCGCCTATAGATGAGTTTCCGGATGAGAAATGGGATGCCATTATTGCGGTGAATCTTTCGGCGGCGTTTCATGTTACCAAGGCGGTTTGGGGCAATATGAAGGCGCATAAATTCGGGCGGATTATCAATATTGCGTCGGCACACGGGCTTCGCGCATCGGAGTTCAAGAGCGCCTATGTGGCTGCCAAGCATGGGCTGGTGGGTTTCACCAAAACTATGGGCCTGGAAGGCGCGGCTTTCGGTATTACCTGCAATGCCATATGCCCGGGCTATGTAGACACGCCGCTGGTGGAGCAGCAGATACCACAGCAGGCCAAAGCCCACAATATGACCGAAAAAGAAGTAGTGGAAAAGGTGTTTCTGGACCGTCATGCGGTAAAAGAATTTATACCTGTTGAGCTGCTGGCGCAAACGGCCCTCTTCCTTGCTTCACCGCTTGCAGGCACCATTACAGGCATTGCGATGCCTGTGGATGCGGGCTGGACTGCGCAATAATTGCTACTAATAATTTACAGTGAGGTTTTACCACAAAGGGCACCAGGGATAACAAAAACACACTATACCTTTACGTTACAGAGTTAAGGGCACTAAGCGTGTTTCCCGATTATCATTTTTTATCTTTTGAGCCGTATAACCAGATTTTATGAACCATACCGATAACAGTATCAGGAAATGTGTTGCAGTTAACAACATCAATATTCATTACCTGGATTATCATTCAGACAGGCCGGTATTGCTGCTGATGCATGGCCTTACGGCCAATGCCAATGCTTTTGATGCACTGATTGAGGGCCTGCACCCCACCTTCAGGGTGATATGTCCCGACCTGAGAGGTAACGGCCTGAGCGATAAGCCGGCTTTCTGCTATACGGTGGAAGAACATGTGCAGGATATACTGGGCCTTATCAGTCACCTGGGCGAAGAAAAGGTGCACATAGGCGGCCATTCGTTCGGGGGGTACCTGGCCTATTATATGGCTGCCAACTATCCGCATGTGCTGAATAAGCTGGTGATACTGGATGCGGCTAAGGCGATGAACAGCAATATAGTGGAAATGCTGTCCACCTCGCTCTCCCGGCTCGATATGGTTTATCCGGATTTTGAGAGCTACCTGGAGCATGTAAAAAAGGCTCCCTACCTCGATTTCTGGGACCCTGCCATGCTTACTTATTACCGTGCCGATGTGCAGGACCTGCCTGATGGCAGTGTGAAGCCGAGGTGCAACATAATGACCATATCGGAAAAGTCAATGAACCTCGCAACGGTGGACTGGCCGGACCTGATACCGCTTATTGAGCATCCTACCCTGCTGATTAATGCGCTTGACAACTACACCATGGGCGAGCCGCTGCTGCCCGATGTGCTGGCTAAGGAAACCGTGGAAATGATGCAGGATGCCAGGTATGCAGGAGTGGATGGCAACCACCAAACCATGCTGTATGGCCATGGAGCTAAACAGGTGGTGCGGCATATTGCGGCGCATTTGCATGATGAACAAAACGGCAAGCAGCATTAGTTTTTACATTGCAGTTCAATCTTGTGCTAATTTCGAACAGCCATTGGATTTGCGCTACATACGTGAGCGTGTGGCTATTAATATACTTTTAGGTTGATGTACCCTGATACGCCTGCTCACCACGCACGCAAAAGGCAATGCTTAGTGGAGACATAGGCTGCAATGGTAAGGATTCCCGCTTAGAATGGAACTATTATGATTGCAATGACGAATCGGCTAAGCACATCGCTTAGCAACGGATGCGCCAGACAGATATATTATTTCAGTTATCTGGTTACAGCGTATTTCTCAGAACGGTGCATAATTTTTGCCAAATCGCGTAATGTCTCATTTACGATATTTGAATTTGGAAAATCTTTTGCAACATCAGGAGCAAGGACGATAATATTAGTTCCTGCCGCATATTTTTTTGCATATTTTCCCCGGGTTCCTTTACTAAAATCATACTCGGGCAACATTTCCGGATTCTCTTTATTTTTCATATTGTTGTTTTTCTTTGGTTGATGCTTTTCGGGCACTGATAATTCGTATTTTATTAGCCCGGTAAGTATGAATTACAACTAGCACACGATGATAGGCTGATAGACCAATAGTAATGAATCGTTTTTCAATTATCGAATGATCCGGATCATCAATCGTTATGGAATAATTGTCAGCAAAAATGGTCGAGGCTTCTTCAAATGTTACTTTATGTTTAATAACGTTTGATTCAGCTTTATTGTTATCCCACTCAAAATAAAGGCCCATATTTCTGTTTCAAATCAATTATCCGTAACAGTAAGGTATCTACCATCAAAGATAAGATAATTTATGCAATTCAGAACCTTGAGCAATAAGGATTTTATTTGTAGAAATATTCTATTTTAAAGGAAGGACCTTTCCGAAATATAACCAGCAATAAGCGGGGAAATGAGCGCATGGCAGCGTAGACGGAGACTATCGCCTGGCATCCTTTTTCGTTGTTTTGCAATTTAAGCCCAACATGGCTTTATTTAGAAAGGCAGAGGCCAGTGGGCTTTATTTAATCAACGAGTTATAAACTTTCCGGATTGCCAAGACGAGTAGGCAACCTGCATGGCTTGCCTACAGATACGCCAGACTGATTATCCCACGGGCTAATAAAAAAACAATGGGATAACGGTGAACGTTGAAACCCTTGCTGGTGGCTTATATAAATCATTTTCCGATTATCTCATTTTATCTCATTTTTGTTAGGATTGGGAATTGGGTAACCTATTGTCAGTCCGGAGTTTATTAACAAGATTATCAATTGATTTTACCAATTACCAATTTTACCATCAATACATACGATGCCTCCAGCATCGGCAAAACTCCCAGATTAATTACTATAAACATTTAATCCCTTCAGGATTACAATCGAACCAATAATAATGAGCATCAAAGAAAGAATTAAGCCATCGAACTCACATTAACCTCGCTTAGGAATGCCTGGCCCCTGATGCTTTGCTTCAATTTTGAAAAAGGTATGGGTTTTGAACCTACCCGCAAATGACTTTTTGCTTGGTTATCCCATAGTCTAATAAAAAAGCAATGGGATAAGGGTAAGTGCTGAAACCTTTGCTGGTGGCTTATATAAATCATTTTCCGATTATCTCATTTTATCCCATTTATTGTGGGATTGGGAGCCTGCCTACCGGCAGACAAGTTTGGTATTTGGAACCTGCGTACCGCCTACCTCGGTAGAAGGCAGTCAGGTTTGGAAACATCGCTCCGGTATGTCTGGCCCCTGGTGCTTTGCTTCAACTTTGAAAAAGGTGTGGGTTTTGAACTTACCCGCAACAGGCTTTTTGTTTGGTTATCCCATTGTCTTATAAAATAGCAATGGGATAAGGGTAAATGCTGAAACCTTTGCTGGTGGCTTATATAAATCATTTTTTGATTATCTCATCATATCCCACCTGCCTACCGCCTACCTGTTGGTAGAAGGCAGGCAGGTTTGGAAACAGTTCTACGGCATGTCTGGCCCTATGTGCTTTGCTTCAACTTTTAATAAGGTGTGGGTTTTGCACCTATCCGCATTAGGCTTTTTGTTTGGTTATCCCATTGTCTGATAAAATAGCAATGGGATAAGGGTAAATGCTGAAACCTTTGCTGGTGGCTTATATAAATCATTTTTTTATTATCTCATCATATCCCGCCTACCTACCTACCTACCTACCGCCTACCTGTCGGTAGAAGGCAGGCAAGTTATTATCCTACTTCGGAACCTGACTCAGCAGGGAGGTTTGGAAACATCGCTTCGGTATGTCCGGCCCCTGGTGCTTTGCTTCAATTTTGAAAAAGGTATGGGTTTTGAACCTACCCGAAAATGACTTTTTGTTTGGTTATCCCATGGTCTAATAATAAAAGCAATGGGATAAAGGTAAATGCTAAAACCATTGCTGGTGGCTTATATAAATCATTTTCAGATTATCTCATATTATCTCATTATTTGTGAAATTGGTAAACCAATGGCAGAGGCTCTTTGAATTATTTTGTACCTATGAAACCGCAAATTCTATAAATTAATTAAGGTTTTTTACCACAAGGGACTCCAAGGATACACAAAGGGCACAAAAAATGGCGGTATTCAACTAATTATTTTGAATTATAAATAAAGGTCACAAAGTTTATGACCAATATAACCACTTTCTTCCCTCTGGCGCTCCATATATTATCAGGAACACCTTTTCGTATATACTTTAGACCTTAAGGATCGGGATTTTCAACTCAGTACAGGCTCTGGCCTCAATGTCTTATCCCTCACTAATATCGCATCCATATCCCATAATTTCCCCTTATCCTATCACAGATTAGCAATTTTTAAGAATTTCGGTTGTTTCATAGTTTGAAAAGTTGTGTTTATTCTACTAATTTTGGCATAAAGATAAAACTCACGATCGTAAATTCCAAATTATTTGAACTAATACAATGTTAAAGGGTGATTTTGGGGGTAGCCTGTAAGGTAAATCAGCTTTTTGTGCAAATACCGCCAGCGAGTCCCCGGCCGGCGCACAGGCTGGCTGTGCAATCGGGAGACATCGCCTGGGACAGGGGGGAGCGTCGGCGCAGGCTAAAAAAACTCGCGCAAAGCCGCGGAGGCGCAAATATTTCGACTACAAAAAGCATATCCCAGACCAAGACCGCAAAGCCATCAAATCAGGTGTAGTCAACTTGACAATGCAGTGCCTGAGACGTTGCAATGCAATTTCTCTACATGATCAAATATTTTTCATGTATGATGCAAACCTAAAGTCCCACCCCACATGCGATAGGAAATTGGATTTAATTTAATCCACGAGTTATAATTTCTCTGGATTGCCAAAACTAGGCTGCAATCCACAAGGCTTAGATACAGATGCGCCAGACTGAGAATTCTTAGGATTGAATATACGAACCGGCTACCCGTATGACTTGGCTGCAGAGCGCCAGACTATATATATGTAGAATCAACTGAAATTTGTTATTTTTGTATAGAAAAATCAGGATGTTAACTAAGGAACAGCATATCGCCCATTGGCTCAGAACTTCGGAAGAAGATGAACTGACTATGAATTCACTGTTTAAAGACGGGCGATATACCCATTCCTTATTTTTCGGGCATCTGTACCTGGAGAAAATTTGCAAAGCTTTATGGATTAAAAATAATGAGGGAAATACGCCCCCCCCCCCTTTATTCATAATCTCGTAAAACACTTACCATCACCAGATCAGACGGGATTAACTGATCAGGAAATGATTTTTCTCAACCGGTTAAATGAATATCAATTATCAGGCAGATACCCTGAGTATACCGATTCCCTTAAAAAAATTACCACAAAAGAATTTACTGCCCATTGCATACAAACCATTAAATCTATCAGTGAATGTTTACGAAAAAAGATCTGATGAAGTATATTTCAGACTACATTGCCGAATGCAACAGGCTGGGTGTACATTTTAAAAAGGTGATACTTTTCGGTTCTTATGCACGGAATACACCGCACGAATGGAGCGATATATATCTGGCGCTGGTTTCGGATGACTTTACCGGAAGCAGATGGGATGACCGTGGCAAAATATCACCTGCCGACATTAAATTTGTTGATATTGAGCCACATATATTCAACACTACTTATTTTGAAGAAGGAGATCCTTTTATTGAAGAAATAATAAAGACTGGTAAGGAAATAAAATTAAACCAAAGTGTCTAAATCCATTTTCCGAATCTATTTCAGATGGACTTTTAATACCAAACATTTCACACCGGAAAGTGATCCATTTGTGGAGGAAATCCTCAGAACCGGTATTGAGATTGATGGATAATATGACTTTAGCGGGATTCTTTTTGAAAGTCTATTCTTCAGGAAGTCTTCG
>Ga0364887_10926_pt1 | contig 10396 bp, 6 predicted proteins | sample ExccelJu500001D4_4_FD_206924 | JGI IMG/M metagenome (GOLD analysis project Ga0364887, IMG submission 206924) | Enriched cells from Trout Bog Lake Hypolimnion, Wisconsin, USA - BchlTB.July23.5000.01.D4 | ecosystem: Environmental > Aquatic > Freshwater > Lake > Hypolimnion/Profundal zone | place...
TCCGGAATCGTCTGATACCCTTTGATGTAAACATCCTCATATTTAACGGTACGCCATAAACGCTCAACGAAAATATTATCAAGCGCACGGCCACGGCCATCCATGCTGACCGTAATGCCTGTTTTAAGCAAGACCTGGACGAATGCCTCGCTGGTAAACTGGCAGCCTTGATCTGTATTGAATATCTCAGGCTTGCCATATTGCAAAGCATCCTCTAAACACTCAACACAAAAATCTGCCGTCAAAGTATTGCTTAACCGCCAAGCAATGACATAACGGCTCTGCCAGTCAACGACTGCGGCCAAGTAAACGAATCCACGGCCAAGCCGGATGTAGGTTATATCCATGCTCCAAACTTGATTGACACGATTGATCTCAACGCCTCTCAGCAAGTACGGGTAAACTTTGTGCATCGGGTTGCGTTTACTTGTATTCTTCGTCGGGACTACACCTTCAAGCCCCATATCTCGCATTAACCGTCGTACCCGTTTACGGCCCACTTTAAAGCCACGATCCCATAAACGCCACTTCATTTGACGGGAACCTAAACAAGGACGTTTTGTAAACTCCTCATCAATGACATTCATCAACTTTAGGTCTTGCGGATTGATGGGGGTCGCCTCGTAATATAGACTCGACCGATTAAGATCCAACAATTCACATTGCCGTCTAACGCTGATCATCGTGCTGTCTTCTTGTGTAATCATGGCCCGTTTATCCCCAACGCTCAAAGATGTAATTTTTTTTTAAGCCAGTCATGCTCAAGCTTCATTTGCCCTATAATCTTTTGTAACTGTTCAATTGTCTCATCTTTTTCCCGAAGCACCTTGGTATCACTGCCTCTAAAGGCCCCTGCTAATCGCTCCTTGAGGATGCCGCGCCATGTGTTGATCTGGCTGGGATGGACTTCGTATTCAACTGCAAGCTCTGCAACCGTCTTTTGCCCCTTTAAAGCCTCTAACGCCACCTTGGCCTTGAACTCATCCGAAAACTGTCTTCCTTTGCTCATCTTTGACCCCCTTGGTTAACCAGAAATTATACCTCTGGTTTTGCTTTTGGTGGTCTAGATTTTTGGGGCCATTATAGTTTGGACAGTGGTAAAAACATCCGAAGCATGGTCTTTATTTCAGGATTTTATAACAGAAAGATTTGGATTATACACTAGCCCATTTTTAGTATCAGATGATGAAGAGGTCCGCCGGAATAGTTTTGAAGCGCTTCTAAAACATTTGAAATCTACCAATATAGAAAGCGTTGTTTATCCTATAAAATTTCTAAGTGATGATGAGTCATACGATCTTTGGCGTGGTTCTGGGGTTGTTATAGCTGATCAACTTGTAAAAATAATGAATGATGACGCGTATCCTTCAAGAACGCGGCGATTTGCATTTGTGGCGTTGGTTAAAGTGTCCCCGTTAAGGGCATTGGAGAAATTATCGAGCCCAATATTAAGTTTGCTTTCGGAGGGTGACATTAAACGTATTGCCTCAGCTTTTGTTAAGCTGAAAGCCGAGCCTCAGGCCATTGCGGTAATAAGAGACATTATAATTGGATCCAGCCAGGAAAAATATGTCCGGGATCCCCGTTCTGATCCTTCCTTCCGTCCACAGGCGTCTTTAATGGCAGCTATTTTGATGGCCATGGATACCCCGGCATCTGTTAATACTCTTTTAGATCTTTGGGAGAATAATGAGAATGTGGGAAGCTATATAATTGCCAACCTTGATTTTTTGGGAGAAAAGGAAAAAGAACGTTTTGTCACAAGGGCTTATGCTCTGACCAGGTCAAATATTGAACGGCGGGGTCTTTTGCCTGAAATGGGTAATATTAATGGGGTTGATTTTTTGATTAAGGTATATCTTGGGGTAAATGATGATGATACCCGTTCCCTGGTTTTGTTTCTTCTAGGGCTGAGGCGGGAAGATGCGGCATGGAAAATGTTATATGACTCTTTAAGTGAAAACGCCTGGGTTAAAGAAAAGCAAGGATTATCACTGGATGCAGCTCGGGCTTTGAGTTCTTGGGGATTGACTCATTTTGATGGGTCAACCGAAACTATAGGCCGAAGTATTAGTCAAAGAGAGATGGCAAGCGCATCGCTAACAACCGTATTAAAGGAACGTGGACCACGTAATTTAATTGAGGATGAACAAAAGTTGTATGGAGTCTTGATTGCTGAGGCCATGCGTGTCAGCCCAAACCTTGAACTTGTCCATTTGGCGGGGGAAGCATATCAGATGAAAGATGCAACGGAAGCGCTTCGTATATCAGCGGTAGAAGCTTTAACTTTTCCTGACCCTTATTTTTCAGGGATAGCGGTATCTGATAAACTTCACTTGCTTGATCCCGATAGACGCGTAATAGCAGAAGCTGCGTCTTTTTTGATTCAGGTATTTGAATCCTATATTGGAAAAAGTAGTGATAGATTGATTCAATTTGCCATAAGTTCGCTGAGAGATTTTTATATGAGGTATACGGCTGAACCTCCAGTCGCGGATGGGATTTTTCAATGCTTGCAGAAATTGTATTTATCTTTTCTTGATGACCATGATATGAACATCGTTATCTTTCAGGCCCTGGCAGTGATTTGGAGGGCTGATCCAAGATATTCATTTGCTTTGCTTGAAGAGAAATTGGGAAAAGTTGAAGTTGATGCTCTAAAACAAAGAATGCGGGAATATCTTAATGCCGAAGAATTGGTCCCATTGGTCAAACAAGCAGATCAAGCACAATCAGCCCTTGGCGGTATTGACATGAATTCAGCTAATATGGATTTTATTATCAAACGCGATGGGCAAGGCATGCCTTTACCGGCAAATCAGCAAGATTTTGCCCAAGTCCATATCGATGGTCTTATTCCAATTATTTTAAGCATCCGTCCTATGAACGTTGACTTGCTGAAGTAAGCAGTAAATAATTATTTATTTAATAGTGAGAATTTTTAATTGAGTCATAAGTTATTGTATAATAATATGTTATAAATATTAAGATTAAATGTAGAATTTGCTTTTTACCTCAAGACATGGTATCCTTTTTAGGTTAGCGTTTTCCTGTCATTATTCTTTTGCCTTTGGCTTATTTTTTAGTTCAATCTCAAACAAATCATGCAAATAAAAGAGGACGCTATGTTTTTACGCCGCTCACTTTGTTTTTGGATCACCATTAGTTTTGTCTCTACTCTAATAATTCCACCCCAAAGACTTTACGCCCAGACTGTTTTAGACCTTCCTGCCCCTGGCACCATGGTTTCAATTAGTCCCAGCTTTGAGCCGGCTTTAATTAGAGGCTTAACAGTTCATCAAGACAATCCATTCTTATTTGATTTCATTGTGGATCCTGGGCAATCTATTTTGCCTAAAGAAGTTCTAAAGGATGAGTCTCTGCGGATGATCAAATATTTCTTTGCTTCTTTAACCATACCGGATAAAGACATTTGGGTCAATTTAAGCCCTTATGAAAAAGACCGGATGATTCCTGTATCTTTAGGCGTCACAGCCATGGGCCGTGATTTATTAGCCCAGGATTACATGCTTAAGCAATTGACCGCTTCCCTAATATATCCGCAGAAGGCCTTAGGCAAGACGTTTTGGGCCAAGGTTTACTCAAAAGCCAAAGAAATGTACGGCACGACACAGGTCCAGGTTAATACCTTTAATAAGGTATGGATAGTGCCTCAACAGGCCGGAATCTATGAACACGGCCAAACCGCATTCATCGTCAGCGGCCATTTAAAAGTCATGCTGGAAGAAGATTATCTTGCTCTAAACAAACAAACAAACAAACAAACAAATCCTTCGCTATCGCTCAGTGGTTTACAACAACAAGCTAATTCTCACGCCCTTGCCTCACAAATTGTTCGCCAAGTAATCCTCCCTGAAATTGAAAAAGAGGTCAACGAAGGTAAAAATTTTTCCACCCTGCGCCAGATTTTCTACGCCCAGGTATTGGCTGTGTGGTTCAAACGCAATTTAAAGCAAGCCTTGCTCAATCAAGTATATGCCAATAAAGGCACTGTTAAAGGCATAGATCAGAATGACGCAGCAACCAATGAAGCTATTTATCACCAATATTTGAGAGCTTATAAAAAGGGCGTGTTTAATTATATTAAGGAGGACATAGATCCGGTTACTCAAGAGACCTTACCACGTAAATATTTCTCCGGCGGCTTTGGTAGTGTGGATGGTTTAGCCGAGAACATCCATGCGCCGTTTACCCATGCGGCCATGGTAAGTGCCGGAAGAAGTCAGATTGTCGAGATGTTTGCTGCTCCTGGGAAGCGTGAGGCTGCAATGATTAGTCGGAGAGAGGCCATATTAGGTGGTATTGGATTGCTTGGAGCTGGATATATTGCTAATGATTTACTGCATAAAAATAATTCAGGAACTAATCCATCAGGATCTAATCCGTCTGGAACCAACCCATCTTCAGAACAGGCTGCGAAAATTGGTGAATCAACTAAAGGAGTTTCTGAAGTCATAGCCGAAGGACCATCCGGAACTTCTCCTGGACCGGCGTACTTTAGCGCATATAAGGATTTTCCAGATGGACAGGATTTTACGGGTGTGAAAAATATAAAGATCACTTTTCCCTCCTCGCAGGAAGGAATTAAAGTTGCTGTCCGTCTATTGCCGAAAGGCATAGATCCTGGTTCTCCAACAGGGTTGAGCCAGACGGTCTATACTATTCCGAGTTTTGGGACCATAGTGATCCCAATAACAGCTTTTGATTTGGGGGAAAGTGATTTAAAAAGTATTGGCCAGGTATCGGTCCATTCTGGTTCTACTGCTTGGAATATTTCATTAGATCAGGAGAATGGCCAGAGGGCAAGATTTGAAAAAATTGAAACTGATAAGGCAATGACATTTACTCGAAGAGATTTGGGACGTCTGGCTATCGCAGCTGCCACAGCTGCTTATGTTAAGGGACAAACAAATAATTCTGGAGCTTCTGAAGTCATAGCCGATGGAATATCTGGAACTGCTAATGGCCCAGCTTATTTCAGTGCATTTAAGGATTTTCCAGATGGGCATGATTTTACGGGTGTACGATCCCTAAGGTTCACTTTCCCATCCACGCAAGAAGGAGTTAAGATTGTAGTCCGTTTATTGCCCAAAGGAAATGCTCCTGATTCTCAAACAGGTTTGAACAGAAAGATTTATACCATCCCCAGTGATGGGGTGGTGGTGATCCCAATCTCTGAATTTAGACTGGGGGCAGGTGTTTTAACAAGTATTGGTCAAGTATCGGTCCATTCCGGTGCATCTGCTTGGGCGATTCAGTTAGGCCAGGCCAACGGTCAAAGGGCAAGGTTTGACAGCATAGAAATTTTATCCGATAAAATTGCCCAAAATAACGACTTAACCAAAGGGACTTCTGAAGTCGTTGCCAATGAACCATCCGGAACTGCTGATGGTGATGCCTATTACAGTGCGTATACGGATTTTTCAGAAGGACATGATTTTTCAGGTGTGAAAGCTTTAAGGTTCACTTTTCCATCTTCGCAAGAAGGGGTAAAAATTGCAGTCCGTCTATTGCCGCAAGGAGAGGCGCCTGAAGACTCAATAGGTTTGAATCGAAAAGTCTATACCATTCCAAGTGATGGGATTGTGGTGATCCCAATGTCGGAATTTATCTCAGTTCTTGGTGGGGCCAATGGCTTAAAAAGAATTGGTCAATTATCAGTCCATTCCGGTGCTTCTGCTTGGGAACTTTCTTTAGATCAGCCAAACGGTCAGAGGGCAAGATTTGAAAAAATTGAAACTATTTCCGATAAGGCAATGAACACCACTCGAAGAGAATTATTAGGTCTGGCGGCTGCCGGACTTCCGTTAGCGGCTTCTCTTTTTGGGCAGGGTCAACAACAGAGTCCAATGCTTATTTGGATGCGTAATAATGTTCTTACAGGTGGTATGCCGAAAAGTTTTGAAACTCCCTCAAGAAATGCAACACAAAGAGAAAGAACGGATTTTTGGAGCACTATTGGAGATAATTCAGTTGATGGTATTATTGAGCGTATGCTGATGAATGATGGCCTTGAGATCTATGATGGAGCGCTTTGGCAGACGTCTTTGGCTTTGGCTGGTGGTCAAGATAATTTTAGAGCAGCGGATATTGTCACTAATACTCTTAATTCCGGTAGTTTCGGTGAGTTGAATACCATTCGTGCATGGGATGTGCCCTTTACATATCAGGGAAGAACACTGCCCGAAGGAAGTGCCTATTTCTTTCGTCTCATTTCTCCTCGATATGAGCAATACGATCCATTGACCTTGCAAGAAAACAAGGCTGGTTTCCCTGAGCGGGACCGTATCCATTGGGCGGATTGGATGCCGGTTACAGGTGAAAATGTCTGGGCAGCTATAATAGGTCCTTTACAATTGGCTTATGCCAAAGGGAATGGGACTGTTGCAAGAAACGGTAAGGAGCTTGCACTTGCATTAAGCGTCGTTCCGGCAATAAAAGCGCTTACAACCCCAATTGGCGCTGTCCTTTATGCCCCCAAAGGGACTTTTGGTCATAATGATGGTGAAATTTCAAGTGAAAATAACATTTCTGCACATGCTTCCTTAATGATGCTGTATGAAGCTACAAGAGATGCTCAATATTTAAGGGCAGCTCAAGGGATAGAGGATTATTTTAAAAAATATGGTTATGATAAAACTAACCATATGTTTTATCAAGGTGGAACTTATACAAACGGCAAGTTTACACCTAGTAGAGAGTTTGCTGAGGATGTGCAGTCATGGGCTAAACTTGTATTCTTGCCAGCAAAAATAGATGAATGGTATGGAGAGGGAGAAGCCTATCAAAATTGGCTAACCACCAAAAGGCGTGCGGGATATTTAAAAGGTGGTCAGCTTGCCGGAGTTGGTTTTACAGATGGCCATGACGTTGATAGTGTTGAGTGGACATATGGTGCCATTGGTGCAGCTCTCGAACTTGCTCTTTATTACCAGAATTCACATCCTGATTGGTCTAGGGAATGTGAAAATGATGCGATCACCATGCTTAAAGGGCAGGAAGAATTCAGCCGTACTACTAGGAATGGTAAAAGTTATCTTTACGTCAATAGGCGTACGCCTACCGGCTTTGGTTGGTGGGGTAATCCTGTGCCAAGCCTGGCATCTTCAGCTTGGGCTTTTCTTGTGCAAAATGGAAAAAACCCATTTAAGTTTGGGGGAGTGACCCGCTGGTTTACATTGGCTGCTTTTAAAGCTGCTGTTGATGCTATTGTTGCACAATCACAAGGAAGAGTTTTGGTGCCGCCAGCAGTTATTCAAGCGCCAAGAGCACAACAACCACAACAAGCTGCCGCTGCTCCTGCCGGAAACTTAGAAGTCATAGCCAATGGATCATCCGGGACTTCTAATGGCTCAACTTATTTCAGTGCGTATAAAGATTTTCCAGATGGGCATGATTTCTCAGCTGTGAAAACTTTAAAGTTTACATTCCCGTCTTCGCAGGAAGGTGTGAAATTTAAAGTTCGTCTATTGCCCAAAGGAGAGCCTCCTGATTCTCAAACAGGCTTGAATGGTAAAGTCTATGCCATTCCCAGCAATGGGATTGTGGTGATCCCAATGTCAGAATTCAGGTCAGAGTTGGGAACTGGTGAATTAAGAAGGATTGGTCAAATATCGGTCCATTCTGGTGCTACTGCCTGGGGAATTTCGTTAGGTCAACCGAATGGACAGAGGGCAAGGTTTGATAAAATCGAAGCTGACAAGGCAATGTTTAACCCTGCACTAGAAAGAAAAGAGTCAGATAATGTTGCTTTGGCAACAATAAGAGGTGGTATCGACTTAAGCCAGCAGGATACGGCCTTGAGCGTGACTAAAGATGCTAACGGCGGGGTAAAGGTCAATGTGGACCCGGCCTTGATCGCGCGCATCGAGCGTGACGGCATGCCCGAGATTGATCCCGTGTTCATCAATATGCGGCCTGCGGACCTAAGGTCTTTGTTCGGTGCCAGTGCGATGGTTAATATGCCTGGTGTAATTTCTCATTAAGTTACTTTATGTCACCAGATCAATCAGTCCTTGAATCACCTGATTTGGCAGGTATATGCTTCCCTTTTTCAAAAATTCCGCAATATTCAAATGTCCTATCCGTTGATTATCATATCGTGGTCCCAATCTTTAATGAAGGTGATGGTTTAGAAGGAATATTAGAGAAAATAAAGTCTTTAGGGTATTTGCATAAGATCACCTTTGTCAATGATGCGTCAACAGATAATTCAAGAAATGTCCTGCAGCGTTGGGAAGGCCGTGAGGGGATCGAGGTCTTGCATCTTATAGAAAACAGGAAAAAGGAAGGGGCCATCCGCGAAGTTTTAGAGATATTAAACCGCCAAGGGAGGTTGGCGGATAAAATTATCCTGTTGGACGCGGATTCATTCCTTGTCCCTAAAGAAAAAGGCGTGAAGTTAGAAGATATCATTGCCAAAGCATCCCGGTACATGGACCAAGAGAATGTTGCCGGGATGGCTTTTAGGATGGACCCGTTGCTTCCTGAGAAACCTAATTTTTTGCAAAAGGCACAATATGCTGAGTATTCTGCCGTCCGATTTTGGAACAGAATCACAAGTAAACAAGAACAGCTTTGGGTCATTAATGGCCCGGGAGGGATTTTCAGAGGAGATCTGTTGTTGTTTACTTTACGTGACATGGTGCCTGATTTTGAGACGGGAGATTTGTTGATCACGGTAAAAATGATGAAGCACGGCCATCGTGTGGGTTATTATACAGGCATTAAGGTGCAAACCACTGTCCCTAAAACAGTTGCCGGGCTCTTTAAACAGCGACGAAGATGGGAGCGCGGGACCACAAAAGTCTTATTTAATGAGAAAAGTTTTTATTTGAAACAATTTATGGGTCTAAGAATTTTAGCCCTTCAAACCATAATAAATTTCTTAATACCTTTAGGGATTCTAGTTCAGATAGTGAGAGTTCCTTTTTTTAACCTTAAACAATTTATGATAGGTGTTGTTATTAATTATATGTTTTGGATGTTTTTTAATACCGTTGTTGTTTTGTCAGATTCTGATGCCAAAAAAGAAAAAGACCGGTTAAGGATATTGAAATGGTTCTTTCTTCAAGGATTTGCGTACACTGCGATAGCCGTTCCTGCAAGGGTGGCTGGTTTTTATGATGCAGTCAAATGGCTTTGTGTCCATGATTATTAATATCCAGCCAATGGTGAATTTATGGCAATTTGTTGTTATTTTTATGCTATACTTTAAAGGGATCGCGCCCAGGAGGTTAAAACCTATGAATGAAGTAGTTTTTTCTATACATATTGAAAAATTACCAGAGGGGCATTATTTGGCTACCAGTAATGATCTACCTGGTCTAATTGCTCAGGGACGCACGATTAATGAAACTCTTGAAATTGCCCGTGACGTGGCACGTAAGTTGATTGATTCTTATAAGGAACATGAGGGTAAACTCCCTGCCAAGATTAAGAATAAAATCATTAAAACATTGGATATGTCATTGGCTGTTGGGATAGCTTAATGGGCATTTTAGGCGGTTTTAATTACCGTAAAATTGTTCAAAAGCTGCGTCGTTTAGGCTTTGAATTTGACCGACCAGCTGCCGGCAGTCATGAAATTTGGTGGAACCCTACCACAGGTCACCGCACTACAATCCCCAATCATCCAGGGGACATGCCTCAAGGTACTCTTAGAGCAATATTAAAACAGGCGGATGTTACTGTAAGAGAATTTTTGGAAACCTAAAGCGTGAAGTAATTCCAAAATGATTTCATATTTTTCCAAAAAGAATCTAGGCCAGAATTTTCTTGGTGATAAACGCATCCAGCAGAAAATCATTGCTGCTTGTGACCTTAAGTCCGATGATATTGTCGTTGAAATCGGGCCTGGGCAGGGGGTTTTGACGCGGTTGATTGCACCTCATGTCAAAAGGCTGATTTGTGTGGAAACAGACCGTGATCTGATTGAGCCTTTACGTTTGTCATTTCCGAATGCTTTAGTCGGAAATCCAGTAGAAATTGTCCATGCTGATTTTCTTAAATGGGACATTCTTTCCGATAGTCATTCCCGCGAAAGCGGGAATCTAATCAAAATAATTGGCAATATCCCGTATTATATTTCAACTCCTATCATTGAAAAATTAATTGAAAACAGGGCAAGAATCTCAGCGGCTTTTTTGACCGTACAATTGGAATTTGGGCAGCGCCTGACAGCCAAGCCGGGGGGCAAGGAATATGGTTCGTTAAGCTGTTTTGCCCAGTACTACGCTGATATTAAAATGCTATTTAAAATTAAGAATACCTGCTTTAAACCTGCCCCGAAGGTGGATTCCTGTTTTTTGAGTTTGACCATGAGGCCTCAGGCGCAAAAGCCCGCGACTGATGAAGCGTTTTTATTTAAATTGAT
>Ga0364887_10932_pt1 | contig 10348 bp, 4 predicted proteins | sample ExccelJu500001D4_4_FD_206924 | JGI IMG/M metagenome (GOLD analysis project Ga0364887, IMG submission 206924) | Enriched cells from Trout Bog Lake Hypolimnion, Wisconsin, USA - BchlTB.July23.5000.01.D4 | ecosystem: Environmental > Aquatic > Freshwater > Lake > Hypolimnion/Profundal zone | place...
GTGCTGGTTAGGCAACAAATGAATAATCAGCCCCCAACCTATGTCTGGCCAATCTTTGCAAAGTGTTTGCACCGCAACTTTGCGCTTTTCGATGGGGGCCAAGGTCTGGGGAAACCATGGAAGCAATATGGTTATCAGCGAATTTGCAGGGCGGTTGGCCCATCTCCCTCCTGGATCATGACTTGCAAGTTCGCCGAGAATAACGCATACGCGTACGAGGTATTGTTCATCCCACGCCAACCCTTCCAAAGCCCAAAGCAGTCCGGTTAGATAATTCCGTCCGGTGGTACCAATTCTTTCTTGAGCGAAAAGCTGGTCGAAAGGGCATGGAGACAACCGCAAGGTGCTTTCTATGATATTTAGGAACTCATTTGGGGCAACTTCGGCTAAGGTAGGTAACAAGTTGTTGAGGCTACCCCATAAGACCCAATCTGCATTGGTAAATATTTCGCGAATTGCTGAAAAAGCTGTATTCTCAACTGCATCCTGTGAACAGTGACTATACACACTTGGATTACTACCAAGAATCGCCAGGCCCTCTGCCAAACCTTGCCTGAGGGCGGGCGAATGGGTGAATACCTTTCCATAAATGCTCGCGGCATAACGATCTTCGATGGAAAGTTCAAATGCAGGATCGAGTTCAGTTAAAATCGTCACAACGAGAGTTTTAAATGTGTCCAGATCCTGATCAAAAATGCGTGTTCCTAGCGAGTTCCACAATTCCTGTCGGTTTGAAATCTTCCACTGACCGTTTTTTAGTGATAGCGGACTGTCCGGATAATGCAATATCTCACGCGCCTTTTGTACCCAAGAGGCGTAGTCTGTTCCAAGCAGTTCTGTTAACGCCTCAATATCTGGGTCGGCCTTTTCATTCCATGAGCCAAGTAAATTAACCAACGCAAGATCTCTGGCGTACAGATGTTGCCCCCAAGTGGTTCTTTCAATTGATTGTTGTGCAGTGGTTAACTCTCTGGGGATCTCAATGATTATGGGATGTTCAAAGACATTTTTTAAATCATCGGGGAAACGGGAATTTATAATACTTCCTCCGTGATGGTTTATATTCTGAGTGAATTCAACTATCCGGGACCAAATGTGTCGTGGCTCTTGCGGCCTGAATTGCGAAATGTGTGAATTTATAAGAGATAAAACAACGCCATCTTCTTCTCCTAGGTCGTAGCCTAGGTAAAAGAAACTTTTGAGAAAATCATGAACAACTGTCTTGTCGACTTCATTATCATTATTCGCCAAATTTAGGTGATATTGAAAAACCTTTAATTTTTCTCTTTTTGTATTAGAGCTGAAATTTGCTTCATCCACATGTCTGAAGAAATCATCGACGTTAGTTGCTCGTGCATGATTGGTCAACCAGGCTACACTATCAGCATCCGTTGTACTTAATGGGCCGGTGATCAGTGCAATGATATCCTTGCCTTTTAAAAATAGCTCTGGATTGTTGAAATCACTCCATGCGGCCGTAATCACCTCGCTAAAAACGTTGCTGCTTTTGGTGATCTTAATAGAGTGTTTTACCTGCCCGAGGAGCTTGCGTCGCTCTTTGCTGTCACCCTTCTCAATAAATACAATCAAATCATCTGTGTCGTAACCGTCTATTTTCCCCTGTAATTTTATTTCAGCAATAGGCCAACAGGGCAAGAAGGGAACATACCCACCAGTTAGCATCAGCGCAACAAACGATGCCTGAACATGTGCTTCAAAGTGTGCACCAACACCTCCAGTTGATGAAGGATTACTTAATTTCTTTCTTCTTGAGTTCATTGTGTGGGAGAAAATAAAGTTGGAAACTTAAAAATAAAGATGGAAACTACAGAGATAACTATTTGATATCACATCACTAGTGTCCGGTTGTTAATCGAATAAATTTAGCTGCTTACAGATAGGAGTTGGTTCTGTTTTGCATTTCTGTTCTGTAATTAGTTGATAAATTGGTATTTTTTCGAAAATTGAAACGCTCAGTACCTGTAAAATTGTGTAAAGACTCTCCTTGAGATGGAGTTGCTTTTTCATTATAGCGACAAGAACATATACCGAGATCGCAATCCAGATTTGGGTCTTCACAGCGTTTTCTGATGTACCATAAAAGGTTTTTATTCTGAGATTTTGTTTGATCCATTTGAAAAACAATTCCACCTGCCAACGACTGCGATACAGTTGGGCTATCGTCAAAGCAGGGAGTTTGAAATTGTTTGTTAAAAATACAAAGGTCTTGTCTATTACCGCATCGTAGAATTTGACTCGCCTGAGTTTGTCGGGATAGTCTTTTCGCGAAGTTGTTCCTGTGAGCATAATGGTTTGGTCGCAAATCAAGCCAGTCTCGCGGTCGACCGGATGGGAGTAAAGACGTCTGAACTTGATGTTGGCTTTGGCGCGAGTGACAAAAAAAGCTGATATTTCGGTAAAAACATAGAGACGCTCGAAATCCACATATCCTCGATCCATGACATAAAAGGCACCGGGTTCCAAAGAAATGAGATCCAGAGCGTTGACATCGTGGAGTTTTCCGTCGGAAATGTGAATGAACGTTGGGATGTTTCCCTTCAAATCGAGAAGAGTGTGAAGCTTGATGGCCCCTTTGTTCTTGCGGAAAGTTGCCCAAGGGAAAACCGACAAGCAAAGATCGATGGTCGTGGAATCGAGAGCGTAAATGGTTTCGTCCAATTCTTCGATGAATGCATCTTTGCTGTAGAGTGTGCGGGCTGTTGCTATAAGTGAATGGGCCAGTTCGGCATAGATACGCCAATCTCGTTTTTCGTTTGCATCCGCCAGGGTTGAACGACAAACGTTCCCGCGAATGCCCATATGATAGAGCTTCTTGTTCTGGGAACGAAGGCAGACTTCTATGTCTCGGAGACTTTCCCTGTATGTGATCTGTGCGAACGCCATGCAAAGGAATTGATCGAGACAAGAGAATTTTTTGACTTTGAAATTGCCACGATACTTTCCCGCACAGCGACGAAATGTTTGCAGTGGCATGAAGTCCATAATCTGTGAGAAAATCAGCTGTCCGGCATACATGTGTACCCCCTTCCAGGATGGTCCTGGAAGTGTGCCGTACAAAAGGATAGATTTTCAAGTCGATTTTTGGCATTTTTTGCTGTTTTTAATGAGAAAACAAAGAGTTGAGGGACATATATTGTTTGTTAACCGGACACTAGTGATATCACATGTTCGAGATTTAGAAATCTGTCTCAAAGTTTCCATCATAATTTAATTTTCAGGGAGATCTATCACGGAATATCAGTGAGTTACAACCAAATCAATTTCCAACTTTATTTTGATTCTACATTTCTCTCATGTTTTTTTGTTGGGGCTTATCGTCTGAGATAACCGAGTTGTGGGAATTAATTGTGCATTCCGAAGCCACCCGGCTTTATGATTTCGTTTCATCACATTGGTCTGTCGCGTTTTCAGTTTTCGTATATTCCACCATTTCGGCCGCAATTTCGTCCCAACGATGATCGGGGTCAGGGTCGAACCCAAGTCGACGGAAAGATTCTCTAAGCTGAAGTATATCTTGACTACGATCGTCGGCAAATATTCGGTTGGATACGTGGTTCACAAAAGGACCGATTGTTTGGCGCAAGGCGTTTTCGATTTCTGCACCATTTCCTGGAGCTACCTCCATTACGTCACCTTCGGCCGGTAGGTCTGCATCTGACAGAAGTGTTTCATTAAAAGTATATGGCCCCCCGGAAATTCTCACGAATCGCCACATTGGTCCATATCGAAAGTTATTTGACTCTATCGCCACGACTCGTTCCAAAATCGAAAATGCCCAATCTGAAAAAAGTTCGTGAGAACAGTCGTGAATTGACCACTGCATTATCGGCTCGTAAAGTGGGAAATTTCCTGGTCGATCCCATTCGGTAAAGTCGTTGATGGCGCAAAAATCATAACGATCAAACGGAGAAGCATGTAGTGAAAAATGGTATTTGTTTAATGTAAATAGCTGAATTGTTGACGACTCAAGATTCATAACAACAGGGAAGTAGGGGATTTTCATGCCGCGAAGCCAGGAAATTCCGTCTCCTGCGAAACTGAACGTTGCCGCTGTATGAGTTTTGATTTGTACGCCAAAGCTGCCGCTGGCGATGAGACATCTGCCTTTCCTTTTCAGTAGCGTTCCAATGAAATCTATTCCATGATCCTCTTCTCTCGGGACTGGTGCCACAGCAGCAAAAGGACGAAACAGTTGAATTGCTATTCCCTCTGCGATATTGCCGCGCCTTGGATTGGCAGCTAATTGTCCGCCCTGGTGAGTCTTTTTCTTTGCCATACTCCACCTGATTTTTATGCAACAATAGCCTTTAACAAAGCGTCTTGAGCATCAGAATAGAATTGGATGCTGATTTTAGTAGCCATATCATCCGAGAGTTCAAAGAGCTGCTTACGTGCCGATACCGGCATAAGTACAGTTTCCGCCCCTTTTTCAATGGCTAGTTCAATCGTGGCCACGGCATTACGGAGACTGTCAATTGAACCACCGAGGTTAATTGCGCCGACAAGGATCAAACCGCCTCGCAAACTCCTTTCTAGCAGGCCGCTGCAGAGCGCTACAACTACCGGCAGGCTGATTCCTTCACCGCTTTTGTCGTTGTCCATGGCGCGGAGTTGTATGGAGAACTCATGCCCTCTCGGATCTCGATCGCCTACCAGTTCTTTGGATCTTGTATAAAGATTCTGTTCGGCATAGCGAACACTTTCCCGAAAGGATGGGGGAATCGGATGATTGAGTATTTTTACGCCGCTCCCTGGACCAACCGTCACCTCGATGCGGTACAGGCTGGCTCCAGCATCCGCGCTTCCCGGGCTGATAGCCCATACCTGCCCCGGTGGCAGTGGATCGGTGTCGATCTGGTCTTCACTGTGCAGTTCTGGCGTGGCAACAAACTGTTCCACCCCGTCTTCACCGATGGTATAGCTGAAATGGGTGTTCCTGAACTCCGTCTTCAGGCATTTCTTCTGCTGCTCCTTCACCCTCCGCCGGCATTCCAAGGCCAGCCTGACGACATTTTCCAATTCTTCATCAGGGACGGGCATTTCCGGATCAGGGTAGAGAATTTTGATCAGACCGCTGACCGTCTTGTTCACAGCGGTAATATCACGACCAGATAAAGCGCCGCCAAAGTTCACCCGTCCCTGGAGCGCGGCCACCCTGCTTCCGTTACGCAGCTGATTCCAGCATTCCGAGAGAAAATCACTGACCAGGCCGAAGTGATCGGTAAAGTGCTCATTGGGATTCAATTTGGGGAAATCCCAGCCAGGCAGGTAAGCATGCAACCGGTCCATAAAGGCCGTGTCGTTACGCATCTCCTGCGGCAGAGGGGAAAGCAGATGACCAATGCGCTGCTGCTGCTCAATATCCATATCAAAGTTGCCAACCATGACGATACCACCGGATGCCCGGATAGATTCCTTGCCTCGGGAAAACTCTCCGGACTCCATATAACCTTTCAGGATATTCACCCCGTCCTTCTGGTCAAAGGAAACTCCGGAAATCTCATCGAAACAGACCACATCATACTGGCAGACCAGGCCACGCTGGCCAGTTCCCATATGGACAAACATTTTAGCCACTGTTGCCTTGCCTCCGGAAATCAAATGGGCATACGGTGAGATCTGCTGGAAGAGATGGCTTTTTCCAGTGCCCCTGGGACCGAGTTCAACCATGTTGTAATTGCGCTCCACAAAAGGGAGCATCCGCAACAAAGCCACAGCCTGGCCTCTTTCTGATAAAGCTTCCGGTTCAAGCCCGATACTGCGAAGGAGAAGATTTTTCCATTCTTCAAGGGTAAAGTGACTACGCGCCCTGATGAGCACTTGCAGGGCATCTGCCTTGGAAAGCTGAATTGCCCGCAGGTTGTCGATGGCAAAAGGACGCCCACCTTTTTCCTGGGCTATGGCACTGTCATAACTAAGGGTTACTTCGGCGTAAAAACCATCGGTCAACATCCGCTCATGGTTTCTCACCAGCTGGTCATCCACACGCACATCTTTCAGAGCCAGGCTTGGCAGTTCAGCCACAAAACAATCGTTTTTTGCATCGAGCCGTGCCTTGACAATATCAATGAGCTTGACCGAGCCTTCGTCTCTGGCCCTGGCCTTGAACAGTTCCTCGGTCCCGGTGCGAACCGTCCTTTCTGATAGCTGTCGCTCGACAATGGCAAGGCCTTCGTTGATTTCATTGTCATCAATGCTCGCGCAATATCGGCCCAGCATGAATTCCACCACGTAGGTTGGCACAGGGTACTGCCGGCTGTATTTGCGCACCAGATCTTTACGCACCAGAAATCCCTCAAAAGCCTCAGCCATGAGTCTGTCAAGTCTATCAAGTTCCATATTATTCTCCGCCAACTATGGTGGCTTGTTTGGCTATAACGGTTCCGGCAGCGTCAATGAGCACAACAACTGCTGGCGATCCCTCCAGGCTGTCGTCGATAATGAACAGACTGGCATCGCCGTCCTTGCCAAGATTTTTTGCCTTTACTTTTTCAGGGTCCGGCTCGTTGACCTTCAAACGAATATCCACTGCCAAGGTCGGATCACCGTTTTCAACCATGATGCGACAACGCAGCCCTGTCCATTTGATTTCGGCAATAGCAGCCAGACTGGCTCCGGCCCTGTCGTCGCCTTGGATGACGATAAACGGAATCAGACATTCCTGAAGGCTGACCCCGCCATGGGCATACTCGTTGCCCTTCCCGAAACAACTCACCCCCGGCCCCACGGCCACATAATGGTGAGGATTCCAGTACCAGGGCACGACGGGACAATCCACTTTGGCTCCTTCCTTGATTGCGGCACATCGTGCCCAGCGGCTCTCGGTTAGATATTTGGGAAGGGCAACAACCGGCAAGCCGCCGGGAACCAGGATCCAGCCATGATCCGTGACAATGCGGATTTCCTTCCAACCAGCCGCAAAAAGCCCTTGTAGCCGCTCAAACAGAAGATCAAGCTGTTCATTCACCCGGCAAGCAAGTCTGGCCTGAAGAGAGTGCCCCAATTTGTCCAGCTCGCCTTGTTCGGTCCAGGCCATGCCAGCCGGGTCCCCGGTTTCTTCCACTGTTAGATACGGTATGTTGTTTTCTATGAGCAGCTTACGAAATCGCTCAACAGACAACGTTTTCTCTGTCTTGGCAACTATCGGCAAAAAGGTATCCTCCACCACATTGCCGCCGATCTCCCCCGCTACCGGAGAAACAGCCGGTTTGGCGGTCGCGGTTACCGTGGGAAGTGCTGCCCAGCGGCTTGTCATCTGAACTATCCACCCGTGGGATTTGATCTTATCAAGCAGTCGGCAGGCTGCATCCCAGCGCAGGCCATCGGCGAATACAATCACACAGCCTTTACCCGCAGACCATTTCTCCGTCGCCTTATGATCAGGCAGCGGCGTCTTTTCAATGAGTTTCTGGAGATGCAAGGCGCAATTTTCAAGCCATGGCAGATAGCAACTCCTGAGCGCCACCTGGACAGCCTGGCTGTCAGCACCAGAAACTGCTTCCGCCATTGCAGATAGAACAGCGTCATCGACCTGCCAACCGTCTGACATATACAGCTCGGCCATGGCCGCGGGCGTTGTGCCGCCAAGGCTTTGCTCTGTCTGTCGTGCAACAACGCTCAGATGCTCCAATGCCTTGGCCAGCGGTGCTTTGCCAAGTCTGACCCAGACCCATTCACGTCTTATGCCATGCGTTTTTTCAAGCTCCAGGATCCTCTCTCGGGCCTGATCCGCCGGAAACCCGTCGAGCTGAAGCAAAGCCGCCCGCAACTGCTCTTCCCCGCTTTCATTTTCCTGCGGCCAGGTGGATTTATCGTCCCACATCCCCAGGTTGATCGGCCGAGACTTGCGCAGCACCTCAGCGACCCCGTTGTAGAGGGCCGGTGCCTCGGCAAGCCGGTTCCAGACCGGCTCCCAGCTTTCATATTTTCGCCCGAGGAGCTCGCCTGCCACCAGTTCACCATCCTTTTCCGGGTCGAATTTGTATTCCTTCTTGCAGCGGGAGCGGAATGTCTTCCACTTAACCGGCGGCCACTGTTCACGGACCTCTGCCGGTTTATTCAACCAGGTGAGCAGATCCTTCACCGGATCTTCGATAATAAGTTTCTCAAAATCCTCGGCCTCCAGGTGACGCCCCCGCATCTGGGCCACAGGTTTGGCCATGAGCGCAGGCAGTGCCGTTACCAGGGCGGCTCGAGTGGCAGCATCCCTGGCCAGATCAAGCCCCAGCCCTCCTTCTCTGGAAACCAGAAACGCCTCCACGGTCCAGTCTTTGCCATTCTTCTGAGTCCAGCACACACCCTGGTACTGCAATGCCACCAGTGGTTTCAATTCTTCAGGACATCCGTGCACGTCCCGCAGAGTCTGCCGGCTCACGCCCGGCATATAGATGACCGGCACCGCCTCTGCCGGCATTTCCATATCCGGCAGAGTCCGGTCAATAACACAACGCAGCCAGATGGCTGGCCCGGTTTTCTTATCCGGTTGATAGTCGCCCAATACAAACAACTCCGGCATCAACATCTGTAACTGGCTGATGGCGGGTGCCCACTGATGGTCGGCATCTGTCCAGAGAATAGCCGCAGGTCGAACCACATCATCGGGGTTGTAGCGGCCAGATGCCACCAATGAATCCTGAAGTTCCTCTATGATTGTCTTATTGCTCATTTTTTCTGCTTATCTACAAGGTATCTCATGGCTTTTTAAACACGCATTGACTAAACTAGTCTAACGGCAAACACATTTTAGACAATTAATGCCTATATAATACAGACAGTTATCCGGTTTAATTATCTAAGTCTATTGTCTGAAGTTATCTGCTAGTCGTCTAAAATCCACTTCGATTGTGGTCCGCGTCCACCCAATGGACGAATACTGCCTTCACTTCTCATTTCCTGAAGAAGGTTACGCACCTTATTCTGCTTTTGATCCTCTGTCAGGATATCAGGTAATTTTTCAAGAAGAAGCTTTTCAATATCTTTGCGACTGGCGGGGCCGAATTGCTTAATCAGGGAAAGGACCATTTTTTTGTAATGGTCCTTGTCGAAGGCTCTATGCCTGATGTAATCCACTTTACTGTGTGTCACCTCAGCGATATGGGCGGCAACAAACAAATTCGGACGGCGTCCCTCGATAAGCTTCAACCGTTTGAGCCGGGCAAATTCGTCATCTGACAGAGGTTTCTTTTTCTGCACCTTATCAAGGGCGATAATATCTATGAGACGCAGGTCGGTTTTGGCAATGAGCAGCCGAGTATAGTTTTCATCGAGAATTTTGCCGGGAAGACGAACCCGCACCCTCTGAGGGTCGGACAGGTCATAATCGGGCATAGGGAAAAATCGATTCCGCTGCAGGGTGAAAATCCGCTTGATGCCGCTGCCAATGGTGTCAATCATCTGGAGATTGACCATGGCATCAGCCAGGAACTGGTTCCGGTAATATTCGGGAGGTGCGTCAAAGCTGATGACATTCTCTACGCTCTGGGGCAGAAACGAGCCCATATTCGAGAACAGCAGCGACTCTTCGTTCTCCACCACGCTTATCCTGCCCTGCATGGCATAGTCCTGGTGGGCGATGCAGTTATGCAGAAGTTCGCGGATCACCCATGTATCGTACTGAGCGATCTCGGTAGGGAACAGGGTATTGTCCCGCATATATCGATAGGTGAGATTGCGGATTCTGGCAAATAGCAGGTCTGAGATTAAGAGAAACGGAAGGCAGAAATGCTGATAATCTTTTTCCAGGCCATCCCGGTCCCGCAGCACCCAGCTGATTTTTCCAATAGCCGGGGCAAGGAGATGCTCAGACTCTTCCCTGCCAAGCAGGAGAATAGCCGTATTGGTGATTTTACCACCCTTTAATATTTTGGCCTTATTGAGGAAGGTGACCTCATCCCAACCGTCTACCTCACCGGCAATTCTGGGATGTTTTTCCTTATACAATATACGTGCGCTGGAGATGGCCGCAGGGTCCAGATCCTCAAGGGTGGCATTGTGGCAGACTTCCCCTGACCAATCAGACCGGGTCATAGATCGAATCAACTCCTGCTCATGATGGTTCAAGGCACCGATAGACTCCCCGTCCCGACCATAGGCGTGCCCCTCCCAGGTCGTCGGCACTCCGGGAATAGCGGGCGGTATTTCGAACATTATGACCCGGCCTTCAGGCAGATTGAGTTCGTGAATTTCAACAAAGGTGGAACCGTTGGAGGTTCTATCGGCGATCTCTTTTTTCAAGCTGTCCAGGTCTGGGCGACGAGGCCGAAACCCTGTACCGACAATCCTGTGGGACTTATCCTCGATCCCGAAAACAAGCCAGCCAGCCTCCTGG
>Ga0364887_10934_pt1 | contig 10311 bp, 11 predicted proteins | sample ExccelJu500001D4_4_FD_206924 | JGI IMG/M metagenome (GOLD analysis project Ga0364887, IMG submission 206924) | Enriched cells from Trout Bog Lake Hypolimnion, Wisconsin, USA - BchlTB.July23.5000.01.D4 | ecosystem: Environmental > Aquatic > Freshwater > Lake > Hypolimnion/Profundal zone | place...
ATCTTCAAACCAGCGGGGTGACTCTTCGAGTTTGCGGCTGAAGAGGGGGAAGAGCAGGCCGAGAGCTCCCCAGACAAAGATGAGCCGCCAGCCCCAGGCAGCCATGGGAACGACGGCGCGGGCGACGTAGGCGGTGCTGGGCACGCCGACGAGGCCGATGGTCATGATCCAGCCCTGGAAGCTGCCACGCACTTTGGCGGGATAGATCTCGCTGATATAGGCGATTCCTACGACGGTCATGGCGGAGATGCCGATGCCGGTGAGAAGACGCACGGCGAAGAGGCTGATGGGGTCAAGGGCGAAGGCGTTGAGCAGGGAAAAACTACCGTAAAACATGGTTGTGAGTAGCAGGGCTCTCTTGCGGCCGATACGGTCTGAGACGATGCCGCCAAGGATGGAGCCGGCAAACATACCGGCAAAGCTACCGGAACTGAACAGGGCAATGGTGGAGACGGGGATTTGCCAGTACTTCATGATGGCGGGCGAGGCATAGGAGAGAGTGTTGATGTCGGCCATGTCAAAAAAGAAGACAAAGCCGAGGACCCACATCATGCGCCGGTGAAAGGCGGTGATGGGGAGACGGTCAAGCCGCGCGGCAGCGGGGATTCGATTGGTGAAGTTGGTGGTCGCGAGACCGTCAACGCTGGGCATTTGCACTGCCTCCGGGAATAATTGTGGCTTCTGCCCGGACTCAGCGTGAGGTGTGACGCTGCTCCGCACCGAAATCAAGGGATAGTAACGGCCGCAAGTTCGGGAATGATTTTAGCTGCGAACCAATATAACCGATTTGAGTTTGAGTGCGCATCGGGATGTGGATTGGCGGGATATGGCGAGGAGGTTCAGCGATCTGCCATTTGCATTACCTTCGGGTGTGGAGGAGATAGCTCATGAGGGATATGCAGATAAAGAGTAGCGCCAGTCTTGCCGATATCCACCCTGTTGAGTTCTCGCGATGAGGGCAGCAGGAGAGTTGTAACTCATGAAACCGAGTATCAGCCATGGACGGTTCGATGATGGAGCCGTGACGTAGACAGGGGTTTGTCAATGAAAAGTTTGATTGCGGAAGACGATTTTACCAGCCGTGTGGTGCTGAAGAGTTTTCTATCTCAATACGGCGAGTGCGACATTGTTGAGGATGGCAAGGATGCGGTAGAGGCGGTAAGGGAAGCTCGGGAAAAGAATTTCCCCTACGACCTGGTCTGCATGGACCTGGGAATGCCTGTGATGGGCGGGCAGGAAGCTATTCGAGAGATTCGGCACCAGGAAGATGCTGGCGCGGTATTGAGGACGACCAAGATTATTGTTACGACGGGGCTGTCTGATATGGAAAACATAACCAATACGCTGGTAGGCAAGTGCAATGCCTACTTGATGAAGCCGATCGATATTCGCAGGCTGATCCGGGAGATGCGATCGCTGGGACTGGTGGAGCAGTGAGAGTGCATTGATTCTGAGATGCAATAGGAAGAGCGCCATTCGGCGGTGGTGTCGTCGGGTACACCTACTTGGATTCAGCTATTGTTGTTCTCAATCATTGCCGATTTGAGACGGAGGAAGTTTCGTTCGCAATCGTCGATGAGGGCGGCAGCGGCGTCGATGTTGCCGGCCTCGCAGGCTGATTCCATGGCGAAGGCCACGGCGCGGAGGGCTTCCCCGCCGACGTTAGCCGCAGCGCCTTTGATCGTGTGGGCTTTGCGTCCGACTTCCTCGGTTTTGCGCAGGCTGACGAGGAGACGCAGGGACTCAAGCTGCAGTGGTATATCGGTGAGGAATTCATGGGTGACGATTTGAATCAAAATCTCATCGTCCATTAGGCGAGCGGACATGCCAGCTCTGTCAAAGATGGGTGGTGGTGCCGGTGCGTGGCCCAGGTCTTGAGGGAGCAGATTGTCTGTGTTTGTTTGCCATTCGGAACTCACAGTACACCTCTGTCGATGGCTCGATCTCTGCTCTGCTTATCGGCAGTTGTGGCGGCGGGATGAGGGTCTGTGCAGGTTGCAGGCTTAATGAAAGTCGTGGGAGCACAAGGTGGCCTGAGTAACTTCGAGTGGCTCAATCCTGACGACCTTCACATGGATAACGCCATCCTGATTTTGAACAGGGCCATTGATCCTGAGGAAGTGCTTGCCCGTGATCGAGATGCGCTCTCGCTCGAAGATGTCAGGAGCGAGGATGATGTTGGCAATTCCGGTTTCATCTTCAAGTGAGAGGAAGACAAATCCTTTGGCGGTGCCGGGGCGCTGCCTGCGATGCAGACGGCTGTTTGATTGCGCGCGGATGCGAGATCGGCTACGGACATGACGCCGGAGTTGCGAAGCGCGGCGCGATAGTAGGCCATGGGATGCGGGCCCGTGGTGAGTCCCGTGCCAGAATAATCGGCAATGAGACGCTCATCGGTTGACATGGTGATAAGCGGGGAGCGGGCGGCGCTTGTTGTGCTGAGAGCGGCGGCAGATCGCAGTAGAAGACCACTGGGGCGCGCAGCCTGCTCGACCTGCCAGAGTGCATCGCGGCGATGCTTCACATTGTCGAGTGAATTGAGCGCACCGATGTTGGCAAGAGCGATGAGTTCCTTGCGATTGAGTTCGGGAACGCGCACAGATAGCTCGTCGATGGAGGTGAACGCGCCATCGCGGAGGTGCACTTCGAGTTTCGTCTGTCCGGTAGACGCGATTGTGGCTATTCTGTTGCATATGTGCGGACGGTTTGCGCGTCGATCAACGCAGGAGGTTTTGGCCAACTGGTTTGGTGTGGAGTTGGAAGATATGCCGTGGTTTGCACCGAGCTACAACGTGGCTCCGCAAAGTACGCAGCCAGTTGTGCGGCTGAACCGGGACACTGGGCGGCCGGAGTTTGTGTTGATGCGGTGGGGTCTGGTACCGTTCTGGGCCAAGGATGCGAAGTTCGGCTATTCGACGATCAATGCGCGATCAGAAGAGGCAGCGGGCAAGCCTGTGTATCGCGAGGCGTTGAAGAAGCGTCGCTGCCTGATTCCGGCAGATGCGTTTTATGAGTGGCAGCGGCTGGATGCGAAGACGAAGCAGCCTTATGCTATTGCGCTCAAGAGCGGCGAGCCATACGTTATGGCTGGGCTGTGGGAGAGCTGGCAGCCGAAGGATGGAGCGCCGCTGGAGACCTTTACAGTTATGACTACGGACCCCAACCAGTTGATGGAGCAGATTCACTATCGGATGCCGGTGATTCTGGAAGTTAAGGACTATGCGCGCTGGCTTGAGCCGGGCGATGCGAGCAAGCCGCCGATTGATTTGTTGCGTCCTTATCCGGCGGAAAAGATGGAGGCATGGCCGGTGAGCGAGCGAGTGGGAAATGTGCGCAACAACGAGCCGGAGTTGTTGCAGGCGATAGCGGATATTTAGAGTAGGCCGCAGCAGATAGGATTATTTACCAATGCCCGCAAATTGGAGAACGAGTTGGAAGTTCTTCACCAGGCAGTGAAGCTGCGCCCTTACAAAACATAAACGCCCATCAGTGCGGCTGTGCAATATAGAACTGTCTGGCGACTTCGATCATGTAAGACTCTGTTCACTTCCCAATGCAAGAGTTGTGTGTGGAGTGTGACAGTCAAAAACGCCCGCACGGCGAGTGATGATTGACGATAAACATTGACGCCAAGACTGCCGCGCCTAAATCTTCTCCATCGCGATGGATCAAATCGCTTTTGAAGTCTCTTGGCCCAGGCATTATTACCGGAGCTGCCGACGACGATCCCTCTGGAATCGCTACCTACTCGGTGGCGGGCTCGCAACTGGGAACGAGGCTGTTGTGGACGGCGCTGCTTACATGGCCATTGATGGCAGCAGTGCAAATGATGTGCGCAAGGATTGGCCAGGTTACGGGGCAAGGGCTGGCCGGAAACCTGAAGCAGCGATTTCCGAAGTGGGTGTTGCTGACTTTCGTAATAGCGCTGTTGCTTGCAAACACAATCAACATAGCGGCGGACCTGGCGGGAATGGCAGACGCGGCGGCAATGCTGACCGGGATCAACTCGCATCGGTTCGTGATTGCGTTTGCGATCGTGATTTCATGGGCAACGGTCCGGCTCGAATATCGGCAGATTGCAAACACTCTCAAGTGGCTGGTGCTGGTTCTGTTTGCATATCCGGTGACAGCGTTTGTAGTGGGAGCAGACTGGGGCCAGGTGATGCGCGATACGCTGATTCCATCCTTACCTCATTCCAGAAATGAGTGGGCCACGCTGGTGGCTATTCTAGGAATCACGATCAGTCCGTATCTCTTCTTTTGGCAAGCGAGTGAAGAGGTGGAAGAGGAAAAGACGGAGGGCCGCAATTCTATTGCTTCGCGCAAAGGCGCCACAGCAGAAGAACTGACATTAAGAAACATTGATGTGGGGGTGGGCGCGTTCTTTTCAAATACGGTGATGTTCTTTATCATCCTGACAACGGCGATCACTCTGAACCGACATGGCATAACGAATATTGAAACGTCGCGCCAGGCAGCGGAGGCGCTGCGGCCGTTTGCGGGCAGATTTACTACGACCCTGTTTACGCTGGGGATTGTGGGTGTGGGCTTTCTGGCTATTCCCACGCTGGCTGGGTCGGCTGCATATGCATTCGCGGAGACATTAGGATGGCACCAGGGCCTGAGCAAAAAACTGAACCAGGCAGGCTGGTTCTACGCATTGATTCTTGTATCCACCGCGGCGGGCGTGGCACTGGACTTTATCGGCATCAACCCGGTGAAGGCACTTTACTGGACCGCAGTGATCAATGGCTTGCTTGCACCATTTTTACTTGTTGCGATTCTGATTGTGGCAGCGGACAAGAAGTTGATGCAGAACCAGCCGAGTTCGCGCCTGGGATGGACGCTTGTGGCCATAACTACCGTGGCCATGTTCATTGCCGGGGTGGCCATGTTTGTTGTTTAGAGAAAGAGGTCAGGATAGGTTGTCTTGTCTCTTCGATTGGAACGCATCGCGGCAGCCTTCAACGCATGGCGATCTGCGGCATCAGCATTTTGCAAGAGGCGCGCCTTTCGCAGGAAATAGAAGACACCGATCACCAGCAGGCCCGCGAAGGCGCACAGGAGTGGAATAGGAACCGTTTGCAGGGTTCCGTGCCACAGTCCGAAAAGCAGATGAGTAAGACCGGGAAGATTCAATAGTTATCCTTCGACTGGAGCATGCAGGCTAAACCAGTAGTATCGCCGCCAGCAAAATTTGCAGCGAATCGGACGAAGTGCAAACATGCGCAGAAACTCATCGAACCAGCGCGACTCAGCTTCTTTGAACTTGACCGAGTGGCACATCGGGCACTCTCGCCGCCAAAACAGAAGTTGCGGCAAACCCCAATTTGAACTGCTCATTTTGCCCCTCCGTGCGACACCGCGCCTGCAGGCAAGAATACAACCGCGTACCCGGTTTCTAAGTTCGGCTCGCGTGCGCATCAAGCCACGCCAGCAGGCATTGGACACTGCCAGTAGCCACAGCCATACATGAGTCGCCCGCTCCGTAGTACAGGTGGATGGTGTCTCCATCTGCACCTATAGTTTGACCGCATGGAAAGACAACGTCCTTTACATCGCCGCCACGTTCGTACAAGGCTTCCGGGCCGAACATCCAGGAGTCTCCGCGCTGTAGACAAATCTCAGGATGTTCCAGATCGAAGAGGGCGAGGCCAAGGCGATAGATGCTTCCCGACGCTGTTTGCCTCACACCGTGGTAGATGGTCAGCCAGCCTTTTTCGGTTTCAATCGGCGGCGAGCAGAGTCCAATCTTGTTTGCATCCCACCATCCGCCTTTGCGCGCCTCGAGAATGACCTTGTGGCGTCCCCAATGGCGCAGGTCGGGCGAGTAGGAGATCCACATGTGGGCGCCGAGAGTGGTCATTGGGCGATGAATCAGCGCCCAATAGCTACCAATGCGCCGTGGAAGCAGGGCAGCGTCTTTGTCTTCCGGCGGCATGATGACGCCGAATCGCTCGAACTCAATAAAATCCCCGGTGAGAGCCAGGGATACGCCAGGGCCGCCGCGCGCAAAGGACGTGTAGGCGATTGCATATTTTTCCAGTTCGGGCACGTAGGTGATGCGCGGATCTTCAATGCCCCAGATCTCTTCAGGAAATTCGGCGGGGTTGCCCATTAATGTGGGCCGGTCATCGATTCGCCAGCCATCCAGGCCATTGGCGGATCGCGCGGCGCAAAGGTGCGACAGGCCGGTGCGATCTTCGACGCGGCAGAGCAACAGGGTTTCTCCATTGGCCAGCAGAACGGCACCAGCATTGAAGACACTGTTGACTGGATAGGGCCACTGCTCCCGACTCAGAATGGGATTGCCGGAAAAACGTGCAAACAACGGAGCGTCGACACAGGGCTGACCGTTTGCGTGATCGAGAGGAACGGGCTCAGGAAACTTACTGAGCGATTCGGCTGGATTCAAAGGGGAGGCTGATTTCCTGCTGCAGTTGGTTTGCGCTGGCTGATTTGGCCGCCTGTACTTCAAGCAGTGCCATTAAAAACGAGAGGGTTGACTCCGCGCCTTGATTTTCATTTACGCGGTCAGGATGGAGACCGTCGCGGCAACCGCCTGTAGTTGCATCATACAGGGGTACGAGGAGATCGTTTTTTCCGGTAAACCAGTGGAAGACATGATCAGCCTCTTCGCGCCAGCTTTTCTGCTCCGTGAGCCTGTAGGCCTCAAGGCAGGCACAGATGGTGGCGCAGGCTTCCACGGGCTGCTGATCGAAACGAGCCTTTTCAGATCCCCTGGTGAAGAAGCCATTGGAGCCTATAGGGACAAACACATCTTTGAGATTGCGATGTTGCTGAGCCATGAGCCACTCCATCGCCTCCATGCCGGCTTCCAGCATCCTCTTGTTGCCGCTGCGCGCGCCCGCAAGCATGAGCGCCTGAGGCAGTCTTGCGTTGGAGTAGGAAAGGCTATCTTCAAACCAATGCCAGCTCGTAGAGTGACAGCGCTCGTAAATATCGAGGAGACGATTGGCCAGGTTGTTGCGCACCACTTGCATGGCGCGGTCTCCGGGGAACCAATCAAGGTAAGCCTGAAGACCAAGGATGCTGAAGGCCCATGCGCGCGGACTGCTGAACATAACAGTCGCGGGCACTGCGACTTCAAAGAGCCTGCCTGCAGCGCCACGGAGGCCTGCATCTCGTGAGTGGCCGAGCACGGTGCCCAAGGCCCAGAGAGCGCGACCGTGGCTATCTTCCGACCCAACATCTTCAAGCCATCTACGGTCGTAGCTGAGGAAGTTTCTGAATCGTCCCGCGCCCGCGTCAAAGGCATTCCACAAGAACGCAAGATAGCGATGAGACAACTTTTGATAGCGGCCATTGCAGTCCACTGCCTGAGTCTCTTCGAGTCGCGTAGATACGATAAGCGCACGAGCGTTGTCGTCGGTGGTATATCCCTCCATGGGATTGGGGACGGAAAAGATTGCGTGCTGCAATATGCCGGTGTCATCGGTCAAGGCCGCCAAGTGAGCGGTGTCGAGCATTGGCAACAGATCTATGCGCGAGATTGGGTTGATAGCAGCATCGTCGGGCTGGGCCGCTCTTGGCAATAAGGAGCGTTCGAAGCGTGCGCGCTGAAAACATGCCATGTAGGCTCGCGCCGTCTTTTGCCATGTGGTTTCACGCGAGTGCAGATAAGCGCGCTTGCGCATGGCGTGGCGCTCTGCGTCGTTGTCGAGCAGTCGCAAAACTGCCTTCGCAATTGCGTCCGGGCTATCAAATGGAACAAGGATGCCCCTGTTGTCGGCGAGCAGTTCGCGAGCGTGCCAGTAAGGAGTGGAGATGATGGCTTTGCCCGCGCCGAGTGCAATGGCCAACGTGCCGGAGACCACTTGCGCCTCGTGCTTGTAGGGCGTGATGTAAATATCCGCTGCGCCCACATGCTCAATCAGTTCCTCTGCATCGACAAAGCGGTTGTTCAGGATGAGGTGAGAAGAGACGCCAAGCTCTGCGGCCAGCGCCAGCAGCCCTTCGCGGTAGCGCTCGCCCTCACGCTTTCTAAGATGCGGATGGGTGACGCCGGAGACGATGTAGACAACGTTCGGCTGCTTTTCGAGGATGGCTGGCAGCGCACGAATTACGTTTTCGATGCCCTTGTTGGGAGACAAGAGACCGAAGGTAAGCAGTACGGACTTGCCTTCCGTACCGAACTTGTCCTTGAAGAAATTTGGGTCCATGAAGGGCATGTCTGGAACGCCGTGCGGAATCACATCGATTTTTCCAGCAGGAACGGCGTAGACATCGCGGAGCAGTTGGGCAGCCAGCTCGCTCATGACGACAACTCGATCGGAGAGTTCGATGATCTCTTCGAGCACGATGCGCTGGTTTGCGTCCGGTTCGCGCAGAACGGTATGGAGCGTAGTGACCAGAGGCATCTTGAGCTTGCGCAGCATGGCGAGAATCATCCGGCCCGCTGCACCGCCGTAGATGCCATATTCATGTTGCAGGCAGACAAGGTCGTTGCCGTTGAAGTTGAGGAACTCCGCTGCACGCTCATACGAAGAGATATCTTCCTGCGTCAATTCCAATCGGACTTGATCGGGATAGTCATACTGTGAATCGGGATCGTTGACGGGAATTGCAAAGAGGCGGTTCTCACCAAACTCGGCGCCGAGGGCTGTGCACAGGTCGGTGGTGAAAGTGGCAATGCCGCACTCTCGCGGGAGATAGTTTCCAACGAACGCAATGCGCGTGGGCAGCGGCATGGTACTCGCCATCCACGGAAGAGCGGGAGTGGCTGCAACCCTCACAGGGGTTGGATGGCCATGCGAATTTTCAATGTTGTGCATCGTCTCCTGCTTTCAAATCCGATCCTGCAAATGGGCAGGAGAATCATGGTTGTTCGCGGTGGTGATGAACTCTGGAGTCCCAGTTGAGATGATGTGCCGAGAAAGGGCGGATACAGGGTATGCACCGGAAGGCCTCGATCCGGATTCTTGCTCTCGTCTATCAGAAACGTGCTCAGAGGGGCACGTAGACGAATGGAGCTACAGACTCAGACTAGTCCTATTCGCGTTCCGAAGTTGGTCAATTCTGCTCTTGAGGCAGTAGGAGCTAACCGCAGAGAGCTGTTTTTCGTCGATGATCAATATCGAACAGTTTCAGGAGAAGAAATACCGCTACCTTAATCCAGCTAGAGAAGGCTGGCGTTCCTGCGTGGCAAACCGACAAGCCAAGGGAATGGCCACACCTTCACTTAGACGGATACGAGGTAACAAATATGTTTACTGAATTGACGGTGCCCCCGGTCCCTCGCTTTCGGGGACCGGGGAGGGACAATCCTTCCCTTTCTGTCGAATTGCCCACGATGGTAGTATTAATTCCTACTGAGGTGTCATCCATGCCCACCGTCGAAAAGCTCAGCATCGCTCTACCCGCAGAAATGGCCGCCATCGTCCGCAGCGCCGTCGAGGCTGGCGAGTACTCCTCCCACAGCGAAGTCATCCGCGACGCCCTCCGCGACTGGACCCACAGGCGGAAGCTCCGCGCACATAGCCTTACCGACCTCAGCAAGCGCTGGCAGGAGGCCGTTGCCGATGATTCTGAAGGCCTTGACCCTGAACCAGTTTTCGAATCGCTGGTAAATCGGTATAAAGGAATGGACCTCAAGAAAGAGAAATAAGTGCGTCTTCGTCTGTCGCCGCTCGTGCCCGGCGACCTTGAAGAGATTGGCGACTATATTGCGCAGGACAGCCCTGCCCAGGCAGTCAGAGTCATTCTCTCCCTCAACGCCCGCATCAAGCAGATCGCCAGCCACCCCCACCTCTATCGGCTCCGCCCAGAGCTTGGCATCGACGCCCGTCTCGCCACTCTCGGCCATTACGTCATTCTGTTTCGCATCCGAGGCAACGCTGTGCGCATTGAGCGCGTGCTGCACGGAAGCAGAGATCTATTCTCAATTTTGGGCGATATCGAGAACTAAATTTCCCCGCAGGTTTAGACTAGTAGTGTCAGGTAACCGCCTAGGGGACCATCATCCAGCAACCGGGCGGGTGGCCCCTATCCCAGGAAGATTTTTATCTTATTGACGGTGCCCCCGGTCCCTCGCTTTTGGGGACCGGGGATCTCCCCCGATGACCTCATCCCACGTCTCATACCCTAAAATCCCCCGCAGGTTTAAACTATTAACAATCAGGCAATCGCCAAGCGATTTTTTCGCCACCAGAAACCGCACGGAAAGAGCATATGACTCAACAGGCCGCTGAGACGCTGAAGTGTACCCAGGAGTTCGTTGACCTGGAAAACCGATATGGAGTGCATAACTATCACCCCCTCGACGTTGTCGTCGAACGCGCCGAAGGCGTG
>Ga0364887_10265_pt1 | contig 10304 bp, 8 predicted proteins | sample ExccelJu500001D4_4_FD_206924 | JGI IMG/M metagenome (GOLD analysis project Ga0364887, IMG submission 206924) | Enriched cells from Trout Bog Lake Hypolimnion, Wisconsin, USA - BchlTB.July23.5000.01.D4 | ecosystem: Environmental > Aquatic > Freshwater > Lake > Hypolimnion/Profundal zone | place...
ACGTTTCTTTATAAATAATCTTTCTGGTCTTGGCCCTCATCAAAAGCAGGCTCTAGAAAAAATTTCAATGGAACTTTGGTGGGCCGATCAGATTACTCATGATTATCTTGAGTCTATGTTGTTGGAGTTGGCCTTAAGTTTTATGGTGAATACTGATGTTTTAACTCAGGGTGATTTGCGAAACTCTCAGAATAATTTGGCTTTTATGGATCCAAGAATCCGTAAGGCAATCCATATCATGCGCACCTCACCTCAGGGGTTGAGTGACATCTCAACTGTTGCCCAAAGCGTAGACCTTTCCCGTTCTCATTTTTTTGAGCTTTTCCGTAGATGTACTGGACTTTCTCCAATTGTTTTCGCGAATGTTCTTAAGATGGAGTTTGCTTTTGATGCTTTAGCCGATAAAGATGATAATTTAATTCACATCGGCGATGAGCTCGGATTTTCAGCCCAAAGTCATTTCACTCGATTCTTTAAACAGCATCAAGGAGTTACCCCTAGCCTCTATCGTCAGCAGGTAGAAAAAGCCCCAAAGCTAGACTCCTAGGGTTTTCCTCATACACAAAATCGGACTCCAAGGTAAGTCACTGGACTTTGAGGTAAGCGTTAGTAACAAACGATCATTAAGCTTCTTTCAGTCTTAGCTATTAAATATCTTTCTGAAAAGAGCGCATTGAATTCAAGTACAAACTATTTAGGTAAACCCTGTGAGCGAGTTGAAGATTCTGCGCTTTTGACAGGGGGCGGCCGTTATTTAGACGATCTCCCTTTACCTATTGGTACTCTTTATGCGGCTGTCGTTCGCTCTCCAATTGCCCATGGAAAAATCATCTCTGTAGATGTTTCTGCTGCATTAAAAGTTAATGGCGTGAGAACGATTCTGACAATTGATGATGTTCAGGCTTGGTCAAATCCGTTAGTAGTGGCCGTCAAAACACCAATTCGTCAGTGGGTATTGGCAAGTGAGTTTGTGCGCTATGTGGGTGAGCCAATAGCGGTTGTGGTTGCCGAATCTAGAGCGCTAGCTGAAGATGGGGTAGAAAAGGTATTGGTAAATATTGAACCACTACCTGCAGTTGTCGATGTTGATATTGCAATAGAAGATGATGCGATCATCCTTCATAAGGATATAGGCACTAATTGTGTCTCAGATCGCTCCTTTCAATACGGTGATCCTGAGGCTGCATTTGAGCATGCAGCGAGTATCGTTGATATCGATATTCGCTACCCTCGTAATTCTTGTACTCCAATGGAGACTGGCGGGGTAGTTGCATTGTGGCGTGGCGCTGACTCCTCATATGAGGTGACATCGAATTTTATGGGCCCTTTTTCACTGCATGTCGTAATGGCTGCGGCGTTGAAAATCCCCGGAACAAAACTTCGTCATCACGTTCCGCCAGATTCTGGGGGAAGTTTTGGGGTAAAACAATCAGTTTTGCCTTACATCATTATGTGTTGTTTGGCATCGCGTAAAGCGGGTGCGCCGGTGAAGTTTATTGAGGATCGTTTAGAGCATCTCCAGGCCGCTACTTCGGCGACATCACGACACACGTATTTGCGCGCTGCAGTAGACGTGTCTGGAAAAATATTAGCATTAGATTACGATCAAATCGAGGATTGTGGCGCTTACTTAAGGGCCCCTGAACCTGCAACCCTGTATAGAATGCACGGTTGCGTAACTGGCCCATACCAAATTGAAAATTTGAAAATTCGTAACCGTGTAGTGTTGATCAATAAAACACCAACTGGTTTAGTCCGAGGATTTGGTGGTCCCCAAGTTTATTACGCACTCGAGCGACTGATTCATAAAATTGCAAAGCAATATGGCAAGACTCATCAACAAATAGCAGCGCTTAATTATGTTCAAAAGAATCAATTTCCATATCGTGCTGCAGCGGGGGCGTTATTGGATTCTGGCGATTACCAGCAGGCTTTGGCTACTTTAGAGGCATCGCCTGAATTTAAAAAGATGTTGGATCGTCGGGACCGGGCTCAGAAGGAAGGGCGTTACTACGGCATTGGTATAGCCTCCATCGTGGAGCCATCTGTTTCTAATATGGGCTACATTACAACCGTCCTTACTCCAGAGCAGAGGGCTAAGGCGGGGCCGAAAAATGGCGCAATTACTTCGGCAACGGTAAGCATCGATCCATCTGGTCATATTTCAGCAAATATTGCGTCCGCTCCAGCTGGGCAAGGGCATCAAACGGTTATCAGTCAATTATTGGCAGATATTTTTGGCCTGTCTCCGTCGCTCATTCAGGTCAATGTCGATTTTGATACAGCAAAAGATGCTTGGTCGATTGCCGCTGGAAATTATTCTAGCCGCTTTGCTGGTGCAGTAGCTGGAACTGTATTTCTGGCCGCAGAAAAATTAAAAGTACGCATTGCTGCTTATGCGGCCCATGTCCTTAAAGTGCAGCCGGAGGATTTGATCTTTGCTAATGGTCGAATTGCAGTTGCAGGCCAAGACGATGAAGGCATTCCTTTTTCCAGGATGTGTGGAAACTTCCATTGGGCGCCTGCATTAGTTCAAAAGGCGCTTGGCCCGGATACCTGTTTAGCGCTCCATGAAACGCAATTTTGGAGTACGGATGTGTTGGAGGCGCCGGATGAGAATGATCGCATTAATACTTCGGCTGCATATGGTTTTGCCTTAGATGCTTGCGGTATCGAGATTGATCCGGATACTTGTTCGGCTAAGATTGATCAATATGTGACCATCCACGATGCTGGGAGAATTCTCAATCCCGCACTTGCTGATGGTCAGGTCTATGGCGCTTACGCGCAAGCTGTAGGGGCTGCACTATTTGAAGAGTTTGTCTATAGCAGTGATGGAAATTTCCTGTCTGGAACTTTCGCAGATTATCGTTTGCCAACTGCAAGCGATGTTGGCGTACCCAAAATTTATCACCAAGAATCTCCCAGTCCCTTCACTCCATTAGGGTCTAAGGGTATTGGCGAGGGTAATAGTATGAGTACCCCCGTGTGTATAGCAAATGCAATTGCTGACGCTTTAGATCAGGAAAATATCGTGTTGCCTGCAACACCCAGCAGAATTCATGCTCTTCTAGTTAAGAAGGGGGTCATTCAGCAAGAAAAAGCAGTCAATAAGACGTCATCCATGACCCCTAATAGCGATTACCCCTTGAAGGCTAGAGGGGAGGTTAGATTAATGCTTCCCCCTGAAGAAATTTTTGCTGTGTTGCTTAATTCGGCGCGCCTAAAAAATGTCATTCCGGGCTGCGAATCAATCGATGAAGCCCCTCTTTCTAATGGGATACGATTTGACTGCATTGCGGTCGTGCGAATTGGGGTGGCAAAAGCAAGATTTGAGGCAAGAGTGGATTTGACCAACATTCAAAACCCGCGCAGCTTTTCTTTGGGCGGAGAGGGTCGAGGTCCTTTGGGAATGGCTCTTGGTATGGGGCAGGTCACCCTTAGAAAAGAGGGCGACATCACAATATTAGAGTATGACTATCAGGCTCAGGTTTCTGGTAAGTTGGCTGCAATTGGCAGTCGATTGCTAGAGGGGGCGATTCGTTTGGTATTAGATCAATTATTTAGGGCTCTGGCAAAAGAGGCTGGTGCGAAACCTGATGGATGGTTGTTAACCCTCATCAATCGTATACGCGCAATTCTGGGGGCAAGGAAATGAAGTCTGCCCCATTTCAAATGCATCAGGTCAGCACAAAAGATGAAATTCTAGAGTTATTAGATAGATATGGTGACGATGCGCGAATTATTGCTGGCGGTCAAACCTTGGTGCCGGTATTGGCAATGAGAGTAGCTAGCCCAGATCATTTAATTGATATCAATCAGGTTGCTAGTTTGAAACGTTTTGGTATCTCAGGCAGATCTCTTGAAGTTGGCGCTTGCGTTAGACAGTCTGAATTGGAGGGTTGGGATGAGCTTACCCGGGCGCAGCCCTTGTTGGCAATGATGCTCCCTTGGATTGCGCATACTCCAATTCGTAACCGCGGAACTGTCTGCGGTTCAATCGCTCACGCAGACCCAAGTGCTGAGTTGGTCCTAGGGCTTGCAGTGTTGGATGGCTCGGTTACTTTGGTTAGTAAAAAGAGAAGACGTATCGTTAAAGCAAAAGATTTTTTCTTGGGAGCGCTTCAAACTGACCGACAAACGAATGAATTCATCGAGGCAGTCCATTTTCCCATTTCAGGAGCAGCAACTGGCTATGGCTTTGCCGAGTTTGGTTATCGGCATGGAGATTTTGCAGTAGTTGCTGTAGCTGTTATCAAGGATGGGGATAGTTGGACCATTGGCTTTGGCGGAATAGATGACACTGCTCGGGTCCATAAAATTAATGCCGAGTCGTTTGATCAAGTGAATCAGTTCCTCGATGAATTGGCTTCAGAAACAGAGGTGAGGGAGGATCCCACCGCAACTTCGGGTTTGCGTCGGCACCTTATGCGAACTCTTGGCAAGCGTGCTTGTAAACAAGCCATGGAATTCAAAAGAGGTTAAATGCGATGAAGAATAAATTGGTGAGATTAACTTTAAATGGTATTGAGCGTGAAGTCTATTGCGAGTCACGCACCACATTATTAGATTTTATTCGTCATGATCTAGGTGCAACAGGCACGCATGCAGGTTGCGAGCATGGTGTATGTGGTGCTTGCACGGTTGAGGTCAATGGTGAAATTATTCGCTCTTGCCTGATGTTTGCATGTCAGGCCGATGGCGCCATTATAAAAACGGTAGAAGGTTTTTCAAAGTCGGGCGAAATGTCTGATTTACAAATTGCCTTTAAAAAGCATCATGCACTACAGTGTGGTTTTTGCACGTCTGGATTTTTGATTTCCGCCGAAGACTTGCTTAGGAAGAGCCCAATGCCTACTGATTTAGAGGTTCGGGAGGGTTTATCTGGAAATCTATGTCGTTGTACTGGGTACGTTGGAATTATTGAGGCGGTTTTAGAAGTTGCATCAACTAGAGCGCAGGCAAAAGGAGATAAGCATGCTTGATTTAGGTCGAACCTTTTTGCAGGCAGTTGAGCGTGAGCCAGAAAGGCTGGCAATTGTAGACGGAGACAAGCAATATTCATATGCTGAGTGGGCACCTCATATTGGAGCGATACAACACTTCTTTTATGAACAGGGCTTAGTGCGCGGAGATCGCATCCTGACTATTTTGCAGAACCGCTATGAGGCAGCGACAATTCACTGGGCATGCCAAATGGCGGGTATTGCGATCGTCCCGCTGAACTGGAGATCCAAGCCTGAAGAAATTGACTTTTGCGCTCAAAATACTGATGTAAAGTTGGCTTTTGTAGAAGGGGTCTCTCTAAAAAATTACCAAGACTCAGAGACGGGACGATTGATACCGGTTATTTTATGTGCTGATGCAGAGCCCTTAAAGGATCAGTTTTATTTTGAGCAGTTAGTTGATGCAGGTGTTGACCCATTAGCAAACGGTCAGGTTGAGGATGTATCCGTAATACTTTTTACTTCGGGAACAACTGGGAAGCCAAAAGGTGTCCCTAGAATGCAGCGCGCTGAAAGGGCGGCGGGCATAGCTCATGTTGCTCAAAATCAATACGCAATGGGCGAAGTAACGCTTGGGGTGATGCCGCTTTATCACACCATGGGCGTTCGAACCTTATTGTCTCTTTGTATTGTCAATGGTACTTATGTGGCTGTGCCCCGCTGGGATGTGGATAAGGCGATTGATGCTATTGAGCTTCAAAAGGCTACGCATTTGTACTTGGTTCCTACCCTCTACCATGATATGTTGCAGTCAAAAAACTTTACCTCAAAAAGAGTTGCCTCTGTGAAGAAGCTCGGATTTGCCGGCGCTCCAATGCACGACGCACTTTTACTGAGATTGAGCGAGGCTTTTGCACCAGATTTATTTGTGAATCATTATGGATCCAGTGAAATATATACGTACACAATTAATCAAGATGCCGTAGCAAAACCTGGTTCAGCTGGTAAGGCAGGCTTGAACGCTCGCATTAGGGTTGTCAAATTAGATCAAGGTTCAGAACAAACTCAGCCAACGCAATTGGCAGCATTCAAAGAAGAAGGTCAAATCATTTGTGATTTATCTGGTGATGAGGCTTTCGAGGGATATTGGAAGCGACCTGATGCGGATCAAAAATCGATACGTCACGGTTGGTTTTTCACTGGTGATACTGGCTACTATGACGATGCAGGCGACCTGTTTGTGACTGGTCGAGTAGATGACATGATCATCTCTGGCGGGGAAAATATTTCTCCAGTTGAAATTGAATCCATTCTATCTTTACATCCCTCTGTTGGAGAGGTGGCTGTTGCTGGATTAAAGGATGATCGGTTGGGGCAAAAGGTCGTTGCTTTTATTAGAGCCTCTGGTTTAGTAGATTCCCAGGCATTAGATGAATATTGTCGAGGATCAGACTTAATTAACTTTAAGCGCCCTCGAGAATATGTATTTGTAAAAGAAATCCCCAAGTCCCCTGTGGGCAAGGTATTGCGACGGTTGTTAGTTGCTGGCGAATATGAAAGAGCTTAATTTTCACTTGAAAGACAATATGACTACAAATTTACGACACCCCTTTAGTGCTATTTTGGATAACTTAGATGGTTTTTATGTTGATATAAATGAATCTCAACAAAGGGCCGACATTGTCTTAAAGCGGGCACCATTTAATGTGATCCAAATGCCACAGCGAGATCAATTAAGGGCTACATTTGAAGCGCTCGATGCAGATGACCGTGTTCGCATTATCGTATTGCGCGCTGAGGGCGAGCATTTTTCTAGCGGTGGAGATATCAAAGGGTTTCTTGAGGCCAGCCCAGAGCATGTTTCTAAATTAGCATGGAATATTGCCGCTCCAACTCGTTGCACCAAACCTGTTATTGCAGCAAATCATGGTTATTGTTTTGGTGTCGGCTTTGAGATTTCTCTGGCATGCGATTTTCGTATTGCAGCGGAATCAACCCTATACGCACTACCTGAGCAAAAATTAGGACAGATTCCTGGTTCTGGTGGTTCCGCACGATTACAAAAAATGGTTGGTATCACGAGAACGAAAGACATCGTCATGCGCTCTAGGCGCATTAAAGGGCAGCAAGCATTTGAGTGGGGTGTAGCTACAGAATGTGTTCCAGACTCTGAACTTGCTGATGCTGTTTCTAGGTTGGTAGATGAGTTGCGAGCATTTTCTCCAATAGCTCAAAGAACAGCCAAAAAGATGCTTAATGAGACTGAGGATTGTTTGTTAACTACTGCAATTGAAGTTGAGGGGCATTGTTATAGCCGTTTGCGTAATTCAGAAGATTTCAAAGAAGGGGTAGAGGCTTTCCATGGAAAACGTCAACCCAATTTTGTTGGCCGTTAATTTTTATAGGAGACGTAAATAATGAAAAAGCAATTTCAAACAAAAAAAATCGCAATTGCAGTAGCGTTGAGTCTTGGCGCTTCGTTTGTTTCTGCACAACCGAGCCCAATTAAGATTGGCGTTGTTACGCCCCTATCAGGCACTTATACGCCGATTGGTGAGCAGGTAAAAATGGGGTTAGATTTAGCCGCAAAAGAGATCAATGCTGCTGGCGGTATTGGTGGTCGAAAAATTGATTTGATTTATGAGGATGAAGAAGCAAATCCAGCTGTTGCAACTCAAAAGGCGGAAAAACTTTTTCAAGTTGAAAAAGTTGATTTCTTAACTGGGACTGTAAATTCAGGATCCACTTTGGCGGTAGGTCAACTTGCCGAACGCAACAATAAGCTGATTGCAACTACGGTGTCTTTTGCAGACTCGATAACAGCAGATAAATGTTCGCCAAACGTATTTCGTGTTAATGCACGGGCTGGAATGCAATCAGCAGCCTTGGCGGCATGGGTTGATAAAGAGATTCCCAAGGCGAATATTTTCTTTATTGGACCAGATTATGAAATGGGTAGAAGTACAGTTTCTGCCTTTAAAAAGGCGTCTACTGAGAAGGGTGCCAAGGATGTTGGTGAAGTTTTTGCTCCATTAGATAACAAGGATTATTCCCCGTACTTCGGTCAGGTTAGAGCTGCAAAACCAAATGTAATTTATACCTCGGTTGCTGGCAATGACACGGTAAGGTTATTTTCACAAATGGATGAATATGGCGTTAACAAAGGCGTCACTATTGTTGGTGCATCTGGTACGGTTACATCTCAAAATATGGGAGCCATTGGTAAATCTGCAAATGGATTTGTGACAGGTGTTGGTTACTCACCAAAATTAGACAATCCAGCCAATAAAAAGTTTGTTGCAGATTTCCAAAAAGCTTATAGCAAGCTTCCTGATCTATACGGCGCAGATTCCTACGGGCTCCTATATTTCTACAAAGCAGCTGTTGAGAAGGCTAAATCTACTGAGACAGATAAAGTTCGGGCAGCAATGAACGATTTAAGCTGGCAAACACCGCAGGGAATGAAAAAGATGCGCGCAGGTGATCATCAGGCTATGCAAGATATGTTTGCGGTTCGCGTAGAGAATGGTGAGTTCAATATTGTTGGTAAAGTGCCCTCAGATCTGGCTATTGGCCCTGATACTTGCACTCGTTTTTGATGGGTAATCAATTCCCTACATCTTCTTATTTGAGGGTGTAGGGGGTTTTACTGTCACTGATATTAAATATGGGATTGGTTTTTCAATGCTAGAAAGCTTGCAGTATATTTACGCGCCTCAGATAATCAACGGGCTCTCCATTGGAGTTGCTGTAATCCTAATGGCTTTAGGTTTAACTATCATCTTTGGTTTGCTGGATGTAATTAACATGTCGCATGGTGAGTTTTATGCTGCTGGAGCTTTCTTTAGCGTAACTCTGGTTGCAATGGGTGTTTCATTTTGGGTATGCCTATTATTGGTTCCATTGCTTTTGGTGCCAATTGGTTTTGCGATGGAAAGGCTTTTGATTCAGAAAGTTTTTCACTATAAGGATCGCCATATTCTTACCCTGTTATTGACGTTCGGTATCGCCATGGTTTTGGAGGATAGTTACAAGATCATCTGGGGGGCAAATCCTATCAAACCTAGTGCGCCGATCTCTGGCGCTAGCGAAATATTAGGAGTGATGTTTCCGAATTACCGCTTATTTTTAATGGGATTTGGCGCATTACTTATTTTGTCGGTTTGGGTGTTGATATATAAAACTCAGCTGGGTGCAATTGTTAGGGCTGCAGCATATGACAAGGACATGAGTTCTTCTTTGGGTATACCAGTTATGCGGGTTTATGCATTGACTTTTGCTTTTGGTGTAGCTTTGGCGGGCTTAGCAGGTGTTTTACTTGCTCCGATTTACTCTGTTTTTCCTACTATGGGTCGGGACTTTATTCTGATGGCGTTTAGCGTTGTCATAGTAGGGGGGCTTGGGAGCATTAAGGGTGCGGTGATTGCTGGGATTTTATTGACACAACTCCAATCTATATCTTCTTTATATATTTCACCGGTATGGTCCGATCCTTTGGTGTTTGCCGTGATGGTTCTGGTATTAATGTTCAAACCCACTGGCTTGTATGGGAGCATGAAGAATGCTTAATCCGCGATCCAGAGCAATTCGCTTTATAGAGCTGCTGTTGCTAACTTCTGCTGTTGTGTTGTTTATTGTTGGGGCGATCCTTGGTGATACCTTTTTTCTAAGATTGGCTACAGAGGCATTAATTTTTGGTGGCCTTGCTATGTCTGTTGATCTATTGTTAGGAATTGTTGGTCTACTATCGCTTGGCCAGGCACTATATTTTGGTTTTGGAGCCTACTTGTCTGCCGTGGTTCTAAAGGAGATTTCTCCATCTTTTCTTCTGGCAATTGGAATTGTTGCATTAGCTTCTCTTGTGTTGGGTTGGGTTGCTAGTTTTATTGCCCTAAGATCAAAGGGCGTCTACTTCGCTTTAATTACTTTTGGGCTGGCACAAGTAGCCGCGAAGGTTGTCTACAACACACGTAGCCTTGGCGCATCTGACGGCATGATGGGGGTACCAATTTTGCAAATCTGGACTCCTTTTGGGGCTCTCGATGCTGATCAACCCGGGACATTTTTTGTCATTACATTTTTAACTATTGGCGGGTTATACGCTCTTTTAAAGTATTTCCTCACCACACCAATGGGATCACTTTGGCATGCGATCAGATCAAACGAAGATCGCCTGCCATACATAGGTTATAAATCTAAAGGACCTAAACAAGTTGCTTTTGTATTGGCTGCTGTTGTGGCCTCAGTCTCAGGCGCCCTCTATCCTATGTTAAGGGGCTTTGTATCGCCAGAATTAATGTTCTTTAGCGTTTCTGGAAATGCGGTGGTGACAGTTGTTCTCGGTGGCGTTGGCACGTT
>Ga0364887_10937_pt1 | contig 10286 bp, 6 predicted proteins | sample ExccelJu500001D4_4_FD_206924 | JGI IMG/M metagenome (GOLD analysis project Ga0364887, IMG submission 206924) | Enriched cells from Trout Bog Lake Hypolimnion, Wisconsin, USA - BchlTB.July23.5000.01.D4 | ecosystem: Environmental > Aquatic > Freshwater > Lake > Hypolimnion/Profundal zone | place...
TGCATCATTCAATCCCTGGTAAAATGATACCTGCTCTTCCAACGTCTTTTTTACTACCGGAATTAAAGGTAATGGCAAGGGTTTTGGTTTTGCTTTAAATACTAAAAAAAATACAACGCTAAACAAACCTATAAGTATAAGTACAATAATCAATTGCATTTTTTAAATTGAAAAAGGTTGCTGAATTGCTAAAATTATTTACCTGTACAAGTTAAGATTAAATAATATTATCTTTCAGCTATTTATGTTCGCTTAAAATTTGGAGAAAAATAAGCCATCTATATACTATTCCCCCAATCATTCAAATTTTCATTTTTCTAATTCCGAAACAGAAGAAACGCTTTTTTAAACACTGTCTTTAAATTTAGTTTCTAATACTTTAAGCCAATTACTAAACCGCGGACATTTTTTAATGATTGAATCTAAACCATTTTCTAATGCGATATAAGCTCCAAAAAGGGGCTTATCATAACCTGGGATTATTCTTTTCAATCTTTTTGAAGGTGCAGTTTCAGGGCCATTATTTATAAGTTCAGGATTAGGATAAGTTTCCACAATTCCTTTTAACTCTGCCAAAGCCTGATCATTACATCCTGGAACCTGATTAAACCCTTTCATATCTGTAAATAATAATCCTTCAAATTCATGTAACTGTATATAAGGAACAAATCTATGATGGTTAATTGTATGATTTAATTCAACTTCAATTGCTGCTATCTGCTTTTCGTTACCATTTAATTTTTTTGCTTCTTCATATCCGGGAAAGTCTGATGGCAGGCGAAAAAAATCTATCATACTGGTAACTATAATATCATTCTCCTGTTTCAAAAAAGTTGTTACATCTTTATAGTAACTGCCAAAACTATTTGAACCACCCATATCAAAAGCCCTGATATCATAAATGCCTCTTGCAATAAAATAATATCGCAAGCTAGATTCAATAAATTGAACTTCAGTTGCACCCTCTGCTATAAAATATATTCCTCTCATCATGGTCTTCCTCCCAATACATTTTTCCTCCATAATTCACTCAATGTATATTCATCCAGCCATTCACCTAATTCTTCTTTGCTAAGTCTTTTAAATACAGTCTGGTTATCTTCTCTTTCTACTACTATAATATCTTCGGGTTTAAACTGATCTAATAAATTAATGGATTGGGTAGACACTATTATCTGAGCAGCTTTGGATGCACTTTGAATCATAGCAGATAGCTTGTTAATAGCAGCAGGATGTAACCCTAATTCCGGTTCATCAATAATGATAGTGCTGGGCGGATCCGGTTGCAGTAATAAGGTACATAGGCAAATGAACCGAAGCGTACCATCAGACAATGAATAAGAATTGAACAGATTATCATGCCCCTTTTCTTTCCAGCGTAGTTCAATTTGATTTGGATTTACCTGGTCGGGTTGCAGATACAGGCTTTCAATAAAAGGTGCAATTGATTTTACAGTAAACTCAAGAATTTTAAAATGTTTTGGGGCTGTTTCTTTCATCCTGTACAGAAAAGCAGGCAAATTACTGCCATCTTCCACCAAATACTCATAATCTGTTGCATTACAGAAACCCTTTAGTTTTGAAGAGTCACTAGTATCATGAAAATGGAAAACTTTAAATGATTGGAAAAAAGCTCTCAGAAATCCGGTACGGGTGGAATTAGAAACATCATGCAGTTTTGTTTCAGATGACCCACCAAAGTTAATTCTTAATCCACTCCATGAAACTGAATCTGATAAACGAGCCTGCATATTATAGTCGCTGAATTCTTCCGTAAAAAACAAGCTGTTTGCCTGGTCGGGTTCCATTTTAAAACGATAACGGTTACTGATTTTATCCTCCTCGTTAGTAAAAACAACCTTTCCTGCAATATATCCCGATTGACGTCCGAAATACATAAAACCATCAGCCCTGCCCTTTCGGGCAATGTGATTTTGCAATTGCTCTTCAAACAACATATTCAGGAACTTGAAGAAGGAAATAAAATTGCTTTTACCTACACCATTAGGGCCTATCAGTATATTAAGAGGCTTAATTCTAATAGTACCGCTATCCCGTATTGACTTGAAATGTTCAATGTTAATGGAATATATACCCATTTAATTAAGTTGATTATATCGTTTTAAAATTAATTTCTGCATCTTTCACTTGCAGAACAGTATTCGTTTTTAACTGATCATTAACTGCAAATTTGTAATGCGTTTTCCGCGTTCAATTTTACTGTATAATGGAGTATCCATATCAAGTTTGGCAGCCACCTATCTTTGTAAAAGCTAAGATGTACTCTGGCTTTTTTATATAATTGTCAAATTGTGTTGCCTAAGTTTGTATTTTGACTTGTCAAATAATAGTAAATATATCACAATTTTAATAAAAAAAATATTGCTCTATTTCATCCTTGCAACATAATAATTCGCTCTATTTCAAAAGTAGATAAGGCAAAAATTAACCTGTTATGCTCAATATTTTTATTGATTAATTATTTCAATAGCCTTATCAATCAATACGTCCTTGTTTTTGCGGATATCCTGTAAAGAAGGCCTGATAAAAAGATCGGGCACTATTCCTTTTCGTTGCGTTTCTGTTCCATTTGGGTAATAGACTCCCAGACCACTAATCATAGTACTGATCCCTCCGGGCAGCATGATAGCGGATACATTCCCATCTGCACCGGCAGTAGTAGAACCAATTACGAAGCCATGGGGTGCAACCCGGAAAGCCATGGTGGTATATTCAGCCTGGCTTTGGGTGATCTCATTCACCAGTATCACAATTTTTCCTTTGTAATAGTCTGCATTGAAATCCCCGATACTCAAATTGCTGGAAACAGTAAATAATCCGGGAGCAGCAATATTACCCTGGGAAAACTTTACAAACGGAGTACTTCCGGGCATTAAATATTTGCCCAGTGTAAATACAATAAATTCAGAAGGATAACAGCGCAGATCAATTATCAGCCCCTTGCAGGTACTTTTTACCTGTTCCATTATAGCTGGTAAATAGCTGTTCTTTACAGATCCGGGATATAAGTAGCCAATATCGTTTCCAATCATTTTAAAACAAGTATCTTTTAGATCAAATGGATTTTTGAATTTTATTTGTGTAACTGGCTTTGCAGCAATAGTTATTTCCTGCTTTTTTTTATCTCTGATAAACGTAATGACTATTGCCGTATCATTTGTCCTCAGTAGTTTTGCTTCAAAATCCCTCAGCTGGATACTGTAATTGGATGCAGGTAAATATTTTAAATGATTCTGCAGTATTTTTTGAACAGATTGATGATTAACCGCAAAAATAATATCACCTTTTTTCAAACCGGTTATTTTTGAAGTTGAATCAACCGAAAATCCGGTAACCACAAACTTATCCTCCACAGAACTTAATTCAACCGGCACACTGTTTATTCCCCAAAATTTTGCTAAATCCGGCGCTCCACCCCATATATTGGCGTGGGTATCATGCACTCTTGCAATCAGTTCCAGCACGGTTAAATCGTATGCAGTTGCTGAGCTATCCTTAATAAATTTAGGAATAAATTCTTTTAACACCCGTTTCCAATCCTCTCCAATCAGGTATTTATAGGGAAAGTAGTATTGTATCATATTCCAATACCGGAAAAGTGATAACATGCGGAAACCTGCATCCGGATATAGCATTGAAGGATAACTGCTTTCATTTTTAAATTCAGGGTTCCCCAGGTTGGTCAATCCGATATAATAGGACAAAGAATCTCTTTTTGCTGTTTTTACTTTCATCAGTAAAGCACTTAACTCAGGAGATAGTTTTGATCCCACTATCCACCCGGTATCCGGTTGCATTATTATTTTATTTCCTGTATTTAATGGTTTTGCCACAGATTCAATATTGCCCAATCCCTTAATCCATTTAACAAGTATTGCATCAATCACTTGCGGGTTCTTCTCATTAAGTAACTGAGGCATTATTCTGAATAATTCATAATCCCAATTATAATTACCTGCAGTAACAGCTGGATGGTAATATTTTAAGAATCCCCAGACTAAACCAAGTTTATATAAATTACCCATCCGGTCAGCATCCAGAGGAATCGAATTGATTGCAGATCCCTGATTAAACATAGTGTCAGTCTGAGATTTAAATTTTGGCAATGGCTTTAATTCACTGATCGGCTTACCATCAATAGAAAGCTCCAGATCGTCTACCCACATTTTCCCTTTGCCAAATAATAAAGCCCCAATAACAATCTGCCTGGTTTTTACAGGATTCAGGTCCAGCGTTATTGTATATTTCTTCCATTCAGTTGTACTGGTAACCCCGTTTTTTTTCATATTATCAAATGCAATGGAGGGATCTATTCTTACCCAAAGTCCGGCCCAGCCTTCTCTAACATTTTCTGTTTTTATATACCCGGATAAAGTAATTTTTTGACCAGCATAATTATCCGGAATTATTAATCCCAATGCCTTAAAACCGCTGCTATCACCAATGGATTGAATGGAAGCTGCATATTTACCGGAATGGCGGATAACAGAATCAATAGCAATGCTAAACTTCGGATTGCCCGATTCCACCCAAAATAATGGTTTTCCATTGGCTGTCTTTTCAAAATCAAGATTCAATGCCTGAACTTCTTTTTTAGATTGACAAAATGAATTTGCCATAGTAATTAAGATTGCAATAAACAGGATTTGTTTTTTCATGGATACTTATTTGTTGATACAGTGCTATACACAGTTAATTAAAGATATATATTTAAGCCAGTTCACAAATCAAAATATTTTTAATCATCTCACTGATAATTTTTTATATTGCACCGCTTTATGTTTAAACATCTTATTGTTATACTTATCCTGTCGGCATTTACTTTACAAACCTTTCAAAAGGCAGTGATTGTTGTTGACTATTATACCAATACTGCCGTTTTTGCAAAAGATTGCGTGAATAAAGCAAGGCCTATGTTACATTGTAACGGTCATTGCCAGCTGATGAAGAAATTAAAACAGGAAGAAAATAAGGACAAGCAAAACCCTGAACGAAGATCTGAAAATAAAGACGAAGTTTTATTCTGTAAGCAGCACCAGTCCCTTATCCAGCCAATTGCAGGAATAGGCCTGCATCAATTTATTTCGATGAACATTAATACCACCAGAGATATCCCTGCTGATTTCTTTCATCCTCCTGGAGCATAGCTCAATTTTATTCTTATTATTTCTGACATTCTATTATTCCTGAAAAGGATTGGGCCTTGTCATGCTTTACTTTATAACAAATAGTACAGCAAAAAAATAATAAACACCTCTAAATTGACACTTCATCCAATGGATGTGCAGGCAGTTTATTGCCCATGTAATAGATGAAAAATTAAATATGTTTCTTTTAATTTAAATTATGAAAAAAATATTTTTACTAATATTCAGCCTTTATTTAACAATCTTTTCATTTTCTCAAACCAGCAAAACCATCACGGGAAAAGTTTATGATGGTATCAGTAAAGAACCTGTTTCCGGTGCTTTTATTACAGACTCCAAAAAGCATAGTGCTATAAGCGGGGCTGATGGAAACTTCAGTATTACCACCTCAGATCAAACCATTTCCATTAATGCCTTAAATTTTAAACCTGCCAATATAAAGGCAGTTAACGGAACCATTGCCATAGCCTTGTATCCTGACAATAAAGAACTGGATAAAGTGGTAGTTACTGCCAGCAGAACTGAAGAAAAAAGAAGTGAATCCCCTATTGCAATTGCACTAATTAATAAACAAACTATCCAGGATACAAAAGCACAGCGCATGGATGGCCTGCTGAATAAAGTTAGTGGTGTGAATATGATTAATCTGGGTAATGAACAGCATGAAATGAGTATACGTCAGCCCATGAGTACCAATAACCTTTTCTTATATCTGGAAGATGGTATACCCATCCGGACTTCTGCAATTTTTAATCACAATGCGTTACTGGAAATGAATATGGCCGCTGCAAGAAGCATTGAAGTGATCAAGGGGCCTTCTTCTGCCTTATATGGCGCTGAAGCTATTTGCGGCGTTGTAAATGTAATTACGCAGGCACCGCCAGCTTTTGCCAGCGGTTCAGCCAGTGCACAGTTTAACAATGCCGGTTATCAGCGGTACGACCTGCAGGCAGGTACCACCATTGGTAATTTGGGTTTTATATTCAGCGGATATTACGCCCAGCAGACAAATGGGCCCATTCAATACAGCGATTTTCATAAATCTGCCAGTACTTACCGGATGGATTATAAGATAGACAATAATACGGTATGGAGTAACAGCATCTCCTATATTGATTATTTTAGCGATATGTATGGCCAGTTGGACAGTACTCATTTCGCACAGAAAAACTATTCGGCCCAGACATTTTTTACTTACCGGAAAGTTTATGCATTCCGGGGTAAATCTGTGCTTTCCCATCAATGGAATGAAAATAGCAGTACCACAGCCACATTCATGTACAGGAATAATTCTGTTATTCAAAATCCTTCTTACCAGATTGGCTCCTACCATATTGGCAATATACCTTCCAGGCCTGTTTCGGCAGATACAGCAACTGGTAATATCAATGATAATGCATTTTCTTCTTATGGCTTATCTGTTCAGCATGTGCAGAAATTTAATTTTCTGGAAAGCAAACTGATCGTTGGATTAAATACAGAACTGAATCCGCAAAACTTTAATGAATCTTTTATATGGGTGAATAAATCCACTGAAAACGGAGTTACCAATTATACCAGTTATTCTAAAAATCATCCGGATTCTATACTGGCTAAATACCGCACTTTCGTAACCAATTTTGGTAGCTATGCCAGCTATGCTTTCTCTCCTGCTAAAGGGCTGCGTATCAGTGCCGCAATAAGGTATGATGCTTTCCAATATGTATTTGTTAACTACCTTACCGGCTCTGCAGTTACAGGTGGCCCTTCCAGTGTAACCAGTTATAATAAAATAGCACCTAAAATAGGGTTTACCTATAATTACAAAGGATTGGGATTTTATGGTAACTACAGCCAGGGCTATGTTCCCCCACAGATCACAGATGTTTTCAGCAAAGTAAACAATACTTATCTGGCCCCGCAAACTTTTACCAACTATGAAATTGGTGGATGGTTTTCACTGATCAGCCATACTTTGTATGCCGACTGGAGCGCCTATATCATGAATGGTAAGGATGAAATTATTTCTGTTAAATTGCCTTCTGGTATTTCTTCTTCAGAAAATGCAGGCCAGACACGGCACAAAGGATTGGAATACGGACTTAACTTTAAACCTAATGATGAATGGACAATACGTATCGGTGCATCTAATGCTAAACACAGTTTCGTTAATTATATATCCGGAGGAATCAATTATAACGGGCACGAAATGGCAACCGCTCCCCGCTTTTTTGGAAATGCAGAAATAACTTATAAACCTAATTGGTTCAAAGGCCTAAGATTGGGAGTGGAAGCACAACATGTGGGAAAATATTATATGGACAACCTGGATACGCATACCTATAATGGCTATACTGTAGTCAATATCAGATTGGGCTATTCTGTTAAACAATATGAAGTTTGGGTTAATGCACTGAATGTCTTCAACCGTTATTATTCCACTATCTCCACCTGGTCGGCCAGCTCGGGTTATGCTTATCAGTTAGGAGATCCAAAGACATTTACATTCGGTGTATCCTATAAATTCGGAAGATAAAACAAATGAATTATTATGATTCGTAAAAACATTTATAAATGGCACAGAACAACATCCCTGATCATTGCCATTCCGGTTTTATTATGGGCTATCAGCGGGTTCCTGCATCCTATCATGACCAATATCAGGCCAAAGATAGCCACTCAGTTTATTAAACCTGCTGTTATTGACAGCAGCACCATTAAAATGCCTTTACAGGAAGCACTGCAAAAAAACGGGATTGATTCATTCCTGTCAGTAAGGCTGATTGCAATTGATACCAATTGGTTTTACCAGGTAAAACTTTTACACAGTCCGGAACTGGAATATTACAGTGTTTCTAATGGCAGAAAATTAAAGAAAGGGGATTGGTTATATGCGCAATACCTGGCCCGTATTTTTTTAGAAGGACAAAAAAAAGATTCCATTCTCCCTTCTAATAGAATTATTAATACAAACCTGCAGTCAGATTGCTGTGATGCTGCTTCCAATTGTGTATTAAAACCCAAAAAAGGCGCACCCGTAAAGGACATTGCATTACTTACTACGTTTGACGCTGAATATAAAAGCATTAACCGCTTATTGCCCGTTTACAAAGTAAGTTTTGAAAGGCCGGATGCAATCAGGATTTATGTAGAAACCGGGCAGGACAGGTTTTCAGTGGCAATAGACAGGAACAGAGCCTGGTTCAGTACCTTTTTTAGCCTGGTTCATACCATGGAATGGCTGAATATGCTCGGAAAAGCCAGATTACTGGTTGAAATGGCTTTTGCCGCGCTTGCTTTCGGGACTGCTATAATGGGTATCTATATTTTCCTGATTACAAAAAGTAAAAAGCCTGGAAAAAATCAGTTGCTCAGGGCAAGAAGAAATCATAGGTATACAGCCATCATTTTTTCTTTTTTTACCCTGATGTTTAGTTTCAGTGGTTGTTTCCATGCTTTCTCAAAACTGAAAGAGGATACAAGAGATCAATATTTTGTTGAGCATCCTTTTGCTTCAGCTTCTATTCAGCAGGATATGGTAAAAATCCGTCAGATTGTTAAAAAACAAATCACAAATATCAGTCTGGTATATTTGGACAATCAATCCTACTGGCAGATTAAAGTAAAAGAGGGTACTAAAACTAACAAAAAAGAAATTACTCCAAAGGACCTGATGAAAGAAATGAGCGCAACAGCACCAACGGTTGTGTATATAAATGCAAAGGATTATACAATGTTACCTGAAGGTGAAAAAAAATATGCTCAATATCTGGCCACCCAATTCAGTAAACAGGATGTCTCCACAATTCTATCTACCGAATTAATCACAAAACTTGAAGGGGAATATGGTTTTGCAAATAAACGCCTGCCAGTCTGGAAAATCAGCTATACGGTAAACCATCAGGAAAGATATTATGTTGAAACCAGCAGTGGCAAATTATCAGTAAGGATAGATAATACAGATCTTTGGGAAGCCAATTCTTTCAATTATTTGCATAAACACCATTTTATGGATTTTGCGGGTAAAAGCTGGAGAGATTTCAGTACCATGTTTTGGGTCGCTTCACAAATTGCAATGATTGTAATAGGTTTAATCCTGTATGCCCGTTCACAATTTAAAAAGCCCAAAAACGCCTGATTATTTTGATACACTATTTCTAAAGAAAGGCATTTACTTTTTCAAATTAAGTAAATGCCTTTCTTTTTTCATTTATTGAATCCGTTTCCCAATTTCCGCATCCGTTATTTATAAAATTGTAACAACGCTATTTCGTTTACTTTGTAATGCAGTCTCATTTTGTAACCGGATACATCGCCATTCAAAAAAAACACTCCTAAAATCTTCAATAAGTGCAAATAATCCACCCTGGCAATCAGATATTCGCTTATAACCCAAAATTCCGGAATAACTGCTGATAATCCGGATTATCCGGGTCAATCCTTTTTAATATAGTAACCGGCTGCAAGGCTTTTTCCTTCCGGTGGGTTTGCACATACAAAAGAGCCAGGGCATAATTCAATCCGCCATCTTCCGGACTGATTGTCAACCCTTTTAAGAATGCAGCTTCTGCTTTGGGGAAATCTCCATTCTGCTCTGTTAGTAAGCCATAATTGTAATACACGCGTGGGTTAGCTGTATGTAATGCCATTGCTTTTTCAAAACTATTGGCCGCTTCTTTTGTATTGTTCAGTTCATTGTACAATAAGCCCAGGTTAAAATAAACCCTGTCGTTTTTAGGATCTGTTTTTTGTGCCTCCAGTAAAATATGCAGGGCCTCCTTATTTTTATTCATGTTATTATAGGCTGCAGATAAATTCAGCCGCACATAATTCATAGCTGTATCTTTTTTCAGCGCACGCAGATAGTATTGCTCGGCACCTGTATAATTTTTCTGCTTCAGGTAATAATCGCCAATCATTACATTACCAATGGCAAAATCGGCCTGGTAAAACAAATAATGCTCCATTTCCTGCTTTGCATTGCTGAATGCAGGATAAATGGCCGCCGGCACCTGATCATTTGGCAGGTTGCTATAGAGTTCTGCTGCTGCAATCCGTACCGATTTAACCGGATCAGTTAATAGATTACCTGCAACATTCAACCATGTAGCCGCAGGAAAATCAGCCAGGCTTTTCAGG
>Ga0364887_10145_pt1 | contig 10258 bp, 9 predicted proteins | sample ExccelJu500001D4_4_FD_206924 | JGI IMG/M metagenome (GOLD analysis project Ga0364887, IMG submission 206924) | Enriched cells from Trout Bog Lake Hypolimnion, Wisconsin, USA - BchlTB.July23.5000.01.D4 | ecosystem: Environmental > Aquatic > Freshwater > Lake > Hypolimnion/Profundal zone | place...
ATAACCTGATTGAATATGGGAAGTTTTTAGCCCAGCACGGCGGCATTAAGGAAAAAATGGGCTTTGGGAATAACTAAAGGAAGCCCCACCAGGTTTTGGTGGCCTCACCCTGCCCTCTCCAAAGGAGAGGGTTCTGAAAAGAGTGCAGTTCAAGTCCTTTCCTTGCGCCACCGCTAAAGCTAAGGCGGCACGCGGTTGGAGCGGATTATTTACAAGGTTGTTTATTTTAAAGGCTTAAATGAGGGCTACGCCGTTTAGGTGAGGCGAAATCGCATTTCGCACCTATGCCTGTCGCATTATTTGAAAAAAGTTAAGATGAGTGATAACACAGCAAAAGAACAAAACAGCATACCAACTTCCAAAGTTCAGCGCTCGGCCAAATTTGTAACAACCGGGCTGAAAGTAGGGGGTAACTATATTAAGCATTATTCAAAGAAACTCTTTAATCCCGAAATGGATAGAAGCGGGTTAAATGAGGATAATGCCTCCGATATTTATGAATCATTAAGCCAACTGAAAGGCAGTGCGCTCAAAGTGGCGCAAATGCTGAGTATGGATAAAAACCTGCTGCCCCAGGCTTATACCGATAAGTTTTCGCAATCGCAGTATAACGCTCCGCCATTGTCCGGGCCCCTGATTGTACAGACTTTCAGAAAATATTTCGGCAAAACACCTGATAAAATTTATGATAAGTTCAATGTCCGCTCATCCAATGCCGCTTCAATAGGCCAGGTGCACCAGGCTGAGCTGAACGGTAAAAAGCTGGCTGTAAAAATACAATATCCGGGTGTTGGCGATTCTATTTCATCGGATCTCAAACTGGTAAAACCGTTTGCTTTCCGGCTGCTGGGCATGAGTGAAAAGGAACTGGATATTTACATGAAGGAAGTAGAGGAACGCCTGCTGGAAGAAACCGATTATGAACTGGAAGTGCGCCGCTCTATCCAATTTTCGGAAGCTTGCTCCGGCCTGGATAATGTGGTGTTTCCGAAATATTATCCCGAACTATCCAGAAAACGGATCATCACCATGGATTGGCTGGAAGGGAAGCACCTCCGCGAGTTTTTACAAACTAATCCGCCGCAGCAGTTATGCGACCTGATAGGGCAGGCCCTTTGGGATTTTTATAATTTTCAGCAGCATGAACTTCGCGCCGTACATGCTGATCCTCATCCCGGTAATTTTATGATCACCCCGGACGGAAAATTAGGCGTGATTGATTTCGGCTGTATAAAGGAAATGCCGGAAGATTTTTACTATCCCTTCTTCTCTCTTACTTCAACCGGGCTGATGGATAACAGAGAGGAAACTATTAAAGCCTTCAGGCAACTGGAGATGATTCATCCGGATGATACGCCGTCTCAAATAGAATTTTATTATACCATGTACAGGCAAATGATCGGTCTGTTTGCCAAGCCATATATCAATGATCATTTCGACTTCGGGCAAACAGCTTTTTTTGATGAACTGTATGGTTTTGGCGAAAAAGTATCAAAAATGCCGGAGTTTAAACAGGCTCGCGGCGTTAAGCATTTTATTTACGTGAACCGCACAAATTTCGGCTTATATAACATATTGCACGAACTGAAGGCGCGGGTAAAAACGGATACGTTTAAGCCGCATGTGGTGGAGCAGTTTGCTTAATTTGTGATCAGCATTGTAATTTTTTTAAGAGCTTACCAATTTTTGATGTTTAATTCCCATTTTAGACAAATAAAGACGTAAAACTATGCTTCTCAAAAACACCTTTGTACACCACGTTCATTTCTGGCTTAAAAATAAAGCCGATAAGCAGCAATTGATCGACGGATTGCTGACGCTGATGCCGATAACACATATCCGTGATTTCCATATCGGGGTGCCTGCTGAAACTTTTCGCGATGTGGTTGACCGCTCATATGATGTTTCCCTGTTGCTTTTGTTCGATAGTCCCGAAGCGCAGGAAGCTTATCAGGTTGACCCAACGCATGTGCTTTTCGCCGACAATGTGGCCAAACCATTATGCAGCCGTGTTGTTGTGCTTGATAACATTAACATTTAGTCCATAGTCGATGGTCCATAGTCCATGGTTTTTTATGGATGAATAAGAACATTTAACCAATTTTTCCATGGTCTATGGACTATCGACCATGGACTTCCCCATGAACCATGAACTCAACAAACAAACACATACTTCTAACCGGTGGTACAGGCCTTATCGGCGGGCGCCTGACCGAACAATTGCTTGAAAAGGGTTACCGGGTGAGCCATTTAAGCCGCTCGGCAGGTACAGATGCGCGGGTAACAACCTACTTGTGGGATCTTGATAAGGGGGAGATAGATGAGCATTGTATCGATGGCGCTGATATCATTGTACATCTGGCAGGGGCGGGGATAGCCGATAAACCCTGGACTGAAAAGCGAAAAAAGGAGCTTATCAATAGCCGTGTAAAATCTATTGAGCTGATCTATGATTTGCTCCGGGACAAAAAACATGGTGTTAATGCTGTAATTTCAGCCTCTGCTATTGGCTACTACAGCGACAGGGGTGATGAACTTATGTACGAAGAACGCGCTCCTTCAAACGACTTTATGTCAAACTGCTGCATGCTATGGGAAGACGCTGTGGATAAGGGCAATGACCTGGGCCTGCGCGTTGTAAAGCTCCGTACCGGCGTGGTGCTTGATAGGGGCGGCGCATTGGCCAAAATGGAAATGCCGGTAAAATATTTTTTCGGTTCGCCTTTGGGTAATGGGAAACAATGGATCCCCTGGATCCATTGGCAGGATGTGGTGGATATGTATCTTTTCGGGATAGAAAATGAAAGCCTTGCCGGGGTTTATAATATGGTTGCCCCAAATCCGGTTACTAATAAGCAACTGACCATTGCCATAGCCAAACAATTGCATAAACCTCTTTGGCTGCCAAATGTACCTGCATTTTTTTTAAAACTATTATTGGGGGAAATGAGCACCCTTGTACTGGGAAGTACAAAAGTATCGGCACAAAAAATTGAAAACGCAGGGTTTAAGTTTAAGTTTCCCGGTATTGAAGGAGCATTAAAAGAGATCTATGGATAAAAAGGAGCCCGTAGCAGTATTCTGGTTCAGGCGAGACCTCCGTTTGGATGATAATGCAGGATTGTACCATGCCCTGAAAAGCGGCCTCCCGGTGTTGCCGGTTTTTATTTTTGATAAAGACATACTTGACCAACTTAGTGACAGGGAAGATGCACGAGTTACTTTCATTTATCAAACCCTCGTTGAGCTTGACAGGGAATTGAAAAAATACGGTAGCAGCTTGTTGGTATTGCATGATAAACCAATGGACGCCTGGGCGAAGGTACTCCTTAATTTCGAGGTAAAAGCTGTATACTGTAACCATGACTATGAGCCTTACGCCAAACTGCGTGAAGAGAAGATCAGCAAACTGCTGCAAAGTCATAGTATTTTATTTAATACTTATAAGGACCAGGTTATTTTTGAAAAGGACGAAGTGACGAAGGACGATGGCAAGCCTTATACCGTGTACACCCCTTATCAGCGGAAATGGTATCAAAAATTAACCCCTTACTATTTGGCGTCTTACCCAAATAAAAAATATTTCAACTGCTTTTTAAAAACCGATGTATTTAGCTTTCCAGGGATCGAACAAATTGGGTTTAAGAAAAGCGGGAGAATATTTCCGGGTATAAATTATAAAAATTTAATAGCCAATTATGCCGCGAGCAGGGATTTTCCGGCGGTGGAAGGCACTACCCATATCGGCTTGCATCTGCGTTTTGGTACCGTGAGCATCAGGGAACTGGCGCGTACGGCAAATTCCTTCGACGAAAAAACCTGGCTGAATGAATTGATCTGGCGGGAGTTTTATATGATGATCCTTTTTCAATTTCCATATACCGCAGAACGTTCTTTTAAACCGGAATACGACAGCATTAAATGGGTTAATGATGAAAAACAATTTGAAGCATGGTGTAAGGGGCAAACCGGTTTTCCCTTGGTTGATGCCGGTATGCGCGAATTGAACGCCAGCGGCTATATGCACAACCGTGTGCGGATGGTGGTCGCAAGCTTTTTAACTAAAGATCTGCTGATAGACTGGCGTTGGGGTGAGCGTTATTTTGCAGACAAGCTGCTTGATTTTGAACTGGCGAGCAATGTGGGCGGCTGGCAATGGTCTGCAGGCTGCGGGACCGATGCGGCACCTTATTTCAGGATATTTAACCCGGATTCCCAGATTAAAAAATTCGACCCGCAATTTACCTATATAAAAAAATGGGTTCCGGAATTTGCTGATCCCAGCAAATATCCAAAACCCATAATCGACCATGCTTTTGCACGTGAACGTTGTTTGCAGGCTTTTAAAAAAGCGCTAAGTTGAAAATTACGGCGTTACAGTTAAAACCTGCCACGTAAACCTCATGCAGCTAAATGGCGGTAAAGTAGATTGAGCCGGTAAACCGTAACCTAAGGGTGAGGGGATTAAAATTGAAATTTTAGTACCTGCAACAACATTAATATTTTTGTTTTCAAACGCATCTTTAAGCGCAGATACCACAAATTCAGTTGGGTTACCTGAATATGTATTGGTCCCATTAAACCCGTAATCAAAAAGCGTTCCGTTGAAAAGTTGACCGGTATAGGTTGCCGTAAAGGTACTGTTATCAGTAATAGGGTCGCCTGTTGTGGCAGATGTTAATATTTTATAATAATAAGTTGCGGTATAAGGTACTGCCGGGTTTGAATATTTGCCTGCCCAATAAATTAGAGAGTCCTGTTGGCCGAATACAGGCGGCGGTACGGCCATGGTAACCGCAGTATAGCCTGTTAAATTGTTTGTTGCCATGTAATTTTTGATCACCTGGTCATCGTAAACCTGGAAATTAGTAATGGCATGTACATAAAAATCCATGCTTGCATTGCCGGGGATTCTGTTGTTTGAAACCTGGCTGCTTCCTGACCCTGCACCGTTAAGTCCATAAGCCAGGTGCGATGGTATCAGCACGCGGATGCTGGCATCAGGATATTTTAACAGATTATGTATAGCTGTTCGCAGTCCCAAAGGTAGCGTGGTTGCAATATGCCCAACATAATCGTAATAATGATTGTTGATCGTGTCGGATGAAACAAAAGTGCCATCCAGCGTACGCTCGGTATAAACGAATGCAATCCGATGTGCATAATCCAAAGTATCAACCTTCCCATTAATTGATGGCGTTCCGGGATTAAGCACCTGGTAATACATGCCGGTAGTGTCACCACCTGTGAGGTCACGTGTCATTCCGGTTAGTCCATGCACGGCTATATAATTTTTTATCTGTTGGTCGTCGTATTGCTTAATGTTTAGCTGAGTTTTATCTTTCCGGCATGATGCCAGGCTTAAAGCAGTAAAAAAAAAGAAAGTAAGTATTATGGTTTGTTTCATTTGTATGTATTGTTCGTGGTGCTTAATTCTAATATTTTTTTGTTTTAGTACCTTTTAATTAGTTACGTTATAAATTATGATATGAAAAACCAGCACAGCATTTGCCGGCAGACCAATATAAGGCTGCGGATAGGGGCCATAAGCATACCTTGATGGTATGTAAAGCGTTATCGCACCGCCATTTTGAATTTTGGCGTACTCAATCCCGAGTTGCCAGCCCCTTATTACCGATCCCAAAACATACGAGGGGTGAAAGTTATCCGTTGCATTGAATGCTTTCCCCAGTGCGCCGTTTGTTAAAGGCCAGCCTGTATAACCAACTGTAACCGAAGTTGAACTTGTATACAGCGCATTGCCCGTCCCCAGGCTATCTATTGTATAGTAAATACCTGTAGAAACCCCCGATGAATCAACCACCTTTGCGGTAATATTTTTACTTTGCAAATAAGTGGTTATTATTTTTACGTCAATAGCCTGCTGGGCATTTATCTGAGCCACTACATCTGTTGTTTTTGTACAGGCACTTAAACAAGCGGTAAAAAGCAATAAAATTAACAGTATCCTGTTCATCTGATCTCCAATTCGGTTTTTTTATGCCTTCTATTCAAACGGCAAATTTATTCTTTTATAATTCAAAAACAGCAGCTTAACATTTTTTAACAATTATTAAGCCCAATCAGGTGTAAAACCGCCCCCGAAAGAACTGATTTCACAAACAAATAACGACCATTTATTAATAAACGTGTGTGTGGTTGGTCATTGGTCATTGGTCATTAGTCATTGGGTCATTGGGGTATTCGGTGTAATTTCAAAAGAAATCTTCATAAACCAATGACTTAATGACTAATGACGCGCAGCAAATGACCAATGACCTACAAAGTATCAGGTTTAAAACTAACGGTGAGCTGATTTATCTTTTTGAGCATTTTTATCAGGTATTCTTTATCATTTTCGCTGATATGGGCGTTCAGGTAGTTGTTAAACTGCTTAACTAATGCCCGGGCCAGGCGACGTTTTTCTTTGCCGGTTTCAGTTAAATATATTTTAACCGAACGCTTGTCACCTTCATTTGATTCCCGGTATATCAACCCGGATTTTTCCAACTGGCGCAACATCCGTGAAAGGCTGGTTGATTTTAGCCCCAGCAATGCCGCCGCCTGGGAAACTGTTGTACCTTCCTTTTCGTCGATATTAATAAGCAAATATCCAATTGATTGCGTTATGCCAAACTCAGTAACCATTTGGTTATACCTGTTAGCTACGGTTTGCCAAACAATTTTCAAAAAATAATCAATAGTCTCCTGGTGTTTTACACTGCCTTGCATATTTTTAGTTCATAGTTGATGGTTCGTAGTCCATAGACCATAGTCCATGGACCATGGTTTTTGCTGCAATGGCTAAAGTGAATAGGGCCACTGCAAAACCGGGTCAAGTTAGCAAATATTATATAATCAAAATCATGGAGGTGTGCTATGGGAAATGAAACAATTATAAGCCATCATCAATTCATGATGTCTTTGCCATGGACCATGGACTATCGACCATGGTCTAATAACCCAGCTTCGTATCATCGCCGCGGGGGTCGGCGCCGCCTTCATAGTAGCCGTCCGGGGTTACCAGTATGGCATCAACCCTGCCGCTGGGCCCACGGTCCACTATTTTATACCCTTTTTGCTGCAGGATAGCCCTGGCGGAACTTGTCAGTACATCTTTTTCAACATACACCACATCGGGCAGCCATTGGTGATGAAAACGTTTTGCATCAACAGCCTGCTGCATGTTCTCATCAAATTCAATAACATTTAATATGGTTTGAAAAACCGAAGTGATGATAGTTGAACCACCCGGCGTGCCTACTACCATAAATAATTTGCCGTCTTTTTCAATGATAGTCGGCGTCATGGATGATAACATGCGTTTGTTTGGCTGGATGCCGTTTGCCTTGCCGCCAACCAGGCCATACATATTTGGCACGCCTGGTTTTGAACTAAAATCGTCCATTTCATTGTTCAGCAGGAAACCTGCCCCTTTAACAAATATTTTTGAGCCAAAAGAGTCGTTCAGGGTAGTTGTGATGGCCACAGCATTACCATCGCCGTCGACAATGGAGTAATGCGTGGTTTGATCACTTTCATGCCCGGCAATGGTTCCCGGCAGTATGCTGCTGCTTGGTGTGGCGGCATTCCAGTTAAAACTGCTCATCCGCAATTTAATGTAAGCGGGTTTCAGCAGGCTATCCACAGGTACATTATAAAAATCAGGGTCGCCAAGATATTTTGAATGGTCGGCATACGCCCTGCGTTCGGCTTCAACAATTAATTGCACGGTCGAATCCTGGTTATGCCCCCAGCGATGTAAAGGGTATGGTTCAACAGATTTTAATAATTGCAACAGGGCAACGCCACCACTTGAGGGTGGCGGCATTGTGATAATTTTGTAGGCCTTATAGTTGCCAATGATTGGTTTTCGCCAAACGGAATGATAGTTTGCCAGGTCGCTTTTTGTCATAATGCCATTCCCGTTTTTCATTTCGGCCACCAGTTGGTCAGCAACAATACCCGCATAAAATCCATCCCTGCCATTATCACGGATCAGCGTCAGTGTTTTGGCGAGGTCTTCCTGAACAAGCAAGTCGCCCTGGATCCATGGACTGTCTTTCTGTAAATAATCTTTCCCCGGATTTAATTTTTTGAATTGTTTACTATCATAATTAAGCGCAGAAGCAAGCCGGCGGCTAATTGCAAAACCATTATGCGCCAGGTCAATGGCGGGTTGAACCAGGTCGGCCCATTTTAGCCTGCCAAGTTTACGGTGCGCTTCAAACATGCCATCAACAGATCCCGGTACACCCGAAGCCTGGTGCGTGTACAAACTCATATCAGGTATTACATTTCCGGCGCTGTCAAGGTACATGTTCTGACTTGCAGATGCCGGTGCCTTTTCACGGAAATCAAGGGTACTTGTTTCCCCACTTGCCGACCGGTAAACCATTAAACCGCCGCCGCCAATATTCCCGGCTTCGGGATGGGTTACTTCCAGTGCAAACTGAACCGCAACGGCTGCATCTATAGCGTTACCACCTTTTTTTAATATATCAAGCCCTACCTGGGCCGCATTTGGCGTTGCGCAAACAACCATCCCCCTGCGGAATTTGGCTTCAGTATTTTGGGATGGCTGCCCCTGGGCATATCCCTGCTGAATAAAAAACGAAGCAGGTATAATAAGGAAGAGCAGCGCCGTTAAATTTTTTTGTAACAGGTTATGTAATGCCAATAGATGTTTGGAGGTTGATATGAATGTAAAGCCCATTTTATTGATTAAATAATTTTACTAAATTATCGTATTCCATTGAATTTTTATGTTGCTGCTTATTTAAAAACAAGACGGAATTCAAATTGTTACAAAAACGGTTGGTTTCTGGTGTTTGTTAAATTTAGCTGATCAGGGTATTTGAGATGCATTTTTTATTCCTGAAAATCAATGGTTTCATGGCTTAAAGTTATTCTTAATTGCTCAAAATACCATAAAACAGCACTTTTGCCGTTCAAACTAAAAATATATCTATGAAAAAATTAATCTTCTGTTCTTCTATTTTAATTACTTTCTTACTCATCAGCAGGCAATCAATGGCCCAGGATTACAAGACTGCCGTTGGCTTGAAATTCGGCGGTTACGAAAACGGCCTCTCTGTTAAATACTTTCCTGTTAATGGTATTTCGCTCGAAGGTATCCTGGGTTTCCGGAATAATGGCGTAGTGATAACCGGTTTATATGAAATAAACCAGGAAGCTTTTGGCGTACCTGAGTTAAAGTTTTATTATGGTGCAGGGGCCCATATCGGAGCCGAAGGCAGCGGGACCTATCAAACTTTTGACGGCGGTAATCAAACGTATGCTGCCAGCCGCATATTGCTCGGTGTTGATGGCGTTATCGGACTTGAATACCGTATCCCCAATGCGCCCATCGCTGTCAGCCTTGATCTGAATCCGAGGTTAGAACTCGCCACCGGCCCATTTGTTGACATTGCACCGGGATTGGGGATTAAGTATACTTTTTAACGGAAAACCTAAGGCAGAAAGCAACAGACTATGAAAAATGAAAGGCTTTTAGCTTTCTGCCCTTTAATGATCTTTTTTATAAGTTATTGATTGTTAGTGAGTTTTTAGAATTGTTCTATTCATTGGCGTTCGTTTTAATGGACGAAACAGATGATCGGGCTAAGTTTGGCCTTAGCCTGAATAATGGTTCAGCCGGGTCTGTTAATACTCATCACAAAGTCCTGTGTTTTAAATTTGGCATAAGAAAGTAGATTAATATCGCAACGGCGCTAAATGTTTAATAATTAAGTTTTCGACTAAGAACTTTTAAAAAAAGCTGTTCCTAAACCTGTCAGCAGATCCTTTAATAAAAAACTCCTTAAAATAAGTACTCAGCACTATTATTCCTTTTGAGGAAATATTACATTGTTCCCAAACCGGTTGTTAATAATTTCCCCATTTGGAAGATTTTTTTGTTGAAGTGTGGAAAAGATAAATTATTTATTTCAAAAATAACGTCTAAAATTAATCTTAAAGCAACAATGAATAACCAATATTTAAATTTAATATTTTATAAGAAAAAAGACAAAGTTATCCACAATTTGTTTATCATATCCATTATTTTTAGTTACTTTAATGGCCGGTTAGCACCGCTATTGCTAAACCTATTGCTGATTTGATAAATTACCATTTTTTGAAATTGAAAACACTAATACAATTTTGTTTTATCGCCTTTGCCTTATCGCTTTGCTTTAACAATGCCACGGCTAATCCCTTAAAGTCAGCTTATCCGCCATCGACTAACGCTATTTTA
>Ga0364887_10943_pt1 | contig 10236 bp, 9 predicted proteins | sample ExccelJu500001D4_4_FD_206924 | JGI IMG/M metagenome (GOLD analysis project Ga0364887, IMG submission 206924) | Enriched cells from Trout Bog Lake Hypolimnion, Wisconsin, USA - BchlTB.July23.5000.01.D4 | ecosystem: Environmental > Aquatic > Freshwater > Lake > Hypolimnion/Profundal zone | place...
GAAATTATGATACAAGTTAAATCCAGTTTTTTTATCTTGTGTTGTTAAGGATATAAATTATGAGTAAATATTACCCTTCAGGTTATCGTTTACACGCAAATTACCTTGACGATGAAGTGCAGAATTTTCCGATATGGGGTTGGCTGCTGCTTGTGGTGGTAATATTACTACTATTGATTGTAAGATAACCTCAATGACTCACACTGAACGGATCCTTTAATGAAAAACCTCATGAAAAAGGGACAGCAGGGTAAATTAATATGCGCACTGAAAAATCCAGCAGTGGTAATGTATGATCTTTCAGCCCATGCATGAAATTCTGAAATTACTGAAGCAACATGGTGAGTGTCTTGACTCTGAACTCGCGACTGCCACAAAAATGCCACTTGCCCAGGTGCACCTGCATTTGTCGGAACTGGCAGCCCAGAAACAAGTCATGCTCTGTCAGTCAACCAAGTTTATCAAAGGCAAGGAAGTCAAAGCAATCATTTGCAGGATTTCGGGATATATTCCTCCGGCCAAACCGGGCGCGAAAGCCAAGGTGCAAATTACATTGTCGTAGTTCAGCTGGAATCCTTATCACGCCCTCGGAGTCTTACTCATGCGCTTTACCGGTTCTGATACGTACGTTTCCACTCATGACCTGGCACTTGCAGTCAATGCTGCCATAACCTTGCAACGCCCATTGCTGATTAAAGGCGAGCCGGGCACCGGCAAAACCATGCTGGCCGAGGAAGTGGCTACCACACTCGGCATGCCACTATTTCAATGGCACGTCAAATCAACCACCAAGGCCCAGCAAGGACTGTACGAATACGATGCTGTCTCCCGGTTGCGCGACTCACAACTCGGCGATGCAAAAGTCGCCGAAATCGGTAACTATATTGTTAAAGGTGTCTTATGGGAGGCTTTCGAATGCGAAACACCTTCGGTGGTACTGATTGATGAGATAGACAAAGCAGACATCGAATTCCCCAATGATCTGCTTCGCGAACTTGATCGCATGGAGTTCTTCGTCTATGAAACACGCCAGATCATTCGAGCCCGTCACAGGCCAATCCTGTTCATCACGTCGAACAATGAAAAAGAGCTCCCCGACGCATTTCTGCGCCGCTGTTTCTTCCACTACATCAAGTTTCCCGACAAAGAAACGATGACCAAAATCGTCGAAGTGCATTTCCCTAACCTCAAACAAGCACTTTTGCGTGAAGCGCTTGAGGTGTTCTTTGAACTGCGTGAAATTCCCGGATTAAAGAAAAAACCATCCACTTCGGAACTGCTCGACTGGCTTAAACTTCTTCTCGCCGAAGACATTCCGCCAGAGGCCCTGCGTGCCAAAGATCAGAAAACAGCTATTCCTCCACTTCACGGAGCCTTGCTAAAGAATGAGCAGGATGTCCATCTTTTTGAACGGTTGATTTTCATGGCCCGCCAAAATCGCTGAGGCTTCTTTTTTTATAGCTGCCGATCATGCTGATTGATTTTTTTCTTCATCTAAAGGCAAGTAAACTTCCAGTTTCGACCAAGGAATTTCTCACTCTTCTGGAAGCGTTGCAGCAGCATGTCATCGGGCACAGCATCGATGATTTCTATGTACTATCCCGCGCCACACTGGTTAAGGACGAGACTCATTTCGACAAGTTCGACCGTGCTTTTGGAGAATATTTCAAGGGCGTTGAAGCGTTGCCCGGTATGGAAGCACTCATTCCTGAAGAATGGCTACGGCAAGCCATAAAAAAAACACTTGACCGATGCCGAACGTGCCAAGCTTGAAAAACTCGGTTGGGACAAACTGATGGAGACGTTCAAGCAACGTCTTGCCGAACAAAAAGAACGCCATGCAGGTGGCAATAAATGGATAGGTACTGGCGGGAGTTCTCCCTTTGGACACGGTGGCGCACATCCGGAGGGGATTCGTATCGGAGGTAAAAGCGAAAACCGTTCTGCGGTCAAAGTCTGGGAGAAACGAGAGTTTAAAAATCTGGATGACAATGTAGAACTCGGCACGCGTAACATCAAGGTCGCCCTGCGACGCTTGCGACGATTTGCCCGGCAGGGTGCTGCTGAAGAACTGGATCTTGATCGTACCATTGCCGGTACCGCGCGTAATGCAGGCTGGCTTGATTTGCACATGCGTCCCGAGCGTCACAATGCGGTCAAGGTTCTTATTTTCCTGGATATTGGAGGGTCGATGGATGACCACATCCGTGTGTGCGAAGAGCTGTTTTCCGCCTGCCGTAGCGAATTCAAGCATCTTGAACACTTTTATTTCCACAACTGTGTTTACGACCACGTCTGGAAGGACAATACCCGTCGCGGCACTGAACGCATCCCAATGTTTGACCTTCTGCATAAATACGGCAATGACTACAAACTCATCTTTGTAGGCGATGCCACAATGAGCCCGCACGAAATATTACGTCCGGGTGCCAGCGTCGAATACAACAATAAAGAGGCGGGGGCGGTGTGGTTACGTCGCATGACCGACACTTGGCCGCATGCCATCTGGCTTAATCCCGAGCCCGAACATTATTGGCCATATCGCCAATCAATTGGGTTGATTCACGAGTTGCTTGGTGGTCGAATGTTTCCGCTCACTCTCGACGGCCTGGAGCGAGGGATGCGAATACTGAGTAAATAATAAACAGCGCTACGAAGCCTCTTCAAGAAACATACTTGGTTCCAAGAAACTTACGCCGCAACAGGTCAGGAGAAATGACAGCGATCATTTCCGAACGACCATTTTCCTCATCCGGTTTGACGATGCTTTCAACGAGCAGATTTTCTCCTGAAAACATTCCCGAAACTGTTTCGATTCTCTCATGCTGAATTTCAGGTATTTCCCCCAACTCATCAACCATAATTCCCAGCAACACTTCGGGAGCCAACTGCAAAATAACAATTTGCCCCTCATGATAGGGGCGTCTGCTTCCTTTGGGGCCTAGCATGCCCCATAATCCGACAACCGGAATAACCTTGTTTCGAAAGAGAAGATAGCCGACGGTATTTCCCCCGGCGCCAGGCATGCCAGTTACACCTTTTACGTCGACTGCTTCAATCACGTATTCCGAAACGACACCAATCCAGTGACTATCAATATAAAATGTCGCAATCTCGACCGAGTTTTTTTCATTGGCACCTGCCTTGGCTTTACTGCTTTGATGGCGGTTGCGTGTTGTAATCGCAGTGCGGCGCTCGTTCTCTTTTACCTCACCAAGAGGCACAAAAATCATTGCCAATGTTTCAATTTTGTAAGGGTCGTCTTGACCTTTATATTCGCGATACCCTTTGGATAGGCTTGTGCCAACTGCATAATATTTCCCGTTGAACTGAGTTATATCAGAAAATCCTTTACCTTTTTCCAGCTGAAAAAACTTGTCGTCAATATCAATCAAGTCTCCCGGATTAAGTGTGGGATGGGTAGAAGCAATGATACGTCGGTCACGTCCGGTAAAAACTCCGAAGCTACCCGGTCGTACATTCCCCATGACATCACGGGGAAGAGAATCGTTGAGCATCGCTCCAAATTGGGGGGTGGAGTCAAATACAATGCCTATGCCTCCCACAACATTGTGGGACCTGACCGGGTCAAAAATGGCAACGGCAAATATATAGGTAGGTTGCCCGCTATAGAGTTGGGTAGAGCAGAAATCAGATACTGTGTAGCTCTGACTGTTGTTGAGCGCTAACGTCTGGCTTACCCAACTCTCGTTAAGTACTTGCCCGCAACACTCGCCATATTTCGGATTGGAAACGGCCAACGCACGGCCTGACTTGTCAAATACAACCAGATTGTCATAAACCGTGTACAGGCCGTTAATATGAGTCAAGGTCTCGTTTACCCTGTGGAGTAATGAGTCGGACGAGGAGGAGGTGGAAAGCATGTGCTGAAACACTGAGGTGAGAGCCCACCATCTGCTATCGTTGGCGCGCTCGTATAAATTGCGATCCATAATGTCTATCGCCAGTGCTGCCTGAAATTCACTGTCATGCAGGATAGACGAAACAACTGTGTGGTGGAGATTGCCGATGGAACGCTCAAACACGTCTTGTGTCTTATAGCCCGTGTTGCTAATTTCCCAGAGCAATATCTTGGAGAATTGTGGATTCAGTGCCTTGTTATCTGAGAATTGATTGACGTTACCATTCCAAACAGTCCTGTTCAGTTCGCGCTGGATCCTTCCTGCCTGAGTTGGTATAGCCCGTAAAGCATCACTGAATAGCTGTTGGTTACTCATCACAGCTTCTAACGCGCTGGCAGGGATCGTGTCTAAAGCATGTCCTGGTTCTTGTTTAAAAGCCTGGTCCAGCGGAATCATGACTTGTCCACACCAACCGGGTCCCATATATCCTTGATAACCTTGGGTGGAGCGTGTGACGGCAAGAAACTCCCGGCCTGCGAATCGAACGATTTTCCAGTCATTATCCAGTGCACGTGGCAAGCCTGCACCCAGTGGGATTTGAAATGGATCACTACTGGCAATGACTTTTCCCTCGTGATCCAGAATCGTAATCACGCTCCAGTCGCTGTCATTGACCAAATTGCCAAAAATTCGTTCTGTTTCATTGGTGAAGCGGAAACATAAGCACAACACACCGATATTACGTTTTGAGTCCGTACCGGTGACACGGTAAGAATAGATTAACCCTGACGTTTCATCAGGTTGAAGATCTGTCTTGCCGAATGTTTCCACATAACCGGCCTTGGTCGAAAGTGAGTCGGCTACTAGGGGATGGTTGGTATGCCGGGTTTTGCTATCAGTGTCCAATTGCAACAGGACATTTCCATGGGTATCAAGCAGAATAATATTGGAATAAACCGAATATTTCCGTACATATTCACGAAAGCGTTTGAGCATGTCAGTATTCAGCCGCTCAAGCTCTATTTCTGCGGGGTGATCATTCTCAGCAATGCGTTCAAGCAGAGCCCCGTTTTTTAACAAATAATCGCGTACCTCTCCATCCATGGCCAGAAATCCGATGTCTGCAGTACGTTCGAACAGATTACGAATCAATATATCAACAGCCACTTGGGCTTTAGACGTCATTTCCATGACGGTCTTCTTTAGAGTTTCCCGGCCAAGCTGATTGAGGAGGCTACTGGTCAACTGCTGAAATGCAGTACGAGTTTCTGACATGTCGGTACCTGAGCCGGACAGATGTCCAAGCAGAGTCAGGTTATCCCAAACCGATTGAAGGGACTGAAGACTCTCTTGGTATTCCTTCACCTTATTCATGCGGCCAATCAAATTGACTAGGTCAACATCAATTTCTATCCCCATGTCTAAAGCCATCGCAACATTCCCTTTGTAAATTTTGTTTATTTATTGGATAAATGTCATTAAGCAATATTCATGCTTGATCAATAAGTTATTCATGTTAATAAATTTCAATAAGTTATATTTTTAGATGGGCGCGCTCAAGAACCAACTGCAACACCTTGGAGAGGTTAAGGTGTTGGGATGGAAAAAACAGAAAAGCATTACAAGCAATTGAGTCCTGAAGAACGAGCAACGATTATGCTGATGACCCGAGAAGGAAAAGGTGTACGTGAAGTTGGGCGATTTTTGAATCGTTCTCCCAGCACTATTTCACGGGAAACTGATCGCGACTTTGGGGTTGAAACTGATTACGATGCATCACTGGCTGGCGCACAAGCGTCTCTTCTGAGAATCAAGCCCCGCAAGGGATTGAAGCTCGTTGTTGATGGCGCCTTGTTTGGAATTGTTGTAGGTCATCTCAAGAAAAAATGGTCACCGGAACAAATTGCAGGCACACTCAAAGTTATGCATCCTGATCAACCCTCAGAACGAGTGAGCCACGAGACGATTTACCACACCCTTTACGCCATGCCGCGTGGAGAGTTGCGCCGTGAATTGATTGCCTGCTTGCGCTGGAGTCGAGACAAGCGCCGATCCAAGACCCGAGCACCGGATGGACGCGGGCACATAGCGGAGATGCAGAGCATACATCTGCGCCCACCGGAAGTAGCGGACAGGCTGATCCCAGGACACTGGGAAGCCGACATGATCAAAGGCACAATGAACCGTTCCTCAGTGGGTACGCTGGTTGAACGTACTACGTTGATGGTGGTGCTAGCCAAGATGCCCGATGGAACGGCACAGTCGGCTCTGGACGGCTTTAGTGAAGCGCTCAGTGCAATCCCACTTGCGCTACGCAAAACGTTCACCTACGACCAAGGACGTGAGATGAGTAAACATGCTCAACTGACTGAAAGAACAGGAATTGCGGTTTACTTCTGCGACCCGCATAGTCCATGGCAGCGGGGATTAAACGAGAATACCAACGGACTATTACGCCAGTATCTACCGAAGGGCGAAGACCTGTCTATTTACACGCAAGAACAGTTGGATGTAATTGCTTGGAGCTTGAATACGCGTCCGAGGAAGTCTCTTGGATTTCGGTCACCAGTAGAAGTTTACAGCGAGCTCCTGCTCAACATGGAACTGGCTAAAACAGCTACTAAACATTAACTGTTGCGGTTGGTTCTTGAAACCGCCATGTATAAAACCATTTAGATAATGGGGCAGCTTTTATTTTATCGCCCTGTTTTGGTGCGGCTCTTTATTTCACATAGCTGTTTCAGCAGAGTATTAACCTTAAAGACTTTGTGAAAGGCGATGCGCAAAAAAAGATGCCGATCGTAATATTCTGTATGATGTAGCGATCTTTACCTTTCTCCTGCATTGGGAATGCGTACAGAAAATATTTAACCTGAAAATTGGATAGAGACACTATTAATGCGAACAGTTGATGTCATCATTGTGGGGGCAAGTCTTTCTTCTGCGGCCGCAGCTAAACGTCTGGTTGACGCGGGATTGGAAACAATCATTCTGGAACGCTTTGAGCTTCCCCGTCACAAAATTTGCAGCGGCATTCTTTCTCCCCGAGGGCATCGCTTTTTATTGGAGAATTTCGGTCCACTTCCCTCGGAAGTCGTGCATGAGCCGACTTCATGCCGTGGTGTGACATTTCATTTTCCCAGCATGGTGTCGATGCCGATGGATTTTTTCGGTGGCACCACGCCGCATTTGCACCGTAAATATGCTGATCACTGGGCTATTCACAGAAGCGGGGCAGAGGTTCACGACCAAACGTCATTTACCGGATTGGAAGATCACGGTGATCATGTCATAGTCACTGCCCAAAAATACGGTGAGCCAATCAAATATAGAGCACGTCAGGTGATTGGTGCCGATGGTCCCAATTCCCCAGTGGTGCGTGCGGTTTACCCTGAATATCAAAAATCGATCCCCTGGTTTTTTGTAGGGCAAAAATTTCACGAGATCATAGAGTGCCCTCTGGATGAACAATATTTTCATTTTTGGTTTCATCCGGGACTCGGACATTACACTTGGAGCCACGCTCGTGATGGACGTCAAATTGTCGGTGTAGGTTTCAAACGGGGCGATAATTTTGCCCGTAAGCATGCAAAAGTAGTGGACTATTTGAAAGAAAAACACGGTGTTCAGCTTCATCCTCACACCGATGATGAAGGCTGTGGTGAGAATTTCGGTCCGTCACTTATTAACCGTTACGTGTTTGGTAAAGGCAATGTATTGATTACCGGTCAGGCGTCAGGTTTTCTCAATATGATAGGGGAGGGCATGAGTTGTGCACTTCACTCAGGTGCGATTTGTGGTGAAGCTGTGGTCGAAGCCCGGCTGCGCAATCGCCCGATGCAGGAAATGTACCGCAAGATGATTGCGTCTGAAGTGCAGCGCACAACCGATCAGTGGAATCCAATTAAAATTGCTTTTGCGCGCCCACACGAGGCCGATTTTCCGGAGGCTCTCATGGCACTCAGCTGGCGCGATCGCGCAAAAGTGCTGCGGGATATGTGGCGGTTTGTTGTATTGTTTAAAGAGTTTAAATGGGGACGCCAGATCATGCTTGCGTCCATGCAGCGATCATTGTCGGGGCATTATCCAGCCAAGTCATGGCAATAAATTCACTGGCTTTGAAGATCGAACGCTATCAATCTTTTCAAACAACAATCAGCCAAATTTATGAAACATCGAGAGGGATTGCTGATTTCCGGTCACGCATTTCGACCATTCAATAATCTGTTCTATCGTCAGTGCCTTGCGTGATTCCAGAAATGCCTTTGAACTTTCATACTTGGTTGGGTTGAAATCAGCCAATAAATTAATTGGTTCCGGAAATTCCACCTCCTCAACGGTTGTTTGATTTAGTGGTGAAGGGAGATGTGGCGGGGCTGAATTCCTGACAGCACTTATCATGGGACGCACAACAGGAGACATTTCAATCAGGTTTGTTGGATATGGGGGTAATTCATGTGGCTGTTTGGCTGCGGGAGCTATGACCATGTTAGTTGAAGTCGCCCAATCTTCCTCCATCAGGAGAGCAGGTTCAACACTCAGATAAGAGTGGCGTGTGCTCAAGCTCATTTCATTTTGAACGAGCGATTCTACTTCGGGTGATATCTCCACTTTTGTGGAAGGCGGCATCAAGCTTTCGGCGACCAGGAGAATGGATTCTGCGCTAAACTCAGGTTGATGAGTGCTCAGTCCCAATGCAAGTTGAACGCGCTGCTTTGCTTGGGAGGAATAGCGTAAACTCATTCTTCGTGCAAGATAAAATAGAACCAATCCCAAAGCCACTGCCCCCCCTATTTGCCAAGCCAGTTCGGTTTGCTGCGATTCATTTTGCTCTGTCTGTTTTGGATATTTCTCTATTATTGCATTAGCGTTATTAAAATTTCTCTCTGTTGTTTTATTAAGTGACACTTCGGCAATGGGAGGATTAGACGGTGTGCTTTCGGAGTGCCATGCAAAATGCTGTAATCGGTTTGAACCGCCTGCAGTCATTGAAGAATCGACGTTTTTTGAGGAATTACTCACGCGGGAAATTTGCTTAACCGGATAAATCTGTTTTTGTTTTCTCAATAATGCAGTGCGTTCTTGCTCACTGATTTTTCCTATCCGGGATTCATCGATTCCTTCGCGAGTAAGTTTAAGTCTGAGCGGTGTTCTCGCGGAGTGAGAAGATAATGTGATTTTTTCAACATTATCATACTTATCATTACGATAGATTGTAGTTACGGGGTTTGTTTCGGCGTATCCGAGCTCGCTATCAAGCTCAAGTGATAAAGGTTCGTTGGGTGTGGCATGTGCCAATAAGGTATGCCCAAGCAAAAGACATAGTATAATTTTTTTGTTCATTCTAGGATGCCCTGTAAGATATTCTTGGTATCCCGGCACTACTGGCCATTGATAGTGCTATAACATTCTCATGACTGGGTTGGTCGTTATTTTGCTTTGGCATACTATTTAAACTAGTCTCAATCATGCTGAAACACTTGCAAGCTTGATCTTCAACTTGTTGTTTGTTAACAATAGTGATGTGACCACCGTAATAATGGATCAACTCTGCTTCGCGCAATTTTCTTAGAGCTTCTGTCAGCACATTACGGCGAACTCCCAGCACACTTGAAAGTAATTCCGGAGTTACAGACGAATCATTTAACATGATGTGTTCATAATTGTGCATGAGCCAGCGGCATATTTTCTGTTCAACTGAATGGTACCGATTACATACAGCGATCTGTGATGCCTGAATAATCAGAGTCTTGGTATATCGTATCAGCAATTGCTGCAAAGTTTCGGCCCGGTTGAACTCTTCGAGTAACAACCTTGCTTTCATTCTGTACCCATAGCCTACCGTCCGCACAATTGCCTGCTTGGGCAAAGCTTTGTCACCCATAAAAACTGAAATACCCACCATTCCTTCATTACCCACTCCGGCAATTTCAGCGGTACTCCCGTTCTCCATCATATATCTCAGAGAAACTGTCGATGTCGTTGGAAAATAGACATGTTGCAATTTACCATTCGATTCATAATAAGACTCACCCAAGGGCATGGGCACTAATTCCAAACAAGAGGAGAGACGCGCAAACTCATTGGTAGGCAGAGCCGCAAGGAGTTGATTCTGATTTGGGTTATGAAGAACTGTCATGGCGACCTCTAAATTTTGATTCGCGTTTACAATATCAGCTAAATAAAATAATTAAACAAGAAATAAGGGGCAATATTTGCGGCAATTTATCATTCGGAAGTCATTATTGACTGGATGCTTGGCTTACTTGCTATTGTTGACTCAACATCTAGTCTAGTTCGCCATGATTATAGTATTGACTTGGCCTGGTAAATATCTGTATTATCAGAAAATCAGTGTGTATTAGCCGGAATT
>Ga0364887_10944_pt1 | contig 10233 bp, 10 predicted proteins | sample ExccelJu500001D4_4_FD_206924 | JGI IMG/M metagenome (GOLD analysis project Ga0364887, IMG submission 206924) | Enriched cells from Trout Bog Lake Hypolimnion, Wisconsin, USA - BchlTB.July23.5000.01.D4 | ecosystem: Environmental > Aquatic > Freshwater > Lake > Hypolimnion/Profundal zone | place...
AGTGGCGCGAGTCCACCTGTGGCAATCACCATCATATCTTTGCCATATTCTTTTTTAACTCTTGCGACAATACCCTCAATTAGGCTGGTATAGCCAAAATATATGCCTGACTGCATTGCAGAAACTGTGTCTTTACCAATTACTTGGGCGGGGCGTTCCACTGAAATATTAGGGAGTTTTGCGGCTGCACGATGCAATGCTTCTAGGGATAAATTTATACCAGTAGCGATAACCCCACCAAGATAATCACCATTATCATCAACTACATCAAAAGTTGTGGCTGTGCCAAAATCTATGATAATTAGTGGCTTTTTATGTTTATTCCAAGCAGCAATTGCATTAACTAGCCTATCTGCACCAACTTCACGAGGTTTATCCATTTTAACTTCAATGCCAAGTTTTACATTGTTTTCACCGACAATTAAAAGCTCCGTATTAAAATATTTTTTTGCCAAAGTTTTGAGCGCAAAATTAGCTTGTGGCACAACAGATGACATAATCGCCGCAGTGATATTTTTTGAGTCCAACTTTTCATGCGCCATAATTTGGAAAAGCCAAACGGCATATTCATCGGAGGTGCGTTTAGCATCAGTTGCCATACGCCATTGTCCAAGCAGTTTTTCCTCATGGAAAACCGCAAAAACTGTGTTAGTATTCCCCGCATCAATTACTAAAAGCATATATTTTCCTAAAGTTGCTAGCTTTTACCATGTCATAATTATTTTGTCACCAACACAAATAAGGTAGAAATTTGAAAGGTTGACTTTTATTTTTCACCATATTAACGAGGCATCTTAACTATTAACCATTTGTTATATAATGACTCCCCTAAGCATATATATTCACTGGGCGTTTTGTAAATCAAAATGTCCATATTGCGACTTTAATAGTCATGTCAGAGACAGTGTTGACCATATACGCTGGCAAAATGCGCTGCTAAAAGAGTTGCAATATTACGCTGAATTGTTACCCGATAGAGAAATTGTAAGCATATTTTTTGGCGGTGGCACTCCTTCTTTAATGGAAGTTGAAACGGTTGCAGCGTTAATTGAGTTTGTTGGCAAAAACTGGCGAGTTTCTGATAATATTGAGATAACTTTAGAGGCAAACCCTACTTCATTTGAAGCAGCAAAATTTAAAGGCTTTCGTGATGCAGGAGTTAATCGGGTTTCTATTGGAATACAATCACTTAATGACGGAAATTTAAAGTTTCTAGGCAGACAACATAATGCCAGAGAAGCCTTACAAACCTTAGAGGCTGCACATGAAATTTTTTCAAGAATATCATTTGATTTAATTTATGCCCTGCCCAACCAAACTCTTGCAAATTGGGAAAACGAACTAAAACAGGCACTAAAATATGCCAAAGATCATATTTCACTTTATCAGCTAACGATTGAGGAAAACACCGCCTTTCACCATATTTACAAAAATGGTGGGTTTGTGCTTCCTGAAGAAGGCTTGGCGTCAGATATGTATTTGCTCACTCAGGAAATTACCGAAGCCCACAACTTACCCGCCTATGAAATTTCTAATCACGCCAGATTAGGCAGTGAGAGCAGGCATAATTTAGCTTATTGGCGTTGTCATGACTATATCGGCATTGGCGCAGGCGCACATGGAAGATATAATTTGTCCTCTGATAAGTCGTGGAGCGCAGCGACTAGCGACCAAGTGGGAGTGCAGCAGCTCGTGCGGCGCATGAGCGCAATTAAAAGAATTGCTAACGAAAATATCAAAAGCCCTGAAAGGTGGCTAGAAAATATTGAACGCCACACCCAGTCATTGCGAGCCTGCAAAGCAGGCGTGGCAGTCTCAGGCGATTATACTACAGCTCGCAATGACGAGATTACAGCTAGAGAACAAATTGACGAAATTATCTTAATGGGGTTACGGCTTAGAGAAGGCATAAAATACGCAGATTATCCAGTGGATTTGCGAGAATTTATATCCCCCACCGCAATTAAAAAACTAAGTGATTTATCTTTGATAATATCAGACAATGAGGGTATTTGCACCAGCCCAGAAGGCAGATTATTGCTTAATTCAGTGGTTAGTGAATTGGTTATATTCCATGAAAATTAACATCTGCTTGTACTCCCAGTGATGATTCGTCAAGTGCCGAATGTGCATCAAAATAACCTGCTGCATCAATTTCGATCCCATTCAAATTCAAATGGGCTTGCGCTAAATCAGTTTTTATATGACCAGCTTTTGCTTCAAAACATTCTGCATCAGATTTTAGTGCGTTCGTGCCAACACACCCTTGCTTTTCTGCTTGTTCTGCAAGATCTATAGTTTCTTCAGTATGAGGATTACGATCAACCAAAGAACTCGTAAGATTTAGCTGATTATCAGCATGAGCTGCACCACCAATAGCTGAAGTTATAAAAATAACCCCCGCCTGAATATTTTTAATAAATTTATTAGACATAAAAACACCTCGTTTCATTTACTTAGAATATAACTGCGGATAAGAATAATTATAACCAAATGCAAAATCCAAGCGTCCGTCATTGCGAGCAAGGCGAAGCAGTTGCAATAAGTGTTAAAACTCATGCTTTTCTGGATTGCCACTCCAGCTTTGCTGGCTCGCAATGACGACCTCACTTTAAGGATAAGTCAGAGTATTATAAATTTTTTATCCATAATTTACTTAGAATATAGCAAATAATTGTTACAATTTGATGACGGAATGGAAAATATTTAGGTTCTTTTTAGATTTTACTGTGATGCAAGCGAAAATGCAAAATTTAGAGCATCGTAGCGGAGTTTACGCTTTGGTAAATGAGCAACGAAGCGCAGAAATTTTGCATTTGCAGCAAGTCACAGTAGAAATATCAACAGAGCCTCAAATCGTATAATTATTTATGCTTGCCAACATCGCTTCCATGCTTGGTTCTTTTGCAATTTCAATATCTTTCCAATTAAGTTTTACAAGCTTGCCAGCAACATTTTTACTAATACATAAAGCACTAGTGTTATTATGGCTTCCAGCCAAATCCGCCGCAACTGCTAATTTTTCGTAGGCTTGGGCGGTGTTTTGCGAAAAAAACATAACTGATTCTACATTATTATCAGTAAGTTCAGTTTTTAAACTATCAGAAAATTTGCGTGCAGGTGCAGATTTATAAATTAAACACGAATTTACTTTAAACTCGCTTATTTCTAATATTTTAGCAATATCTTGGCTTATATCCACCCCACGCACATAGATAAAATGTCCATTTCTATTATTATAGTTATAATTGATATAATTGACTAATAAATCTGCCGTGCCGCCAGCAAAATCAATATTTTCAAAGCCCAGACTTTTGGCATATTCTGCGCCCGCTTTTCCCACTGCTATTATCTTTATATTGCGGATTTCGGTCATTTTGGCTAATGCCAACGCTGCGTATTTGCTTGTGATAATTATTGCTTGCGGTTTTAACTCTAATTCATTTTGCAAAGATTTTTCATTTTCATAAAGCAGCTTAATTTTGAGCATCGGCTCAATTAAATAAGAAATATCCTGCTTATCTAATATTCTTGCCATTTTTTTAGCATCAGACTTCGGACGGGTGATAACTATTTTTCTCACACCAGACATTCTCTGCCTCCATTTGCCAATAATTCTAGCGCAGCTTGCTCGCCAAGTAATTCTGGTGAGGACATTATACCAGTCTTAGTAGTTTTTACAAAATCTTTTCCATCTGCTTTGGCAATAATTGCATTTATAGTTAATTGATTTCCCTCAATCCACGAATATGCACCTATAGGCGTGCGACATGAGCCGTCTAGCATTGCTAGTAATTTTCTCTCAGCAGTAATTGCAGTCATTGTTGGCGCATGGTTTATCTTTTGCAGCATCTCCAAGATAGGTTGGTTATCTTCTTTGCATTCAATTGCAATTACCCCCTGCCCCACTGCTGGAACAAATTGGCTAAGCTCAAAAATCTCAGTGGCTTCGTGTAATAAACCTAGCCTCTTTAACCCTGCTACTGCTAGTAAAGTTGCGTCAATATCGCTAATTTTTAACTTCTCTAAACGAGTTGCAACATTGCCTCTAAGTGGCACAATATTAAAATCTGGACGGAGCATTTTTAATTGCGCTGCTCTTCTCAACGAGGCAGTGCCAATTTTTGCGCCTTGCGGTAAGTTTGCAATAGTTTTTGCTTGGTGAGCGATTAACGCATCTCGTGGGTCGTCCCTCTCTAATGTTGCACCAATTATTAAGCCTTTTGGCGGATGCGTTTCCATATCTTTGAGCGAATGAACGGCAATGTCATAAGTTCCATTTAGCAAGCCTTCTTCTAGCTCTTTGGTAAACAAACCTTTACCACCAATATCAGCTAATAACTTGCTTATATTAGCGTCACCACTTGTATTAATTGGAAACAACATTATCTTAATATCAGGGAAAGCATTAGTTAACATTTGCTTCACTGTTTGGGCTTGAATTAATGCAAGTGGGCTTTTACGAGTTGCAATTTTTATTGTTTTCTGTTGCATATTGGTTTTATTGGCGTTCATAATATAAAAAAGCATTAATCGTTTTTAAATAATAAAAATCAATAGTAATATGAGTGAAAACTACAATTTGTTTGCTAAACAAGACGCAATTTACCCTAAAAGGGTCTGGGGACGCTATCGCAAGTTAAAATGGGTAGCAATGATAGTATTATTAGGAATTTACTACATCAGCCCGTGGCTGCGCTATAATCGTGGAATAAATGCACCAGATCAAGCTATTCTTATAGATATGGTGGGACGCAGAGCTTATTTCTTCGGCATAGAAATTTGGCCCCAAGAAATTTACTACTTAGCTGGCATCTTAGTTCTAGCAGCAATTGGCTTGTTTTTCGTTGCCTCATTACTCGGGCGAGTTTGGTGCGGTTATGCTTGTCCACAAACAGTATGGACTGATTTATTTGTCTGGGTGGAACGAATTGTACAAGGCGACCGCAATGCCCGCATGAAATTAGACCAATCACCCATTAGTTTTGAGAAAATTTGGAAAAAAGGCTTAACTCATTTTATTTGGCTAGCAATTGGAGTTTTAACTGGTGGTGCGTGGGTGTTTTATTTCAATGATGCACCAAAATTATGGCATGATATTATCAATTTCCAATCGTCTTTTGCGGTTAATGCTTGGATAATTTCTCTGACTTTCTCTACCTATATAATGGCAGGTTATGCAAGAGAGCAAGTCTGCACTTATATGTGTCCTTATGCTCGTTTTCAATCTGCAATGTTTGACAAAGACACATTGATTATCTCATACGACAAAGAGCGAGGTGAGCCAAGAGGCAAACACAAAGTTGGCGATAGTTGGGAAGGTAAAGGTCATTGCATAGATTGCAGCTCTTGCGTTACTGTTTGCCCAACTGGAATTGATATTCGTGACGGTTTGCAAATGGAATGCATTGCTTGCGGATTATGTATTGATGCTTGCAATAATGTTATGGATAAAATTGGTTTGCCAAGAGGGCTAATTCGCTATGATACTGAAAATAATCAAAATGCTCGCGCAACCAACCCGAGCTTCAGAGACAGATTACATATAATTCGCCCCCGTACAATTTATTACATTGTAATACTTGCTGGAGTTGGCGGTTTAATGCTTTATTCACTGCTTACTAGGGCATCATTAGATATTATCGTTATTCATGACCGAAACCCTGTGTTTGTTAAATTATCTGACGGAGAAATTCGCAATAATTACACCATAAAAATCTCCAATATGACACATGACTATCAAGATTATTCTATCAGTGTTGACGGCATTACTAACGCTAAAATAAAAATAGAAGGTGCGGGAACTCCAGTTGCAGAGCATTTATCTGCAAGCCCTGACGGTGTTTCTGAATATCGTGTGATGCTCTCAACTTCAGATTTCACAAGTGCCAGAAGCGATGTAACATTTAACCTCAAAGACAATAAAACTGGCGCAGTGGTTAATCATAAGTCTTTATTTATAACTCACACGGGGGAATAGTTATCGTGGCTGCGTGGCTCGTGGCGACCGTACTTGCTAGATATTAAGAAAGACTGGATTGCCGCACCTTCGGCTCGGGGTGACGACCTCACGATACGCTCCGTCATTGCTGCCGAAGGCGCGGCAATCCAGATTAAAACCAGTTTTTTATTTGCAATAATATTTTATATACTTAAAACTTATCAAATCTACAAAAACAGTCATTTGGTATTTTTATGTTTCTATTGCGATTATGGAGAGGTGAATCCGAGCTTTGGAAAGCGTTTTTAGTAACGCTGTTTTTACAAATAGGTTTGTTTATTATGATATACATATTTCGCACACATGATCGCTTTATTCTTCATATTCATGCTATTATAGAAGCCATAGTAAATCTTTATTCCGCAGTCATTATGTTTCGTTGCAGCGAAGAAAGCAACTTTTTCTTTAAAGTTTTAGCATATTTATATGCTTTTGCATTGATGGCATTAGCTCTTTATTGTCTTTTTATTTTTTCAGGAATAATCTACACAATTATTTTTATAACTATGGCTTTGGGAATCTACTTCAGAGGTGAATAATTCGTTTATAAACTATTAATCAAATAAATAGATTAGGGAAATTATGTGGAAATTTATAAAGTTATATTAGTGCTAGCCATTATCGCAGCTATATCAGCGGCAATTGGTGTTACATATATGGCGAAGAAGGGTAACTCTGATGCACAATATCTAATGGGGGTGGCATATTTTGTAAGTAAAGATTATACAAAAGCAGCAGAGTTATACAGAAAATCTGCCGAACAAGGAAACATTGATGCCCAATTTCCTCTTGGTAATATGTATATAAATGGTGAAGGAGTTAAACAAGATGATGCTGAAGCTGCCAAATGGTTGTATAAACCAGCTGAAAACGGTGACTGTCATGCCCAATATGGGCTTGGTTTAATATATGCTCGTTATAATACTGAACAAGGTTTTGTTGAAGCATATAAATGGTTGAGTAAATCCGCAAATCAAGGTTGTGTAGAAGGACAATTTGGTCTTGGAGTTGCTTATTCAAGGGGGCGTGGAATTCCTAAAGATAATGACGAAGCAATAAAATGGTTTCGTAAAGCTGCCGCACAAAACAGTGAAAAATACAAAGAAGCAGCTATAAAAGAATGACAAAAGCTAGGTGTAGATGTTAATAGATGACAAATTTAGGTAAAGAATATGCAAAACTCTCTTCCAAGACCAAGTGACCGCTTCATTCCATTTTATATAATTGGGTTCTTTGTCGGGCTGATTATTTTACTAAGCTGGTTCTGCTGGATTGCGGTTCATGGTTATAATGGCGAGATAACCAAAGATGCCTATAAAAAAGGTTTAGAATATAATAAAACCCTAGAAACCGCCGAAGCTCAAAAGCAACTCGGTTGGAAGGATAATTTGCAAATTAAAACCCAGAACTTAGATGCTCAAATTAATTTTTCACTTAGCGATAAATCTGGCAATCCTATAACTAATGCACAGGTGAAAGTTTGGTTTGTGCGCCCCGTACAATCAGGGCATGACTTTAATATCCCACTGATTGCAGACGGCAAAGGCAATTATAGTGCAAAAACCAAGCTAGATTTAGCAGGGCTATGGGAAGCTCATATATCAGCTACTTATAATAAGCAGAATTACCAAAGAGTTGAAAAAATTCAGGCAGATTAATATTTCCCGTCATTGCGAGAGTTGCTAGCAACTCGTGGCAATCTTTCTCGTTTAATTACTATACTAATTTAACCTAATTTTTACACATTCTCTCGGTTGTCATTCCTGCGAAGGCAGGAATCTCTTTCTCAAATTAGTACAGGTGGTTAGAGAGATTATCGCCTGCACGGTAATGACGAAAGACAGAGTGTATCATAAGTTAAACGACTATATATTACTCAAGCCTCAACAATTCTCCGCCACCAGCCTTTTTTAGGTTTTACATCTTGCGAAACTTGTTGCTCAAGCGGAGGTACTGCCACAACAACAGGTGGAGAAACTTCCAATGTTGGTGGAGTTTGTGGTTGCTCATTATTTGCCTCACCCTCATTTTGATTAGGGCGACGGTCACGCCAACGCTTAGGCTGGCGAGGTGGTTTATTTTCTCCCGCTTCTCCAGTTTCTGCGGTTTGAGCATTTGGCTCAGTTTGTTCACCGCTTGCTGCCTCTTCATTCTTGTCAAAATTGCGGTTGCGGTTACGATTGCGGTTGCGATTATTACGGCGTGGGCGTTGCTCTTCACTTGTAGTAACTTCTACTTCTTGAGATACAACTTCTGCAATTTCTGGCAAATCATTAATCGCTGACATATCAATAGAAACTGGCTCTTGTACAACAACTCCGTCACGGCGAACAGCTTTAACTTTCTCAATACGGAAATTGCCGTGTGGCAGAGCATCATCAGTTAATACTACAATTTTTGCGTCATATTTTGCTTCAATTGCAGATAATGCGCCGCGACGAGAATTTAATAAATCCAATGCAACTGCTGTGGTAACTATCAAGCGAATCTCGCTTAAATTGCCACTTGCCATTTCTTTTTCAGCCGCCCTTACAATTTGTAATGACACTGAAGAGTTAGAACGAATTAACCCCTTGCCCTGACAATGCACACAAGGAGTAGTATTACTTTCGCTAATGCTTGGGCGTAGTCTTTGTCGTGACATTTCTAGCAAACCAAACGGAGTAATGCGCCCAATTTGAATTTTGGCTCGGTCTATTTTTAAGGCTTCTTTCAAGGCTCGCTCAACCGCACGACGATTTCTGGAATCCATCATATCAATGAAGTCAATCACCACTAAACCAGCTAAATCTCTAAGACGCAATTGCCGAGCTATTTCCACCGCAGCTTCCAAATTGGTCTTTGCCGCAGTTTCTTCAATATTGCGCTCGCCAGTGGAGCGACCAGAATTAACATCAATTGAAATAAGAGCTTCAGTTGGGCTTAAGACAATATAACCACCTGAGCGTAATTTTACGCTTTGGTCATGCATTGAATTGAGCTGCTCTTCCACATTATATTGATAAAATAACGGCACATTACCACGATATAACTTAACTCTTGGAGCGTGGCTGGGCAAAATAGTCCGCATGAAGCTTTTTGCGTGTTCAAAACCCACCTCGCCTTCAACAATTATTTCTTCAATTTCAGTAGTATAAAGGTCACGAATTGTGCGCTTGATTAAATCACCTTCTTCATAAATTAAAGCAGGTGCAGATGAAGAAAGAGTTTGCTCACGAATTCCCTCCCATAATTTTACCAAATACTCATAATCTCGTTGAATTTCAGCTCTAGTGCGGTCAATTCCTGCGGTTCGGATAATTGCGCTCATACCTAAAGATGTTTTAAGCTCAGCTGAGATTTCTTTTAAGCGGCGGCGATCATCACCACCAGCAATTTTACGAGAAATTCCACCAGCTTTTGGTGAATTTGGCATCAACACGCAATAACGACCAGCAAGCGATATAAAAGTAGTAAGCGAAACGCCTTTATTGCCTCGTTCTTCTTTAATTACTTGGACTAGAACTATTTGACCACGCTTAATAACTTCTTGAATTTTATAACGGCGATGAAATGCGTCAGGACGGCGAGCTTCACGCACAGAATCTTCATCACTGGCTAAAGTCTCAACTTCTTGATCTTGTGAGTCAGGGCTGTCTCCTTCAGAAGCTTCATCAGATGCAGTTTCTTCTTTTGGCTCAGTGTTTTCAGTAATTACAGGAACTTCAATGTTAGCAGCAATTTCTGTTTGCTCATTATTATGAGCAGTTATTAGCTCATTAATATCATTTACTGGCTCAACATTAGCAACTGCATCTTCCACTGGCGCATTATCAGAGTCACTATCACTTGCTGCAACTTCTTTAAGCAACTCTTCACGGTCAGCAGTGGGAATTTGATAATAATCAGGGTGAATTTCAGCAAATGGCAGAAATCCCTGCTTATCTCCGCCATATTCCACAAAGGCAGCCTGCAAAGAAGGCTCAACCCGAGTGATTTTAGCAAGATAGATATTGCCTTTTAATTGTTTCTTAGCAGAAGTAACAAAGTCAAAATCTTGAATTCGTCCATTTTCAGCGATAACTACGCGGGTTTCATTGTTGTGAACTGCGTCAATAAGTAGTCTAAGTGCCATGAAATATCTCCAGTGAATGCCCTTTGGCGCAAGAAACTGGAAGAGTTTTGTTTTATATTGATATTACTATTGTTCAGACAAGCACCAACTGCGGCAAACTCGCTTGCAATTATAGTAT